>ERZ1027060.623-NODE-623-length-11598-cov-6.960236_pt1 | contig 11598 bp, 10 predicted proteins | sample MGYA00519424_ERZ1027060 | MGnify/ENA primary metagenome ERZ1027060 (study PRJEB26926, sample SAMN06164500) | human gut metagenome | biome: ENVO:00009003; feature: ENVO:2100002; material: ENVO:00002003 | host: Homo sapiens | place: USA | collected 2012 ... | reverse complement strand
GGTTCAGGCCGGCCACCGCGATGCGGGGGTTCTCGATGCCCATATCCTTGCAGGCCTTGTTGGCGATCTCGATGACCTCCAGCACGCGATCCTTCTTGACCCGGTCGCAGGCTTCCCGCAGGGAAACGTGGGTGGAAACGTGCACCACGCGCAGGTCGTGATGGGCCAGCATCATGGTGTACTTCTTGGTGTGGGTGTAGGTGGCGTAGATCTCGGTGTGGCCGTCAAAGTGGGTGTAACCGTCCGACTTTTCGCCGTGGTAGTACTCCAGTGCCTTGTTCATGGCTTCCTTGTTCAGGGCGTTGGTGCAGGTGGCATCCACCTCACCCGCCATGGCCAGCTCAATGACCTTTTTCACGCACTGGAAGGCTGCGTTGCCGCCCTCCACGCTGACCTTTGCTATCTCAAACTTGCTGATGTCCTCGATCAGATCCAGATGCAGCACGTCGATGGTGCCGGGGGTGAACAGGGCATCCGACACCTTCTCGCAGCGGTGGATGACGATGTCCTCGCGGCCAACGAACTTCTTGGCCTGCTCCATCACCTTCACATCGCCCACCACGATGGGGCGGCAGTAGCTGTACTGCTCCGGGTCAGCCAGAGCCTTGATGGTGATCTCCGGGCCGGAACCGGCGGGATCGCCCATGGTAATACCGACAATGGGTTTATTCATAGCAGCCTTCTCCTTGCTTCAGTGCGTTTCAGTGCAGACCCTTGGCCTCGTTCTCTGCCAGAACCTTCTTGATGGCCTCCATGCCCTCTTCCGGCACATAGTTGAAGGGTGCGCGGCACTTGCCAACGGGGTGACCCTGCAGGGCAACGGCGGTCTTGATGATGGTGTTGGGGTTGCCGTACTTGAAGGTCTGCTGCAGGATGGCAATGGCGTCCTGTGCAGCCTGTGCGCCCTCCAGATCTCCGGCCTTGAAGCAATCGTAGATCTTGGCAACGGTCTCCGGCCAGATGTTGGCGCGGCCTGCAATGCCGCCTGCGCCGCCCTCTTTCAGGCAGGTCAGGATGGCGCCGTCGTTACCGGCCAGAATGGCAACTTCCTTATCCAGCTCGCGGGTCAGGCGGATGTAGGCCTTCAGGTTCTCGATATCGCCGCTGGAATCCTTTGCGCCCACGATGTTCTCCACGTCACGGCACAGTGCCTGCACGGTCTCGGGCAGCAGCTTGTTGCCGGTGCGGGCGGGGATGTTGTACAGGATGATGGGCAGGTTCACAGCCTTTGCCACAGCGGTGTAGTGGTCGTACAGCTCCTTCTGGGAGGCCAGTGCAAAGCTGGGGGTGATGATGGACAGTGCGTCTGCGCCCAGCTCCTCGGCACGCTTGCTCAGGCGGATGGTCTCGGCGGTGGTGATGCAGCCGGTGCCTGCGTAGACCGGTACGCGGCCCTTTACCTGATCGATGACAGTGGCAAGGATCTCTTCCTTCTCCTGAAAGGACAGGGCGTAGGCTTCGCCGTTGGTGCCCATGGGGAAGATGCCGTGCACGCCGCCTGCCAGCAGGCGCTCCACCTGCTCGCGCAGAGCCTGATGGTTGACCGTCTGCTCAGGGTCGTTGTTCATGGGGGTGATTACGGGAGGGATGATGCCCTTGATATCGCTGGTCTTCATAAGTCTTTACTCCTTTTCTGTTACATGATTTCCTGATACAGCTTGCGTGCGTCGTCGGCGGTAACGGGGCGCATATTGTTCACCAGCAGGCGCTGTACCTGCATACCGGCGTTGACCAGACCTTCCAGATCCTCGGCAGGCACGCCGAACTCCTTGAGGCTGGTGGGGATATCCAGATGCTTGACGATGTGCTCCAGACGGGCGATCATCCATGCAGTCTTTTCCTCCACGGTGGTGCAGGTCTTTTCCTCGTGGCAGCAGCGGTCATAGGCGGCAGCCAGACGCTCGCGCACGGCGGGGTGCTCGCTGTTGAAGCGCATGACCGGTGCCAGCAGGATGGCGTTGGATACGCCGTGTGCAATGTGGTACTTGCCGCCCAGCGGGTAGCTCAGTGCGTGCACAGCGGTGGTGCCGGAAGCGGTGATGGCCAGACCGCCGTAGTAGGCTGCGATCTGCATCCGGTTCTTCTCTGCCATGGCCTCGGGGTCATCGCAGGCTTTTTCGATGTTGTTCAGGATCAGGTCCAAGCCTTCCAGTGCGTACAGATCGCTGAAGGGGTTGGCCTTGTTGCTGGTAAAGCACTCGATGCAGTGTGCCAGCGCATCCACGCCGGTAGCGGCTGCGATCTTGCGGGGCAGGTTCTTGATCATGCGGGCGTCCAGAATGACGTAGTCCGCGATCATGTTCTCGTTGACGATGCCCACCTTCAGCTCCTTCTCAGGCACAGCCACGATGGCGTTGGGGGTGACCTCGGCGCCGGTACCGGCGGTGGTGGGGATCAGCACGATGGGCACGCACTTCTGTGCCATGCCGGGGTTATCCAGCAGCTCCTTCACACCGTAGGCGTCGGTCACCAGCACGCTTGCCAGCTTGGCAGCGTCCATCACGGAGCCGCCGCCACAGGCCACGATCAGGTCTGCACCGGAGACCTTGAACTCGTCCACCAGCTTCTGCACAGCCATGTAGCTGGGCTCCGGGGGCAGCTCGTCCAGCACATAGTACTCTGCGCCGGAGGCCTTGACGGCCTCTTCCGGCAGAGCAAACAGGCCTGCGCCCTCAATGCCCTTATCGGTGAACATGGCTACCTTTTTTGCGCCGCGCGCCTTGATGATGGCGGTGATATTGTCCATAGCGTTCTCGCCGCCGTAAACTGCGTGCGGCATTTTAAGATTGTACTGGGTCAGCATACTGATCAACCTCCTGAATGATGTTCTGATCTATAAAAAGGATGAAACTCTCGAAAAGCTTTTTCAGCGGCTCTGCGCTGCGGTGGGGTTATACAGACCCACGGTCTCCCGCTTTGCGCCCAGCACGTCCTGCTCCGAGAAGCGGACATACTTGATGCCCTGCCGGGTGCGGGCAGCGTAGGCCAGATGCAGCATGCCGTCCCGTCCCTGCATCAGGTAGGGGTACTCGTACTGCTTGTTGTTGGTCTTGTTCTCATCGCCCATGTAGCCCTCGCCGCGCTCCATCCAGCGGATGATGGGGAAGGTCAGGCCGCCGTCCTCCGAAAGCGCCACCGCCACCGGGCAGCGCAGGCCGGGCCATGCAGCCTTGCCGGGCACGGGGTTGGGGGTGCAGGTGGGGTTGTAGGCAATGGCGATGCGGCCGCTCTGCAGCTTGACCGCACTGATGCTGGAGTTGTTGTTGGGCAGCGGGGTGGGTGCGGGCACCGTCCAAGTTTCGCCCCAGTCAAAGGACTCGCTGCGGTGGATGCGGTAGGCTTCGCGGTTGCGCATGAACGCCACCAGATGCCCCGGCTCCAGCTCGATGACATTGGCGTGGACGTGGCCGTTGCTGCCGGGCATCATGACCATGCGCCAAGTTTTACCCTCGTCGTCCGAGATGCGGAAGGCGGTGGGGTCGCCGGACAGACCCTCGGCAGAGTCGGTGCACAGCCAGTTGGCAAAGATCCAGCGGCCGTTGGACAGCACCTGAATGGGCTGACGGCAGAAGGTGCCTTCCTCCGGGAACACGGTGGTGTAGTCGCCCCATGTTTTGCCGCCATCGGTGCTCTTCTGGCAGCGCACCACGGCGGTGAACTGCATATTGTCCTTGCCCTCTACGCGGTCCAGCTGGGCGGTGTACATCGCCCACACGGCGTTGTCCGGGCCGTAGAACAGCGAGGGGTTCTGCTCGCTGCGGGTGGGGTCGCCGGAGATATCCACCGGCTCCAGCCACTTGGTACCGTCATGCGGCAGCACCGAGCAGATGATGTGCACGTCTGCGCTGCCCTCATAAGTACCGGCGAACCAGCAGCAGAGCAGATCACCGTTGGGCAGCTCCACCATGGCAGGTGCGTGGGCGGTGGGCCAGCCGCCGGTGGGCAGCAGGGCCTCCAGCGTGCCCATCTCCTCGTTCTCGTACACGGTGCCGTCCCAAGTCAGGCCGGGCAGTTTTGCATAGGTCATGGTCGTTCTCCTTCTGTTACATTTATCTTCTGTTCCAGCCGCAAAGGGCTGTCTGCTTCCATTTTCAATGCTTTGCAATGCGGTCTGCCAGCTCCACCAGCAGATCCTCCTGCCCAAAGCCGCCGGACTTGGTAATAACGTAGCGGGTGCGCCCCTGATAGGCGAACCGCGCCAGCACGATGCCGCTTTCCAGTTCGCACACCGGTTCCAGCTCCCGTGCGCCCACGCTGTTCATGCACTGCAGCAGGGTGTCGCCGCCGGTGAGCAGCAGCGTACCCAGATGTTCGCTGCCGAACAGCGCCCCGAACATCTGCCCGACGCTGCCGGAAATGCCCACCCGCAGGCCGTCCAAGTCAATGCCCCGGGCGGCGGCGTAATCGGCGGTAAGCTGGTTGCCCCCGGCGTCATTGGTTTCAATAATGCAGCGGGGGTTTGCTGCCAGCATGGCTTCAATTTCAGCCAGCGCAGCCTTGCCGTCGGCGCTTGCCCAGTAGCCGGGTTCCAGCTTCTGCCGGGGGGTCAGCCGCAGGCGGGTAAAGCCTGCCTTTTCGGCGGTGTCCATCTGCCGCAGGGTGATGGGGTTCACGCTGCCGCAGAGCACCAGCAGCCGGGGGTCCAGCTGCGGGACTTCCACCACGCTGCCGTCCGAAAGCCCCAGCAGCTCCGGCAGAAAGGCAGCAAAGCCTGCGCAGCCTGCCAGCACCGGGGGCGTTCCATTCTGGAACAGCTGTCGCCCGGCTGCTTCAAGGTCTGCGGCGGTGGCAGCGTCATACACCAGAATGCCGGTCTTGTCCGATGCCGTCTCACCCGGGCGCAGGTTCTGTGCGGGCATGTCGGTCTGCAAATGGATCAGCTTTGTCACCTCGGCGCAGCGCACCGGTTCGAAGGGGTCGATGCCGAAGGGGCTTTCGTTCACCGGCACACCGTCGATGTAATGGACGCCCTTTTTTGTGGTGCGTCCGATCTGCGGGAAGGCCGGCAGAAAGGGCAAATTGCGTGCGCCGCTTGCTTTGAGCAGGGCGGCAAGCTCTGCGCCGATGTTGCCGCGCAGGGCGGAATCCGTCTTTTTATAGATGCAGCCCACGCCGTTTTCCACCGCGCTGCGGGTCAGCCTTGCAACTGCCTCGGCAGCCTTTGCGGCGGACAGATGCCGCGTTTCGGTATCCACCACCAGCACGGTGCTGCTGCACGCGGAAAGGTCTGCCTGCCCCACCACGACCTGCGTGGGGATGCCGTGTGCCGCAAGCTGTACGCCGGTATCCAGCGCACCCGTAAAATCATCTGCAATCATCAGCAGGCGAAGCATTCGTTCGTGCCTCCTCACTTGTTTTTGTGCTTTCATTATGCCGTATCCACCGCGGGAATGCACCCGGCGCAAGCGGGAAAAGCGTTTCATTTTAGCACGTTTTCAATTTTCTTTTTGTTTTGTTGGCAAAAACGTTCTATTTTGAAACCATATTCTGTTTTCTTTTTGAACCAGACCGTTTATAATAGTTTCAAAGAGAAACACGGAGGGACGTTTTATGGTCGAGACTCACACCCGCATTCTGGGCATTGCCCCCTACGACGGAATGCGCACCGCCATGGAGCAGGCGGCGCAGGCCTACCCCAACGTTGAGCTGGAGGTGTACACCGGCGATCTGGAAGAGGGACAGGCCATCGTGCAGCGCATGGCCCCCAACAGCTACGACTGCATTATCTCCCGCGGCGGCACCGCCACCCTGATCCGGCAGGTGACCGACCTGCCGGTGGTGGATATCCATATCTCGGTGTATGATGTGCTGCGCACCATGAAACTGGCAGAGAACTACACCAGCCTGTACGCCATCGTGGGCTTTCCCAGCATCACCGAACCCGCCCACACCCTTTGCAGCCTGCTGAACTTTGATCTGGACATCCTCACCGTCCGCAGTGCCGAGGAGGTGCGCCATACCTTGGAGCGGCTCAAGCAGGGCGGCTACCGGATGGTGGTCTGTGATATGGTCACCCACACCATTGCCCGGGAGATGGGCTTTGACGCCTTCCTGATCACCTCCGGCATCGAGAGCCTGCACAGCGCCATCGATCAGGCGGTGAACATCAGCACATGGTTCGGCCAGCTGCGGCAGGAGAACCTGTTTCTACGCAGCATCACGCAGGAGCAGGGCGGCCGGGTGGTGGTGATGGAGCCGGACGGCAGCCTGTACTATAATAATATGAAGGACATCTCCCCGGAGCTGCACCGCTGTTTGCAGACCCATCTGCGGGAGATCCCCGCCACGGGCAGCTTAAAGTTCTATTACACCGAGCGTAGCCAGCTGTACAGCATCACAGCACAGGTGCTGCTGATGAACAATGTGCAGCGGTATCTGTTCTACTGCGTGCCCTCCCGCATCCCGCTGCATTCCAACCGCCCGGGGCTGCGGTCGCTGAACAAAGGCGAGTGCGAATATCTTTTCTCTAACAGCTTTTACAGCCTGAGCGGTGCCATGGGCACGCAGGACGCCGAGATCAACGCCCTTGCTGCCGTGCGCCAGCCCCTGTTCATCTGCGGCGAGCCGGGCACCGGCAAAGAGCAGATCGCCCGCTACCTCTACCTGCACAGCGCACTGGTAAACCGCCCCCTCGTGGTGGCGAACTGCGCCTTGATGAACGATAAATCATGGGATTTTCTGCTCAACCACTATAACTCGCCCCTGAACGCCAACGGCAACACGGTCTACTTCCAGAACTTTGAGGCTATCCCGGAACAGTGGAGCGCCGAACTGCTGGCTGCCATCGAGGAGACCGGTCTTGCCCGCCGGGTGCGGCTGCTGTTCTCCCGCTCGGTGCGCCCGGAAGAGCCGGTCTCGCCGGTCACCCGCCGCTTTATCGAGCGGTTGGGCGCGCTGACGCTGGAACTGCCCCCGCTGCGCAGCCGGTCGGATGAGATCCCGTCCCTTTCCAGTTTGTACCTGAACAGCCTGAATCTGGAGCTGGGCAAGCAGATCTCCGGCTTTGAGCCCCGCGCCATCGAGATGCTGCGGCAGTACCCGTGGCCGAACAACTACACCCAGTTCAAAAACCTTCTGCGCTCCCTTGCCACCCTGACGAACGGCCCCTACATCCGCAGCAGCAGCGTGGCAGACCTGCTCTCCAAGGAGCGCAGTCTGCGCAGCGCCCCGGCAGCGCACCCGGCGGCGGTGGTCAGCACCGACACCTCCCGCACGCTGGAAAGCATCATCGGCGAGGTGGTGCAGCAGACGGTAGCCGCCCACGGCGGCAACCGCGCCGCCGCCGCCCGGCAGCTGGGCATCAGCCGCACGACCCTGTGGCGGTATCTGGGTAAAATTGAAGCCGGGGAGCCTACCGACCCCACCTGATGCTTTTGACCCTCAACGGGTTCGTTTTCGGTGCTTCATACGGAGCACCGAAAGAGCGTTTTTCAAAAACGTGCAGCCTGCATCCATCGGATGCAGTTCAAGGGCTTGGGTGTTCCCCAACAAGTATTTTGCAACGCAAAAATGGTATATATATACGTGTGAAGACACCTCTTGTTAGCACTATGAGGCTGCTCAAAACGCCTCCCAAATTTGACAATCATTTTGCAAGAATGATCGTCCGTTTTCAAGCTCAACTTGAAGCAGACGGTTGTTTTTCTGCTCGGAAAAGTTCCGAGTTTGCATTCCGTTGCAAACAGAACGAGCTATCCAGCCCTCTCTTTTTACCAAGGTTTCCATCATTTTTTCTTGCAATCTGCCGAAAGTAGCCTGTTTTCAAAACTTTTTGTTGACACGGCTCGATTTTTGTGGTAACCCATTTCAACAATTTAATATAACATATTTACTTAGAGTTCCAGCTCGGCTCCCGAAGGAGTCGGAGCAAGTTTTTAACTTTCTTATCGCTACATAACGAACCCGAACCAAGGCCATCCCGGAAGGGATGGTCAGGTTTCGGTTGTTGTGTGGCGATTTTTTATTGCCAGATCCAGCACCGCACCTTGAAAATCGAAAGACCGTCTGCATGGGATACCCGGCAAAGACCTCGCAAGAGCGAGCCGGAAAACGCCGCCGGAAGGGGGCAGGAAATCCATGCAGGGAGAACGGCACACCCAATATCAACTGGTCAAAATGGCCAGTTGATGTGGTGAATGACACAAAGCGTCATTCACCAGAAACATCTTCTACGTTACAGCTCGTTCAATGTGTTCAAATTGAACACATTGATTCTATCCATGTTACGCTTAACCTCGACTTGACATTTTGTCAAGCCACGGTGAAATCTGGTAAGTGCTGCTTTTCAGTACTTACCAAATTACCGTAACACGGTCACTCTGTGGTGGGTTACGAAAACCGTAACTCACCACTTGGAAGTGGTAAATAGACAAATTGTCCACTTACCACCCAGCCATAACGCACAGATTTTAGTTGGTGATCATTTTGATCACCAACCAGACAATCGTAACGCTTTATTGTGTGAAAGTGGTGGTTACCATTTTGATAACCACCATATACCCGTAACATTTGGGGCAAATAATGCTTTTCATTATCCACCACACACCCGTAACAGCCAAAGGAGGATGCCTATGACAACAGAACAATGGGAACGTGAAAATCAGGACACCCTGATGGAATATTTCATTGACGGTGACCCCAGTGTGCACAGAATCCAGTGTGAATGCTGCCGCAAGGTCATCTACACCCAGACCCGGAACCGCAAATATTGCAGCTTCCAGACCTGCGGTCACCGGATGCTGAACTTGCGAAAAAGTCTTAAAAAGCGCATTGAGCGCGGAGCCTACACCTGCCCTTGCTGTGGTGAGCAGTTCTTGCCGATTCGGGCGGATGCCAGATATTGCAGCAACGCCTGTCGGCAGAAAGACTACCGCAAGCGTAAAGTAACGGCTCACGCTTCTCTTTGAGGAGCTTGATAAAGTTTGTCAAGTTCCTTATCTACGCTTGCTTTTGTTCAGTAAAGTGGCACTTCCCATTCTGGGAAGTGCCAAAAAACCGTAATGCTTAAATTGCTCACTCCCAAATCCCCAAAGTGGGGATTTGGGCTGTCATCTGAAATCAGGTTACGCTTTCCGTAACTTGATTTGTAACTCCTGCCGAATCAAGTTCCCACTTTGGGAACTTGATTGTAGCCGTATCAAAATCAAGTTATCAAAATGATAACTTGATTGCATCCGTGGCAGAGCCACCGGAGTTCCCATTTTGATAACTCCGGTTTTATCTGTAACACGTCACTCCCACTCCGTAAAAATCAGTTGGCCAAAATGACCAACTGATTCCATCTGTAACGCATCAAGGTCATTGAAAATCAGGTGCCGCCACCCGACACTTGTTTTTACCCGTAACGGAATCAGTGGGTCAAAATGGCCCACTGAAAAAACCGAGCGAGCTGCGGGCAGAAATTCACAAATCTTTGTCTGTCAGCTTGCCCGGAGCAGGAGTGCAAACCTTTGCGCCATTTTTTGATATAAAACGCTGGAGGTGAATTCTATTTCCGACTACCTGACTGTCACTACGCCCTTACCGCGATATCTACCCTATGCCCGCTTTCTGCTGGATACAGACCTGAGCCACACAGCAAAGCTGCTCTACACCCTGCTGCTGGACCGGGCAACGCTTTCTCAAAAGAACAACTGGATCGATGCACAGGGTCGCATTTATGTACTCTATCCGCTTTCCAGTCTTGCAAAAGATTTGGGATGCAGCATTTCCAGCATAACACGCTCTTTTACTGAACTAGAAAATGCACAACTCGTGGAACGTATCCGCAGTGGATTTTCCAAGCCCAGCCGTATTCTGCTCAAGGTTCCACATACTACGCAAAATTGCACTGTCATAGTAAGCAAAAATGCCGAGCATGACTGTGCAGAAATGAGCAACATGATTGCGCAAAAATGCACACCTAACCAACGTAATAAGAACGACCTGAAAGATAACCACCTGATAAAAACAACAGATGCTCATTTGACCTTTGGAGAATATCGCAATGTCTTTCTGACGGAAAAAGAGTACAAGCAACTCAAAGCCGATTTCTTCGGGCTGGACAGCCTGATCGAACAGCTTTCAGCTTATATCCAGTCCACTGGAAAAAGGTATGCTGACCATGCCGCCACCCTGCGCATCTGGGCGAAACGGCAGAAAACAGAACGAAAATCGACACCGGGTATCCCGGACTACACATTCACGGAAGGAGAAAGCCTATAAAGACAATTGAAAAAATTTTTGAACAGTCCGTTTCCAGTATTCCCGAAAATCCAGAAGATTATTATGGCAAGGACGGTCTGCTTTATTGCGGAAAATGTCATACCCCAAAAGAAGCATTCTTTGCAAAGGGCATCGCTCTGATGGGCAAGAACAAGCACCCCATTGAATGTAGCTGCCAGCGCACGGAACGAGAAAAACAAGAAACCCTTATCAGCCAGCAAAAGCACCTTGACCGTGTGCGGCGGCTGAAAGCTGAGGGATTTTCCGACCCGGCAATGCTGGACTGGACCTTTGAAAACGACAATGGCCGCAGCCCACAGATGCACCATGCACATCGCTATGTGGAGCAGTGGCAGACCATGCGTACAGAGAACCTAGGACTTCTTCTCTGGGGTGGTGTAGGCACCGGCAAGAGTTTCCTTGCCGGGTGCATTGCAAACGCTCTGATGAAGCAGGAAGTGCCTGTGCGTATGACAAACTTTGCCCGAATCCTGAACGAGTTGAACAGCAGCTTTTCCGGGCGCAATGATATTGTGGACAGGCTCTGCCGCTATCCCCTGCTCATCATTGACGACTTCGGCATGGAGCGTGGCACCGACTATGGACTGGAACAGGTATTCCATGTGATTGATACCCGATACCGCAGCAACAAGCCGCTGATCGCCACCACCAACCGCCCGCTGGACGAGTTGAAAAAGCCGACAGACACGGCCCATTCCCGGATTTATGACCGACTGCTGTCCATGTGCGTCCCGATACGCTTTACTGGCGTCAACTTCCGGCAGGAAACCGCAAAGCGGAAAATGGAAACCATGAAGAAACTGCTGGCTGAATGAAAGGAGTATTGCCTATGGAGAATATCAAGCAGCACGACCACCGTACCACCCGCCGCCCCGACTGCGTGACGGAAATCCGCATGGGGAATACCGTTCTTGTCGTGTCCGGCTTTTTCAAGAAAGACACCACCAGCACCGCCGCCGACAAGATGGCGAGGGTACTGGAAGCGGAAGCCGCTGCTACACAAAAAAAGGCGATTTGACAAGCTGTAAAGAAGCAGATTTATCACTTTTACCGCTGTACAGCCGCCCCTGTTCCGTGGTACAATGAAACCACGGAATAGTGGGGCTGGCTGTCGGAAACGGAGGATTTTATGTTAAGACAAGCCACCCAAAACCTCATTACCGCCCTTTATCCGAGATTGTCCCATGAGGACGAATTGCAAGGCGAGAGCAATTCCATTTCCAACCAGAAACGGATTTTGGAAGCCTACGCCAAGCAGAACGGCTTTACCAATCTGCGCTGGTACACCGACGACGGCTACTCAGGTGCGAACTTTGCTGAGGTTAGATAGCGATACTTTTTACATCAACCATGTTACGGCGGTCATGGTTGACA
>ERZ1027060.621-NODE-621-length-11617-cov-20.674624_pt1 | contig 11617 bp, 9 predicted proteins | sample MGYA00519424_ERZ1027060 | MGnify/ENA primary metagenome ERZ1027060 (study PRJEB26926, sample SAMN06164500) | human gut metagenome | biome: ENVO:00009003; feature: ENVO:2100002; material: ENVO:00002003 | host: Homo sapiens | place: USA | collected 2012 ... | reverse complement strand
TTATCATATCTGTGGGCTATCGTGTAAAATCTATTCAAGGCACTCGTTTCCGTCAGTGGGCTACAGAGCGACTGAATGAGTACATCGTAAAAGGGTTTACGATGGACGATGAACGACTCAAGAATCTTGGTGGTTGCAACTATTGGAAAGAGTTGCTCGACCGTTTGCCAGCCAAAGACATTTTCTGCTTTACACGGATGTATTTTAAGGATAAAACTAAATCTGTGAAATCTGTGGGATATTTATGGGTGTACAGGATATGACTTCCGGTACACCCACTTCTTTATGATTCCCTTCTAAATGTGGAAATTGATTTCCTTGAGCCAGGCACGGGTGTCGAAGCAGGGACATTCCTTGTGGACGCCAGGCAAGTCGCGATGACCTAAAATCTCGGCATCAGGATAGTCAACGCAAAGGCTCTGGAGCAATTCCTCCATCGTTACCTTCTGGGCCAAGGTGCGGGTGTCCTTGCAGCGACCGTGCTCGTCCAGACCGCCCTCATAGCAGATGCCGATGCTGTGGGCATTGAAACCCTTGGCGTGGGCTCCCATCTGACTCTCCGGACGACCCGGATAGAGCGTGCCATCCTTCGTGATGTAGTAATGATAACCTACAGTCTGGAAACCTCTTGCCTTATGACACGCTTCCAACTGCTCTATCGTGAAGTTCTGATTCACTCGCGTTGCACTGCAATGAAGTACAATCAGCGAAATATTTCTCTTGTTTTTACTCATAATTTTACCGTTTTCTGTTTTAAATGTTAATACTCTTAAATTTTATAGGTTGAGGAAGGAAAAGGAGATAACTCCTCAATTCCCTCCTTCTGAAAAAATAGTGGTTAATCCTGATTCAGTAAGTAGCAGAATAGGACCGCTATCCTCTGCAACTGGAAACGCAGAAAGCGCTGGCAATTGCTGTCAATACTGTGATGATGAAATTGATCACGTTCTTCAATGTTACATTCTTCATTCTGTTCAAATTTTAAGTGGTTAATAATTTTGTGAATTCATTCTCAAGACTCAGTGAGGACGGTTAGAGTTCGTTGTCCTCACCGCCGTCTGAACCGCCAGTTTGCGAGCCGTCAGTGTTTCCGCCGCCAGACTGGGTGTTATCCTTGTTTTCACCAGACTGGGAGTTGTCCTTGTTCTGATCGTTGTTACCCGAACCGCCTCCGTTGCTATCAGGACCAGATGGGGTAGTGGTCTTGCCAGAATCCTCGGCGAGGAGGTTGGAAGCATTCTTCAGGGAAGCCTGGATGTCGAGCTTGTTGCTGGTCAGATTACCAGTAGCACGGGCACGGAGTCTTACGCCTTCGATGTTCTTCTCACAGAGAAATCTTCCTCACTATCAGCACCCTTCTTGGTCTTCAGACCGATGGAGAAGATGGCCAGGTCATCGATTTTCACTGCAAAACCCTGGAGCACCAACTCCTTGATGCACTTCACCATGTCGGTGAGCAAACCCTTGGTGGCACCGGGCGAGAAACCCGTATTGTGTTCGGTCATGTGCTCAGCGAGTCCGTTGAGATCGATGGTTTGAGTTACTACTGGGCGGGCATAGTACTTGCCATACGCCTTTTGAATTTTCGGGTTCTTGTTTTTAGATAATTTAAATAAAATCATAATTACTGTTTATTGAAAGTGGTTAATAACTGTTAGCCTCCAATAAGGGCTGCGCGCTCGCCTTCGTTTTCAGCTAAGTCACTCTCTCTGAATGACAATGCAAAGATACAACATTCTGCTGACTCACTTATCCCTTTCTATCCCTTTTGATGCTTTTCTATCCCTTTCTATCCTTTTCTATCCCTTTCTATCCTTTTCTATCCCTTTCTATCCCTTTCCGGAAGCCCTTTTTCTTCCTTCTGAGAGTTCATGTTCAGAGAATCTCCCACATGATCTTATGGTTCGTCCAGATAATCCACTATCAGCTCCACCTGATGGCGACTGTAATACTTGGCAAATTTGCCCACCTTGCAGTCGTCGAGGGCCTCAGAGAGTTCAGGATTGTTTTTGATCCAGCGCTTCAGACGGTTGAGCGCCACTTTGGCTTCCGATCGTGGAAAGTATAGTAAAGCCAATTCTGTCTTTTCATAAATACGTATTTCCATATCCGATTGATTTTTAGTATGATATAAGTCGTTTACTATCCCTAAACAAGTCATTTAGCACCTGTAAACAAGTCATTTAGGAGAGGCAAACAAGTTATTCAGCACCCGTAAACAAGTCATTTACGATAGCCAAACAAGTCGTTTGCAAGTCCTAAATGAGTCATTTCCTCATCGTATCTGAGTCATTCTGGCTCTCTGCTATCGTCAGTTTCGCCTCCTGATTGATATCATAGCCTTCCTTCTCGATTACGATCCAACCTCTGCCTTGTTTTCTGCGTAATCTCCGGAATCCCATTTTTTCCATGACGTTCTGAATGTCTCCACTGGTCACGTTGTTTCGTATGGCAGGGTTGAATCCTATCTTTTCCATGATGTCGGCAGAGGTGGCAAATTTCATATTCGGATTCATCAGGTCGCCTTCTGTTGGCACCCTGAAATACTTGGCTATGAGCTCCTCCAGGAAGCTGTTGGCAAGGAACATCCTGTTGTGCAGTCTTTGCTTCTCCATGTCATCGTAGGTGAGCCAAGGCACCCAGTCACCTTGCTTCAGTTTGCCCTCCTTGCGCTTTCTGATGAGTTCTTTCACGATATATATAGCCTGGGCATAGATATGATCGTGATCGATGGGATATTCGAAGGGGCTTTGGATTTTCTCCACCTCCCATACCAGGCAGCGGCGGTCTTCCTCTTCGCATATCACGTGGCGATTGTTGCTCGTGCCGCAGAGAGAGGCATGGCGCAGCAGCTGACTGGGATATTTGTCGTAGGGCACACGGATGGTTACGCTGCGCTTCGTCACACAACTCTTGAAGGAATTGAGATTCTTGCCATGTGGGGCATCAAACTCGTCGAGACAGATGAGCGCCTTGCTGGTCGTTATCTGCAGGAAATCCTTGTTCTTGTAGTCGGCTGAAGAATCGTTGGCATAGTAGCTTCTGAGGCACTTGGGCAGGAGATTTTCCAGAAATTTGGTCTTGAAGATACCGCCACGCCCCACGAGCACCAGCACCAGCTCGTTCACCATCCCCTTGCTGCCCCAGCCATATACCATGCTCACAAACCATTTGCGGAAGGCATACTTGAAGTACTTCTTGGTGTGATAGTATTCGGGCGCCTCCTTCACCGTGATACGTTCGCAGAGCTGGTCGATGTAGTCGGGATCGCCTTCCTTCCATTCTGGCAGTCCCATGAGATAATCCTCGATGGGGTTGAACTTTTTCGTGAAATCCGACTTGATGGCACTTTCCAATCTCTTCTTGTTGGTGCGCAGTCCGTCCATATCCATCAGCGTATAGATGGTATTCTCCACGGTCTCGGTCACCTCCGTCCATTTGTAGTAGAATTCGCTCTGGGTATCGTAGGCCCTGATTTCCACCATGCCAGTCACGGTGTTCAGATGCATCTCATATCGGGTGTTAAGCCACTGCATCAGCACCTTCATGCTCGGGTTGGATCCGTATTTCTCGCCCTTCGAATAGAGATGCCAGCAGCCCCAACCTTCCGTATGATTGAACACCCAGTCCACGATGCTTTTCACACCGTCATACTGGCTTCCATATTCCGCCGTCATCCAGTTGAGCAGTTCTTCCTTCCTGGCACCGTAGTTGAAGCAGAAGGTGGCAAATCTCATGCAGAATTCATGATGGCTGCCAGGCTCAAATCGGCAGAACCAGCCCTCAGAGAGCTTTTTCACTTGCTCTATCACGTCCTCCGTACTCGCTTCCGTCTGCTTCTTGCCGTTTGCATTTCCTGAGGATGCGCTGCCCTGACTCTTTTTGGCGCTTCTACTGCCTTTCGATGAAGTCCCGTTGGCTCTATCCGTCTCCAACTTTTTCTCCCTTTCCATCTCCGGTTTCAGCACGGTCTGGTAGAATTTCGTCACCTCCTCAGGCGAAAGGGGTAGGGGTTCCGCATCCCAGTTGAAGTAGGCCTTCTCATCGTGCGCCAGACCGCAGAGACGGGTCATGTCGAGGCACTGTCTGTCGGCGTTGAGATTCAGCAGCTCATCATAGATTTTGATGGCCTTTGTGATGGCGAGGCGGTGCAGTTCTGTCTCAGTGAGCGTGCAGCCGGGGGGACGTGCATATTTCAGGAGGATTCTGAATCCCCTGCCGCTGATCGTGCGGTAACAAACCATGGTAGTAGGCTTTTTGATAGCCTTTTCCACGGCGTCTTCCAGGATGATGCTTGGCGTATGATCATAGTCGAGCATGGCCCAGTAGGTAGGTTTGCCGAAGTATTCGAGCGTTCTACCATCAGGTTTGAACTGGATGGATGGACAGATGGCAGCAGAGTTTCGCTTTTTGTTATCAGCAGCTTTTCTGTCGATATTTACCATTTGTCGGTAGTCATCCGTATGAATCTGGATGAATCTGTCTTGCGTGATGAGCCATTCCAGTTCCTTCTTGCTTGACAGAGGTTTGTGGCTACTACTTCTGAGCGAAGTAAATAGCGAAGGCATGGTTTCTTCCATTAGCTTCCAAGTTAAATTGTTATTTTGGAAATTAGTTGAGGTCTGAAGATTGTTACTGTTTCAGATGAATGTCTCCATTTTGAATCAGGATGTTGGTATTTTCGACGAAGTGTGTACTTTGAATGAACTTATCGGTCATTTTGAAAGCGTTTATTTTTTCTTCACGTTCATCTATCGTTTGATTGTGTTCCAGGGCCATGTAGGCTGCATAAAAATCACTCTCTCTATGTCCTTTTTCATGCATGTTTACTTGCTCTTGAATGTCCTTTTCATGGAGGATAGCGATAATCGTTTCTTTCATTTCTATCAGCTTGATCACAGAGATAACTCCTGTTTCAAATCTCTCAATTAACTTTTTGTCGAAATGACCAATTTCCTGCAGTTTTTTATCACTGATATCATTTTTCTGTATTTGCCGGATCAAGAATACTTGTCGGTTTCTTATCCAGTTAACAGCGGTCTCCAAAGCCTTCAGTTTTTCTTCAGAATAAACTGGGGGCACTTTTTTTGTTTCTCCCTTTTGTTTGCTTGATTTCTCCATTTTCTTGCAATTATTAATATCATGCTGCAAAGTTCATCAAAAAATGCCAGATAGGGTGGGGGGTTATATAGAACCCCAAAAGTGCGAAAAAAACAACCTAATATTTTGAATCTTTAACAGTTGGGGCTTTCCTGTGTATTTAAAATCTCCAGCCAAACCATCCTTTCGATAAAAGGAAAATAAAACTTTACAAAGGAGAGCCAAAGGTGTCGGTGACACTTACTTTTCATCTTTTTTTTATGCATTGGAGCCACTACCCTCCAATTTGGATGTCTCCCTCTGATTATCAATCTTTTATCTATTTTCGCGCGGTAAGTCATAAAAAAAAGAGTATATAAAAGTGTCACCTGTCACCGTTTTCTGTCAAGCCCTTTATTGGAGCCAGTTTGTTGGGTGACGCTGGTGACACGAGTTTTCAGTTTTTTAGTGGAGGGGCCTGTCACCCCTGTCACCCATCGGTATTGCGAAAAAAATGGAAAAAGGGAACAATTTTGTTGAGGTTAGAACTAAAAACTGTTGAAATGTTTGGCGTATTCAAATTAAATTCGTATTTTTGCAATGGTATAAAATATAGGTTGTATGGTACATGTCAATGAAAACATATGCATACGTTTGCTGTCAAAAAAACTCTTCTCTGCTGCAAAGGCACAATAACTACACGAAATAACAATCGCTATATTGGAATATTTTAATAAAATAGTTTAATTTATAATGATTATCGCAAAATTTAATGTATATTTGCAGCAAAATTCGGTGAATTTATCAAACTAAACAAGATAAAAGATGTCTTAGATAGCAAGGGAATTTCAGCAAGTATGTTGTAGAACTTCTGATAATAAAATATTATTTGAATATGGGCATAAGCAAAGATTTAACAGAAGAGGACATCAAGTTCCGCTATATCAACGAAGCCATCACAAGCAAGGGATGGTCAAAGGATAGTATATTCATGGAACAGAAGGTTAAATTTACTGATGGTAAAATTAGCCTTCACGGTAATCTTGTGCATAGAGAGAAACCGAAGTTTGCCGACTATGTACTTTATGCAAATAAGGCAACACCCATTGCTATTGTAGAAGCAAAGGATGCCAATCATTCTGTTTCTCATGGATTGCAACAAGCCATGACCTATGCCCAAATGCTTGATGTAAAGTTTGCATACAGTTCAAATGGTGAAGGTTTTGCCGAACATGACTTCTTGACAGGCAAGGAACGCACTTTTGCTATGGACGAATTTCCAACAAAAGAAGAACTTGTCGAAAGATATAAAAATGGGGCTAACGATGGAAACGGACTTAACGAACAAGAGCTGGCTGTCATTAAGCAACCGTTCTGCACTGGTCAGAATATATTTCCTCCACGATATTATCAGCGCAATGCCGTAAATCGTACTGTCAATGCTATAGCAAAAGGGCAAAATCGTGTTCTTCTTGTCATGGCAACTGGTACAGGCAAGACATACACTGCTTTTCAGATTGTATGGCGTTTGCTTCATAGTGAATTGAAAAAGAAAGTGTTATATCTTGCTGACCGCAACATATTGGTTGACCAATCCATACAACAGGACTTCAAGCCGCTAAACAAGGTAACGCACAAGATAGATTACTCAAAAGACAAGAATCACTTGGAAGAATTGGGTTCTTATCAAGTGTTCTTTGCACTCTATCAACAGTTGATTGGACAGAATGATGCCAAGAACTATAAGGAGTTGTTTCCTAATCCAGACTATTTTGACCTTGTTATCGTTGATGAGTGTCATAGAGGTAGCGCAAAGGATGATAGCAATTGGCGAAACATCTTGGAATACTTTTCTTCGGCTACTCATATAGGTATGACTGCAACACCAAAAGAAACAAAGTACCAGTCAAGTATCAGTTATTTTGGAGAGCCTGTCTATACTTATAGCCTCAAAAATGGCATAGAAGACGGTTTCCTAGCTCCTTTCAAGGTAATCAACATCACTACGAACATCGGTGATGAATGGAGACCGACAAAGGGACAAAAGGACATCAACGGCAACGAGATAGAAGACCGTATCTATAACAATAGCGACTATGATTATAACATTGTCATAGAAGACCGCATAAGGGAAGTTGCGCAAGAGATAACCAACTATCTGAAAAGTACAGATCGTATGGCTAAGACCATAGTATTCTGTGCTGATGAAACTCATGCGGAACGTATGCGTATGGCTTTGGCTAATGCCAATGCTGATATGTGTAAGAAAAATCCCGACTATGTGGTTCGCATAACAGGTAGCGATGAGTATGGAAAAGGCAAACTGGATTATTTTATTTCAGTATCTTCAGAATATCCTGTGATTGCAACAACCAGCAAACTGCTCTCTACCGGTGTGGATTGCAAGATGGTAAAGCTGATAGTACTTGACCAGCAGATTGGCTCCATGACAGAGTTTAAGCAGATTATCGGTCGTGGTACTCGTCTTCGTGAGAAAGAAGGAAAGACATACTTCACTGTGATGGATTTCCGCAACGTGACACGTTTGTTTGCAGACCCAGATTGGGACGGACCGATAGAGATAGACCCAAACTATCCTGCAAAACCAAACGAAACGGATTCACGCACATTTCCAGATGATACTGACACTCCTCCGTCCACGGCAAATGCACCTGTTACACACTCAAAACCGGTTGTTGATAAGGATGGATGCCAAGTGATGGTTGTCAATAAGGTAGTGTCCGTTTACGATGCCGATGGCAAGCTGCTTCGCACGGAGAGCATTACCGACTATACGAAGAAGAATATCCTTGATTCGTTTGCTACCATTGATACTTTTACCTCCAAATGGAATGAATTAAAGAAAAAATCAGACATTGCGGATATGCTGAAAGAAAGAGGTATAGACCTTGCGGATTTAAAGACTTCACAGGAAATGAGCAATGTGGATGATTTTGATTTCATCTGTCATATCGCATACGGCAAGAAGACCCTGACGAGGCGGGAACGTGCCGAGCAAGTGAAAAAGCGTGATATATTCACCAAGTATGGTGAGCAGGCACGACTGGTACTTGAGGCTTTGTTGGAGAAGTACATGGAAGAAGGCATTTCAGAACTTGAAAGTCTTACTGTGCTTGAAAACGATCCTTTCCGCCGATTTGGCTCAAAGGCAAATATAGTAAAGTTCTTCGGTGGGAAGAGAGATTATCTGAAGGCGGTAAAGGAGTTGGAGCAGACAATATATAATATAGCATAAAAAGAAACAATATAAAATGAGTTTATCAAATTTCGTAAAACGAGTTCGCAATATCATGCGCAATGATGCTGGTATCAACGGTGATGCGCAACGCATAGAACAAATGGCGTGGATGCTGTTCTTGAAAGTCTATGACGAGAAAGAGAATGATTGGGAGTTGGACGATGATGATTACAAGTCTATTATTCCAGAAGAATGCCGTTGGCGTAACTGGGCGCATGACGATGGAAGCGGTAATGCCTTGACTGGTGATGAGCTGCTTTCGTTTGTCAACAACACATTGTTTGTGGAACTCAAAAACATAGAGGTAACACCAACTACTCCTATCCGTCAGGCGATTGTAAAGACTACATTTGAGGATGCCAACCAATATATGAAAGATGGAGTTCAACTTCGTCAAGTACTGAATGTGATTGACGGTTTGAACCTTGGCGACTATGAAGAGAGTCATGCTTTTGGAGAGATATACGAGACAATCCTCAAAGAAATGCAGTCGGCAGGTTCCTCTGGTGAGTTCTACACCCCAAGAGCCTTGACCGAATTTATGGCAGAGATAGTCAATCCGCAGATTGGTGAAAAAATGGCTGACTTCGCCTGTGGTACGGGCGGCTTTATCACCAGCTGGTTGGGCGAATTGGATAAGAAGGTCAAGACTGCAGATGATCGTAAGCAGTTCAATCAGTCTGTATTTGGCATCGAAAAGAAACAGTTCCCATATATGTTATGTGTGACAAACCTGTTGCTGCATGGTATTGACACACCATTGGTATATCACGACAACTCGCTTACAAAAGATGTACTCAACTATACAGACGGAGACAAGTTTGATGTTGTGTTGATGAACCCACCATACGGTGGAAACGAGAAGTCGGATGTCAAGTCACATTTCCCTTCTGATATGCGCAGTAGCGAAACTGCTGACTTGTTCATGGTTCTCATCATGTACCGACTGAAGAGGAATGGTCGTGCAGCGGTCATTGTTCCAGACGGTTTCCTGTTTGGAGCGGACAACACAAAGATAGCCATCAAGACCAAGCTGCTCAGAGATTTCAACTTGCATACCATTATCCGTTTGCCAGGCAGTATCTTTGCACCTTACACTTCGATTGCCACGAACATTTTGTTCTTCGACAATACCTGTGCGGAGGGTGCTCCAGAAGGTTATTCTACAAAGGAAACGTGGTTCTATCGTTTGGATATGCCAGAGGGTTACAAGCATTTCTCCAAGACAAAATCAATGAAGTCGGAGCATTGCAACCCAATCCGTGAGTGGTGGAACGACCGTAAGGAGATTATTATTGCTGATGGTGACGAGAAATCACGCTGCTATTCGGTTGAAGACCTTATCGCCACCGATTGCAACTTCGACTTATGTAAGTTCCCGAAAGAGGATGAGGAGATTTTGCCGCCAGCCGAACTGCTTGCCGACTATTTCAAGAAGCGCAAGGCTCTTGATCATGAGATTGATAAGACATTGGCAGAGATACAGCGTATATTGGGGATTAAAATAAACATTGAAGAATAATACAATGAAGGATTTAACCGTATCAAAGATTGAAAGGCTAAACGTATTGAACAACCATTTTGCAATAGAAAAAATACAAAAGACATTGGACATTACTGGTATGATGTTTGATGGAGAATACCGTTTTACGAAAAAAATGGTGGCCGATTTCTATGAAGTTGAAGAAAGAACAATTGAAAGATATCTTGAGAATTTCGGTTCTGAATTATCTGGCAATGGATATGTTTTATGTAAAGGTAAACGCCTGAAAGACTTTAAGTTACAATTTGCTCCCGTCATCAATGTCGGGAGCAAAACTACACAACTCGGTTTGTTCAACTTCCGTTCGTTCCTAAATATTGGTATGTTGCTTACGGAGAGTGAAAAAGCGAAGGCTTTGCGTAGTGCCATTTTGGATCTTGTGATAGCTACGATAAATGAGAAAACAGGTGGCGGAACAAAATATATCAATCGCCGTGATGTGAACTATATTCCAGCAGCTATCACTGAAGAGAACTATCGTAAGAACTTAACCTCCGCAATGAGCCAATGCGTGGATGGACACAAAACCTACAAGTATGCACAAATAACAGATTGGATATACGAAGCAGTGTTCAAGGAAAATGCCAAAGAATACAGAAGGGTTCTTTCTCTTGACTCCAAGGATAATGTGCGCCATACCCTCTATGCCGAAGTTTTGCTTGTCATATCTTCATTTGAGAATGGTATTGGTGCTGTTATACAGCAGCAATACAAGGAAAATGGAGGTAGATTGTTATCAATGGACGAGGTAAAACAAATTGTTGACGACTTGGCAGAACATCCGATGCAAAAGCCTTATCTTAATGATGCTCGTACCAAGATGGCTTCACGTGATTATAGCTTTCGTGATGCCTATCATGGCAATATAGCCGAATACCTCAGAGCGGTAACACCAGAAGAATTTGAACGTTTTATTGGAAACCAGTCAATAGATTTTGACAGAATTCTTGAAGATAACAAGGATGTCTTGAAAAGATTAAAGCAGGCAGATGATGAATGAGGAAGTAAAATACATCAGTTACGAAGAGGCCCTAAGTGTTTATGCTAAGATGATAGACGCAAGCGATGGTGGCTTCGATGGGGTCAGAGATGAAGGGGGAATACGAGCTGCTCTTGAGTTTGTGCAGAACGATATGTATTATCCGAATTTCTCCGATAAACTTTGCTCTCTTGTATACAAGTTCTGCTCTGGTCATTATTTCAATGACGGCAATAAACGTATAGCCTTGACGCTCGGAGCATACTTCCTTTACAAAAATTCATACTTCTGGCAAGCTACAATATTCATGCGACAAATGGAGTCTATCGTCTATCATGTGGCTGCATCCAACATTGACCAAGATTTACTTCATCGTATTATGACTTGCTTTATGAATGGTGAGGATTATGACGAGGAATTGAAGATTGACATTGCCAATGCGATGAGCAAAGGGGAGTTAGGTGTCAGAGGTGAGGACTATGAATAATTTATGAATTTGCTAACCACTGGTTAGCCAATTCGCAAAGTAAAGAACAATGAACGGAAAACAATTAAAGAACAGCATATTACAATGGGCGATACAGGGAAAACTTGTACCGCAAGACCCTCATGACGAACCTGCAAGCGTTTTGCTTGATAAGATTCGTCAAGAGAAAGAACGCTTGATCAAGGAGAAGAAAATCAAGCGTGACAAGAACGCATCTATTATCTACCGTGGTGAGGACAATTCCTATTATGAGAAGATGCTTGCTACGGG
>ERZ1027060.604-NODE-604-length-11786-cov-4.738556_pt1 | contig 11786 bp, 7 predicted proteins | sample MGYA00519424_ERZ1027060 | MGnify/ENA primary metagenome ERZ1027060 (study PRJEB26926, sample SAMN06164500) | human gut metagenome | biome: ENVO:00009003; feature: ENVO:2100002; material: ENVO:00002003 | host: Homo sapiens | place: USA | collected 2012 ... | reverse complement strand
TCTACACAAGGAGTATCGTCGGCAGCGTCAGATGTGTATAAGAGACAGGATCCGGGATTGAGGCTCCACTCTCCCATTTGGATACAGACTGTCTGGAAATGTCCAGGCGTTCTGCCAGTTCCTCCTGGGACCACCCATATTTCTTACGCAACATTATTATTTTTTCTGACAGGATCATTTTCATTCTCTCCTTCTTTTATTAATGTTTTCTTGTGCACACATAGATCGTCGACATAGGAAAATCATAACTAAAGAGCCGGTTGACAACTACCAAGTGCCCTTGAAATTTTGTCAACCGGCAGTTGCGTTTCCGGATTTTTCTGAAATTTTCAGCAATATTACTGTACTTCACGGATCAGACAGTATTGCTTTAACGGGAAATTCTTCTCCATCACACCATATACCTTGAATCCGAACTTTTCATAGAATTCCACGTTTTTTGGATTATGTGTTTCGAGGGAGATCATCAGTTTGTGCTTCTGGGCATAGTCAATGGCTTCCTCCAGAAGTTCTGCCGCAATTCCGTGATGTTGCATGGATGGATCCACTGCCAGATAGATAATATGAAGTCGCTGATTCTGATGCAACTGATCCGTCCAGCTGGAATTCAGATAATCCTCGCCCTTCATAAAATTCCGAAATGTCTTTAACGAAGGATCCTCCTTGATCAGATAGGAATCCGTCTGTAAAGCAGCCATGGCCTCTGTAAAATAGAACTGAAATACATTGTACGGCTCCGCTTCATCCGATACCACCAATACACTGTTCAGATCCGCGCTGTCTGCGAAGATCTCACAGGTCGCATAAAATTCATCCATGTCACATTTAAACAGCTCCGGCATCAGATTTTTACGGACTTCCGGATCCGGAATCAGCGTCTCGTACAACGGATCGTGTGCAAAGCACTGATTCAGCATTTTCTCCACTTTCGGAAGGTCTTCCTTCTGCACACGATATAACTTATCACTTTCCATAATTGTATTTACTGTTATCTCCTTATTATTATGATGATGTCAGTCCAAGACTTTGTTGCCTGTGGTGGATCGTTCCATGCTCTGCTCTCGCCATCATTATAATTCGAATATCTCTGTCACAGATTTCTCCATTTGTTGCACGATATTCATCAGGCTGACCACAAGCTTGCTGCATGCATGCTCCAGGCTGGTAATTTCTTCCCGGTAGTCCATTTCCTTCATACCGGATCCTGTCAACGTCTCCAGTTTTTTTTCTTTTTGGAGAAGCTGCTTGACCGTTCCATATAGATTTTCATGCTCCGGCAGCCTTCCGTAGCCCCATTTCAGGCGATCCTTCGGCTGATGGAATACATAATCCGTAAAATGCCTATATACTTCTTCATCAAAATTAAAGGCATAGGCATTGTTGTCTACCTGATAAAGCTTACGAAGTGCGGAGGAAAGTCTCTGTTCCTTCAGATTTCTCACCGCTCCGCCCAGAAGTCTCAGATTTGCACTGCATATCTCATGAGGATACAACACATTTCCGTACCAGTCAATCCGCACAAAAGCGTCCTGCTCCTGTTTGAACCTTGCAAGCAGCTTCTGTTCCAGTGGTCTGGTCTGCCGGAAAAGTCCCTCCGCCTCGTCGTATTTTCCATCTCTAAGCAAGTGTTTGTAGTTACGGTTGTATTCCTCTACCGCTTCATATTCTTCCCGGCATCTTCTGAGTGCCCGGTCACTTAAAGTCTCCAGTTCCTCAATTTTTTCAAGCAAAACTCGCTTTTTCTCTCCCAGCTGCCCAGCCACATCAGCGCGGTAGCAGATCTCCCGACACTGTTCCAAACCCTTGCGAATCCGCTGCACCACCGGTGAAAACTGCAACGGTACCACTGCCGTTTCATCGAGTGCCAGGATCAGCAGGGAAAACAGCTCGTGATGCAGACGATATACCTGTTCATCATAAAACTCATCGTTATCAAACTGGGAATGGTAGTGGGTCTCCATAAAGCTTCCGCCGGTGAAATCATTTACCATGGACGGTACACCTGCGATCGCCATGGAAAAATCATCCGACCAGGTCTCGATCGGAGATGTCACTGCCGTCTCTTCCGGATAGGCCATCGTCAGATTCGGCAGATCCGCCAGATATTCCTCCAGGAAGCTGACATATTCATAGCAGCTGCGGATCCTTGCTCTGGTGCCATGTGCCAGTGCAGGAAGTTCAAAGTTCAGATCTGCAATTACCTTCCCTACCCACTCCGGATGTGCGGTAAATATCTGCTCATAAGCTCCCGTAGACCAGTCGAAATTGGAATCCACAACTCCCCATTCTTCGGATGCCATGGCACAGATCACAATGGTATTGTTCGGTTGAAAGCCACTGTCCCGCAACGCCTTTGCAATACCAAACATCAGAGCGACCGCTGTATTGTCATCCTGGAATCCGTCAAAATAGGAGTCATAGTGCGCAGACAAAAGCACCATGCGGTCAGGATGTTTTCCGGGAATCCTTCCCACAATATTATAAGTCGTGCAGTTTCTGGTCACCCTGGATTCCGCATCAAAGGTGACCGTTATTTCCTCCTGATCACGCAGCAGCTCCAACAGGCCTGCCGCATCTTTTCTGGAAATGGAAAAAGCGGGAGCATCCTCCGGTCCGGCGATATCCTGTGCATTCAGAGCTTCATCGTCGATTTCGCCGTAGCCGCCGCTCTGCACTGCGATCAGGGCTGCGGCTCCTTTCAGATGTGCCTGGTATACCGGATAATTGATCCACCACTCATCTCTCTGGTTAATCTCCACCAATACCAGTTTATCCCTGACATCTTTTCCCTGATAGTCCGTCTCCGTTCCTTTTCCCAGATACATCATGGAAAATTCCTTCGGGCCATCGGTGACAAAGGTTGTCTGATAGGCTCCCAGCTCTGCTGACACGGTCTCCCCGACTGCATTCGTGTAGCTTAACGCCGCCTTATGAAATTCCCAGCCGTCTACCGTCACAGCATCCTTTGTAACCTCAGACAGTCCGATTTTTTCCATTTCTGTCTTCAGCATCTCCCCGGTCTCAAATTCTGCCTTAGAACCTGCCGGGCGATACCCCAGTGTCGGATGTGAGCGATACTGTTCCATTCGTTTTGCCAGTTCATACGAATACGGTATATCCAGATTCTGTAACACCTTTTTCTGTAAAGTCACCCCGTTGTCATGCATATTCTGTCACTCCTGTTTCTATCCTGTTCGTTCTGTCACAAGAACCGTTACTTATTTTTTTACCATAGAATTCATATTTTCAGTAATTTTCTGCAGAATCTCTCTGTTTCTCTCTTCCGCTTCCAGTGTCTCACTGGCATGGGCAGACACTTCTTCCGTAGTCGCTGAGATTGTCTGAATGGAATCCACGATCTCCTGGTTGGCTGTTTTCAGAGCTTCTACTGTCTGAAGCATCTCACCCAGATTATCCACGATCGTATAGCTGCTGTCTTCAATTGCCGTGAAACTGTCCGCCGCACGCATCGTTCCTTCCCTTTGGCTGCCGATACCGTCTATCATCTGACGGATGACCGTCACCACTTCTCCAATCGCTCCGGATACATTTTGGATCAACTCCGCGATGTTGCCGGTAGCATCCTTTGTCTGGGTGGCCATTCCCGAAATCTCCGTTGCCACTACGGAGAAACCGCGGCCAGCTTCACCGGCTCTGGCTGCTTCTATGCTGGCATTCAGCGCCAGAAGACTGGTCTGATTAGCTATTTTGCTGATGATTTCCACGATGGAATGCATCTCCTGCATATAATGATCCAGCTTTTCCAGCTTCTGTGCTGCCAGCTCACTGTTCCTTGCAGAAGCCTCTGCCTGCTCCTTCAGACCTGTCATCTCTTCTTTTCCGGCATCCAGTATTTCTATCGTATGTTCCATGTCATTTCCGATTGTCTCTGCCACTTCACCTACGGTATTTACTTTTTCCTGAATAGCCTCCGTCTGGGCCGTCTGCTGCTGAATCGCCGCGGCAGACTCCCCGGAGCCTGCAGATACCTCCTCCATAGCTGTTTTTGTACTGTCAAAAGCAGTTTCCAGTTTATTCAATTCCGCTGTGATATCAGCTACTGAAGTCTCCATCCGGCTGCTCATTTCCATGACCTCACGTAAGGTTGCTTCCGTGCGGTCCTGCGCAGCTGTAATGCTCTCTATATTTTCATCGGTGTTCTTCTGGTTGGATATGGTAGCATAGATGGATGTAATGCACAGCAGAATCATTACCGAAATCTGTATAAATCCTGCGTCCTGCCCCAGATAGCCAAATCCCCCTTGTGTAGCTCCCAGGAGCACCACCAGGATATTCTCTACCACCGTCCCCACATTAATAAGTACAAATGCCTTGACATCATGATAAGGCATGACTGCAAACATCATGGGAATTACAAATGCATACACCATGTTGCACTGTGCCGTAAAAAGCAGCACCGTATAAAACAACGCAAATCCGATCAGTGACAGATGTTTTATAGCTTTGGTCGCATGATCCCTCTTCCAACAAATAAATTCTGCCAAAACCGGTATGATTCCAAGAAGTATCAGCACTACCAATACCGGAGCCGATACTGTGTGCTCAACGAATCCGATCACGCTAATAAAAAGCATACATGCATTGATCACGCCATGGGCTATCATGGCCACCCGGTTACTTCGTTCCAACTCTTTCATTTGAATTCTCCTTCTCTCCTGTATGATATGATGCCAGGGTCAAAAAGTCTAAGCCCATATGAGCTTGCTTATAAGTGGGTGAAAGACCTTAAATTCATAACGTAATTCCTCACATCCATTATATTGTAATTCATGATGGTATCTCCGTCAATAAACCACACGAAAATGCAGTCCGGTTTTCTGTGAAAACCGGACTGCATTTTCTGTCATTTATATGTTATCTCCCTGCCGGACAACTTCCGGCACCCTCTTTATACCTTGAAAACATCCAGTACCTTTTCCAACTTGTCCGCTAATGCCAGCAGGTTCTCAGAAGAATTCATCAGTTCTGTCATGGTATCACTCATGCCATGAGCCGCCTGCATGGTACTGTCTGCGGATGCTGCATTCTGTTCGGAGATTGCCGACAGTCCTTCCACCACATCGCGGATTGCACTTCCGGACTGTCCTAAGACATCCATCTTCTCCCGGATACCGCCGATATGCTGCAGGGAATTCTCCACACCATCCGCTACTGCCGCAGTCTTCACACCGGTCTCTTCTAACTTGCTCTGCTGATGATTCATGTTGGCTTCCACTTCGCCCATGATCTCCACCATTCTGTCGGAAGACTCCATGATATTTTTGATGATCTGTTCAATCTCAGTTGCGGAGCGCTTAGACTGGTCAGCCAGCTTACTGATCTGCTCTGCCACCACTGCGAAGCCTCTTCCCGCTTCCCCGGCTCTGGCTGCTTCAATGCTGGCATTCAATGACAGCAGGTCTGTCTCGTCCGCAATATCCTGAATCATGGAAACTGCCTTCGTGATATTCTGAATTGCTCCGTTCATATCCTGAATCTGTTCCGCTACCCGCAGGACAGATTCCTTGGTGCTTTCGTTGGAGCTGTTCAGTTCCTTCATGATCTCTTCGGAAGCTTTCTCCGCTTCTGCCATCCTGCCGGCATAATCCGTCAGAGAATTCACTTTGTCAGAGATATACTCGATTTGTTCGCCGATACGCACCACGTTCGTATTGGCATCCGTTGTTTCGTCCGCCTGGTTCCTGGCACCTTCAGAGATCTCCCCTACTGCCTGATATACGTCGTTGACAGATTCCTGGGTATCCTGCGCCATCTTGATCAGTTTGTTGGAAGATGTTGTCAGATCATCCGCGGAATCCTTGATATCCGTCACAATGGTGCGCAGCGTCTTCTGCAATTTCACAGAGATCCGGTAGACGTCTCCCAATTCGTCCTTTCTTCGGCACTGCTTTTCATCCGGTTCTGCATCCAGTTCTCCGTTCACGATCCTGCCCAGGAAATGCTTCGTCTTCTTCATGGTCTTCACCATGCTTCGGGATAATACGCTTACCAGCGTTGCCGCCACAAGAACACATGCCACAGCGATCAGGATAATATCCTTCACCTGCGTATGAATCGTGTCCTGTACCCCCTGCACCGGTGTTGCCACCTCAATGGCGCCGATCACAGAACCGTCGGAGTTGATCAGTGGCTGATAATACACATAGTAATCCACTTCAGAGATGTCGCAATCCTTAAGGAACAGCGGTTCTCCCGTCTGAATCTGCTCGTAGATCTCCGTCTCCAGACCTGTACCATTGATACGACCTCCCTCCGGTTTCGTCAGCGTTGTGATCAGACGCATATTCCCGTACAGGAAAGACACCTGGAATCCCGTCTTCTCCTGCAATCCGTCGATCAGCTGCGTCTCCCCGGAAATAGATGTGCCTCCCTTGCGCACCTTGCCTCCCTTATCTTTGGTGTAATCTCCCTCATACAGATTGGTGTAAGTCTCGTCCACACTGACGCCTACGATCTGCAATGCTTTCTCAATCTGTTCCTCGATGCCTGCTTCCAAAGCTCTGGAGCCTACGGTCGCCACCAGTGCACACACAATGATCATTGGCAGAAGGCTCAACGCCAGTATCTTTTTGGAAATTGTAAAAAATGGCTTTTTCTTCCCTTTTACTTCCGTTTTCTTGTTCTCTGTCTTCTTCATACTTACCACATCTGCCTTTCTGTAAAAGACTTCGTCACATTTGGTCTATCTCGAAAACGTTTAAGTATTTTCTCGGTGAAATCATTGTAACATTTTCCATATGGTAATACAATTCGACAAAATTACAAGTATTTTACTGTCAAATTTGGTTATTTTTCCTCAACGTTAAGTAAAAACATCTTTTTTATTTACGAAACAGTTAAGTTTTCTGCTTCCAGACCGGCATACGCAGTATCTTTATCAATAGCGGAATGATCATGATAAACCACACAATCGGCTCTGCCGCGATGACACCCGGGTATCCGAACATGGGAACCAGCGTCGCCGCAATCACAATTTTCCCTATCATTTCCAGCGAGCTGGAGATCAGCGGTACGATCCGCTCTCCCAGTCCCTGCATGGAGTTTCTCACAATACAGATTACTGCTGTCACATAATAGAACAGTGTATCTACCTTCAGATATAATGTGGCATTGTAGATCACTTCTGGATTTTTGCTGCCGGTGACCAGCCATACCAGCCAGTCGCCGATAGTATAAGCGGTCACAATGTTAAGCGTACACCAGATGCAGGTATAACCGGTTGCCAACAGGATTCCTCTGCGGATCCGGTCGATTTTACCGGCTCCCAGATTTTGTCCGCAATAGGTCGCCATCGTCTGACCGAAGACGCTGAACATGATCATGAAGATCTCGGAGATCTTGCGGGCTGCCGTATGGGCAATGATAATATTCTGTCCCAGCTTATTGATGGAGGTCTGCAATGTCAATGTGCCGATATTGACCAGCGAGCTCATGAATCCCATAGAAAGACCGGAGCTTAACATATTGCGGAGCATCCCGGCATCCTGCAGCTTCAGATCATCCACACGTATCCGCAGAATTTCATACTTTTTCCACAGATAGGCCGCACACACCACCACAGCGATCAGCTGCGACAGCACAGTAGCAACTGCAGCTCCCAGCACTCCCATATGCATCACCACGATCAGAAGCAGATCTCCTCCGATATTCAGCACCACCGACACCGCCAGCACGATCAGCGGGGTCACGGTATCTCCAATCGCTCTTAAGGTCGCAGATAATACATCATATAGTAAAGTAATAACAAGTCCCGCGATGATCACGGATACATACTGTGTTGCTGTGTTCAGCAGATTTTCCGGCACATTCAGGAATCTGAGGATCGGCTGCAAAAATACAAGCCCTCCTATCGTCAGTACCACAGCTGCCAATAGGCCAAGCACCAGAGAATTGCCCAAGGATCTGCGCAATCTGTCCATATCCTTCGCTCCGAAGCACTGTGCCGAAATAATAGCAAAGCCATTGCACATTCCCATCAGGAATTGTACGATCAGATTGCTCAGCGTCGTCGTGGCCCCCACTGCCGCCAGGGCATTATCTCCCAGAAAAGTACCTACGATGCGGGTATCTGCCAGGCTGTAAGTAAGTTGCAATAAATTGGCCAAAAAAATAGGAAGGGCAAACGTCAGTATCAAAACTGACGGTCTGCCCTTTGTAAGATCTTTCATATAGTTCCTCACTTCTACACTTCCGGGAAAAATATAGATTTTCCCATGTGATAGGGTTACAGAACTTTTTTAAAACTTTTTCTTGGCATTGTCAAGGTATTTCTTGGTCTCAGCCACCACAACACCGTTTAATGCCAGCAGTGCGATCAGGTTCGGGATTGCCATCAGACCGTTGAAGATATCTGCGATGGTCCATACTGCCTTAACAGTCATGTAGGGTCCAATGAATACGCAGGCAATGTAAATCCAACGGTATACTTTGATTGCCTTCGGCTTCTGACCGATCAGGTATTCCAGGCATCTCTCGCTGTAGTAATCCCAACCGAGGATCGTGGTAAATGCAAAGAATACCAGGCATACCATCAGGATAAAGGATGCAATAGAGCTGTTAAAAGGCAGCCCCTGCTGGAAAGCTCTGGTGGTAACATCCACGCCGTCCAGACCTACGTTCCAGGAATCGGTAATTACGATCGTAAGACCGGTCATGGTACAAATGATCAGAGTATCAATGATGGTACCCATCATGGAGATCAGCCCCTGTTTGGCAGGAGAGTCGTTCTGCGCTGCAGCCGCTGCGATCGGTGCACTACCGATACCGGCTTCGTTGGAGAAAATACCTCTCGCAATACCCTTCTGCATTGCCATGATAACCGCTCCCAAAGCACCGCCGGCTACGGCACGCATACCAAACGCACTCTGTACGATGGTTACGATAGCTGCCGGAATGGCAGTTACATTAAAAATCAATACTAACAGACAGGCTACTACATAAGTCACTGCCATAAAAGGAACGATGACCTGTGCCACGGTGGAGATACGCTTTAATCCACCGATAACAACCAGTGCCACGCAGATGGTCAAAAGGATTCCGGAGATCACCACGCTCCAGGAATAGTCCATGCCGAAGAGCTGTACGGTATGTGCATTATTTGCATCGAAGAAATTATGTACCGCACTGGTGATACCGTTGATCTGGGTAAAGGTTCCGATACCGAACAATCCTACGCATACACCCATAAAAGCGAAGATCTTCGCCAGCCATTTCCAGCTCTTGCCCATACCGTTCTCAATATAGTAGAAGGGTCCGCCGATGATGTGTCCGTCCTCTGCTACCACACGATATTTCACCGCCAGCAGGCACTCGGAATACTTCGTAGCCGTACCTACCAGCGCAGCGATCCACATCCAGAACAAAGCTCCGGGACCACCTGCTACAATAGCCGTTGCCACACCAACGATATTACCGGTTCCGATGGTAGCGGACAATGCCGTACACAGTGCCGCGAAACTGGATACTTCGCCGTCTTCGCCCGACTTTTCATTGGCAATTAAGTGTTTGATTGCATGGGGAAGCTTCGTGATCTGCAAAAAACGAAGTCTGGCTGTAAGAAAAAGGCCCGTAGCCAGAATGAGGACGATCAGGGGGATGCCCCAGACGAAATCATCCACTGTGGTCAGAAAGTTACTAATCATGTCTAACATATTCCCTCTCCTTCCGTCACCTCTTGTGACGTCCTATCGTAGATTGATTTCTTCCGAAGAGAATGGGAATAAGCATATAGATGCTCTGTCCTTTTGCCTGAGAGATTGGCAGCTTTACTGCCGTACACCTTCGGCGCCTTTTATACGGAAATATGATAATTGCTTTCCGTGAAAGGACTCTCCAGAGTAAATCTTTACCGCACTAAAGCGGCAACAAAATCACAATAGCATACTTTTTCACCCATTGCAACGTTTTTTTATCTTTAGTCATTGATCTGACCAACACAGACATTGACTTTTATGGTACCTGATTACTATAATATAATTCATATGAATACTAACACGAACAATCACAAAACTTCATATTCCATTACACGTGGACTGTTTTTCCTGATCATGTGTTCTGTGATTTTTACAGTACTGTACTACAGTCTGCCCAGGCAGAACCGTGAGCCGGCAATATCGGATTATATTGACTTTTCAGAAGGCTGGACCACCTCCGATGGAAGCCCCGTTGATTTTTCCCATATCAGCGGCACCTGCACAGTGACCAAGAAGCTTCCTGCGCTGACTCACGACATGGCACTTTTCTTTTTTTATAAAAGTTCCAATGTGACGATCCTGATAGACGGCCGGCAGATCTATGAGACCATGCAGCCGGAGGGAGTTTTCTTCGGCAAGACACCGGGAGCCTCTTATGTCTCTCTGCCGATCTACCGGGAAGATTCCGGGCGCACGCTCACCCTGGTGATCGATAATCCTTACGGAGACGGCAGTGGCAAAATCAATGATATGTATCTGGGACGTAGTGAAGATATCCTGATAAGCCGCATCCGCGACAAGGCACCCGGATTCGGTATCAGCTTCCTGATCGCCCATCTTGGTCTGGCATTTATCCTGTTTTATCTGCCATTACACAAGAAGCACATCATTGGCAGTGAGATGTTTTATCTGGGATTGTTTGCCCTGAATATCGGTATCTTCATGTTGGCAGATAACCGTATGCTGCAGCTGATCCTGCGTAATAGCCATATTTATCATACAATTGCGGAACTTTTTATGATGCTGATCACCATTCCACTGTTTCTGTACCTTGGCAAAATGTATACAGAGTACTCCCCTGTGATGGTACAGACAGTATGCCTAATCAGTGTCATGGATTTCAGTATACGTTTCTGCCTGAATCTGACCGGTCTCAAGGACTTCCATGAAAGTCTTCGTCTGACCCATATTACTTTTAGCATTCTGATCGCGCTTGTTATCTACGCCATCGGCAAGGGATTTTATCAGAATCAAAAGCAGCATCTGAAGCACAATCTATATCATAACCTTGGAATTCTGTGTCTGTGCTTTGGCGTTCTACTGGATATCCTGCTGCTATGGTTCGGCAGTGCTCCCGAGACCAGCTTCTTCACACGGATCGGTGTGCTTCTGTTCCTGATCATGGAAGCAGTCCAGGTTACCCTGCGCCTCATGACCAACTATCAGGAAGGCGTTCGCATGCAGCTGCTCAGCCGCCTGGCTTATCGCGATGGCCTGACTGACCTGCTGAACCGTACTTCCTATATGGAAGAATTGAAAAGACTGGACGCATCCCATAATTTTCATGTGTTGCTGGCACTGTACGATGTGAATAACCTCAAATATGTGAACGACACCTACGGTCACCAAAGCGGTGATGAAATGATCCGCCGGGTAGCGGATACTCTGTTGGCACATCTCGGTTCCTTAGGAAAATGTTACCGGATCGGCGGAGATGAGTTCGTATTTCTGTCGACCGCAGCTGATTCTGAAAAAGAATTTCTCAAGCTGCAAAGAGATTTCGAAGCGTCTCTGGGAGTTCTGAAGCTTCCGGACGGTTCCGAGCATCCCATTACTGTAGCCATGGGATATTCCGTACTGACCCATAATATGCCTCGTTCCATGGACGATATGGTCCGGGAGGCCGATGCCAAAATGTATGAGGCGAAACGACGAATGAAAACAGAAAATCGATCATAAGCGTTGCAGATCTTATTTCATTTTGTAATGTAACTTGAAAGTTAGTTAAATACATTGGTAAAATCCACGAACTCCCGGAGCATGCGATACACATGTCTCGATGTAAGGTCTCCG
>ERZ1027060.603-NODE-603-length-11809-cov-4.100391_pt1 | contig 11809 bp, 8 predicted proteins | sample MGYA00519424_ERZ1027060 | MGnify/ENA primary metagenome ERZ1027060 (study PRJEB26926, sample SAMN06164500) | human gut metagenome | biome: ENVO:00009003; feature: ENVO:2100002; material: ENVO:00002003 | host: Homo sapiens | place: USA | collected 2012 ... | reverse complement strand
TCTACACAAGGAGTATCGTCGGCAGCGTCAGATGTGTATAAGAGACAGTTCTTTAACTGGTTGATGATACGGTTGCCGTATTCCTCTCTCCACTCCCAGCATTTCTCTAAGAAACCTTCTCTTCCGAGGTCTGCCTTGTCGATTCCTTTTTCTTTTAAGGACTGGATCACTTTTACTTCGGTTGCAATGGAAGCATGGTCAGTTCCAGGCTGCCATAATGCATTGTAACCCTGCATTCTCTTGTAGCGGATCAAAATATCCTGCATGGTATTGTCTAATGCATGTCCCATGTGAAGCTGTCCGGTAATGTTTGGTGGAGGCATCACAATCGTGAATGGTTTCTTGCTGCGGTCTACTTCTGCATGGAAGTAACCGTTGTCTTCCCATTTTTTATAAAGGCGTTCTTCAATGCCCTTTGGGTCATAGGTCTTTGCTAATTCCTTCATTTGTCTTTTTCCTTTCTTAAAAAAATAAAAGCCCTTCACATCCATACGGATGCAAAGGGCGTGTCAACGCGGTACCACCTTTGTTATGTTGTAAAAACAACATATCTCTGCCGGCTCATTCCTAAGCCACTGTCCGGTAACGGGGACAACTCGTTCTCGCTTACTTCTGACTGCTTCTGGCGATATACGAAAATTTTCTCCGCATGATCAACTTGCAAGTTCTGCCACTTATCTGCAACAGACAGGTTCAGCGCGACGGTTCAAAAGCTACCTTCCACACAACATGTTCTGGTGACATCTCTCAGCCGGTGAATGTCATTCTCTTTCAGGTGTCTGTGTGTACTCCTCTTTCTCATCACCTTTTTATATCTTTTTTCATCATAAAAGCTAAAGTGGCATTTGTCAACTGATTTTTTATATGTGATTTTAATTTATTTGTTCCTTCTTTCTATCCTAATAATTTCAATATATTCTGATAGATATATTCTCTCAAAGAATCTGCCTCCAGGTCAAGCTCCATTTTTTTCTCTGCTGCGATGCGGTACATAAAATAGACCGAAAGCTGGGTTTCGACCGCGGCTCTTCGCAGGAAAACATTCTCCTCCCGGATCAGACCTTCGCGGACACCCTCCTCCACAATGCAGTCGATAATCTCGTTTTTCTCCTTATCACAGCACTGCTGTTTCATACGCTCATACTCATCTTTCAGATTCTTTGGTATCTCGTATGATTCCAATACCATTTTTATCAGGAAAAAGACACCCTGCTTTTCTTTTACATGCTCATCAATAAAATCCATGACCTCATTAATTTTCTGTTGAAACGTTCTGTTATCTGTAGAAATTACCTGCAGTTTTTCAAAGCACACTTTCACATAATATAAAATTGCAGAAGAGATTATCTCTTCCTTTGAAGAAAAATATTCGTATGCCGTTCCTTTTCCAATGCCTGCCCGGCCTGTGATATCAGCTACTTTTAAAGTGTTGATATCACAGCCTTCATTAATGAACTCAATGACTGCCTGATACAGGGCAAGCACTTTCTGTGGTGGATCGTGGATCAGTTTCTGCTCATCCATTATAAGTCCTCCTCGACCATGCTCTTATTGCGGTTGAATGCATCATAAATACATGGAACAACGATCAGAGTTAACAGTGTACCATATAACAAACCGCCAACCGTTACGATCGCCATTGGCTGCATCATTTCTGAACCTTCTCCAAGTCCAACTGCCATCGTGGACATGGACAGGATCGTGGTGAGTGCAGTCATAAGAATCGGACGAAGCCTTGTTTTTCCGGATTCGATAATGGCATCTTTTTTTTCCATTCCGCCACGGCGGAGCTGGTTGATAAAGTCTACCATAACGATACCGTTATTTACGATAATTCCGGCGAGCATGACAAATCCGATCATTGCCACAACGCTGACTTCGTTACCGGTAAAGTAAAGTGCGAACAGACCGCCTGTAAATGCCAGCGGGATTGTAAACATAATGATAAACGGCGACAACAGCGACTGGAACTGTGCTACCATGACCAGGTAAATGAAGATTACCGCCAAAAGAAGCATCAGATACAACTGATTCATCGCATCTGCGATCATCTCATCCTCACCTGCCATCTCAATGGAGTATCCTTCCGGCAGATTGATCTTATCTAACTCTTTCTGGATTTCATTACTCAGCAGACTGACATTATGGTCATCATCCACTCCTGCGGTCACACTGATATATCTGGTCTGCGCATCACGGTTGATCGTTCCTAATGTGTAACCTTCCTCAAACTGTGCAATATCAGAAAGCGCTACTTCTGTCTCGTTTCCTTCTCTGTCTGTATAGGTAAAGGTCAGTTTTTTGATATCATCCAATGTAACATCGGACTGCTCCTCGCTCTGTACATAAACCTGATAATCATTTACATCGGTAGAGATTGTCGTTGCAGATGTTGAGGATGCCATCTCACCGTAAACAAGCTGGAATACCTGTGCAACGGTCATGCCGTATTTCGCAGCTTTTTCCTTGTCTACAGAAATGGTGAAAGACGGTGTCGTATTGTCAAGTCCATCATCCACATCCACAGTTCCCTCGGTGTTCTCTACTACTTTTGCAACTTCTCCTGCAAGTTCCTGCAGTTTATCAAGATTATTTCCTTTTACATTGATCGTCAGTCCACTTCCCATTAACGCTGTCATATCGGAAGCTGAAGTATCGGTTGTCACCTCACAGTCCATATCTTTGGTCAGTTCATCCAACTGTGCGGTCACATCTGCGCTGCTCACTTCAGATTCTTCATCCAGAATCATATACATGGAAATACTGTCTGTAGAACTGCTTCCCATCATGGAAAGAGCACTTCCGCCTGCCATGGCACCAATGGTCTCAATGCCATCGATCGTCAATGCTTTTTCCACGACTTCATCTGCCATTTCTGTCAGTTCGTCAAACGTTAGTGTCTGATCCTCTTTTGCTGAAATCGTCGCACTGATCTGGTTCGTTTCCATATTCATATCCATGAAAGAATATCCTCTGGAAAATGCTGCCACAACACTTGTTCCAAGCAGTACGATCACCGCGATAAATACGACCGGCTTGAAACGCAGACATACCGCTAAAATTTTTCCATAAGAATCTTTTACTTTGTCAAAGAAATTATGCCTGATCTCTTTTGTATTTTTTAATAATCCTGCTGCCATCATCGGCACGAAAGTCAATGCCATAAGAAGACTGGCTGCAAGCGTAAATGCAATTGTCAGTGCAATATCCACAAATAACTGTCTTGTGATACCCTCTGTAAAAATAATCGGTGCAAATACACAGATGGTTGTAAGTGTGGAAGCTATGATTGCTCCTGTCACCTGTGAAGCGCCTTCCACGGCTGCTTTCCGGATGGAATACCCCTCTCCCCGCAATCGATAGATGTTCTCGATCACGACAATGGAGTTATCCACCAACATACCAATTCCGAGCGCCAGACCCGACAGTGAAATGATGTTTAACGTAATATTCGTAAAGTACATCAGTACCACTGCAAAAACAACACTGAGCGGAATGGAACATGCTATTACAAGTGTAGGTTTCATATCTTTTAAGAATAATAACAATACAATAATTGCAAGGATGGCTCCCACGATCATGTTTTCTACGACTGATTTCACGATCATGTCAATGTAAATACCCTGATTCATGAGAACGCTCAAATGTAACGCTGTATTTTCTTTTTCCAAACTGTCAAATTTATCCAATAACCGGTCTGTCACATCTCCGGTGGAATAGCCGGTCTGCTTTTCAATCGAAAGCATTACCGCCGGATTTCCATTCACTTTGGAATAGGAATCTCCGGAATTGTCAATGTATTCGATATCTGCCACATCTGACAGTCTGATCGGCTCGATACCATCCATACCAAGATCCATCAGAACGAGATTTTCAAGATCTGCTTTGGATGTCACCTCATCTCCGACTCGCACCAGATACTGCTCGTTCCCCTCTGTCACATAACCTGCCGGCATGGAGAAGTTCTGTGCTGTCAGAAGATTTTTTAAGGTATCCATTGTAAGGATCGTGTTCAGATCCGCTGAATCTTTTGCCTGCTCTTTTGCATCATCTAACTGGCTCTGTCCCTCTTCGATCTTATTTGCTGCAACAGCAAGATCCGCATATCCCTTGCTCATCTCCATGATACCGGATATCTGGGATTCATTTAAAGTCACTAATGCGTCATCTAAAGATGTTTTACCGTCTGCCACCTGTGTCTGGGCGGACTCGATTGTCGCGATTCCCGCCGCAATCTGTGTCTTGCTCTCACTCAATTTTGAGATTGCAGCCGGAATGTCTTTGTAAGAAGTCAGCGTCACACCTGCATCTGCAAAAGAGGATGCCTGACTCATCAGCATCACATTGATATCATCCAGTTTGGACTGTAATGTCACGATCTGGCTTGCAATGTCACTCTCACTTGTATAGGTAGTTCCTGCCTGTGCATTGATCTGGGCAATGGCTGTGGATTCCATGTAGGCGACGAAATCGGATTCGCTGGCCGCATTTTTATATGCTTCTAACATTTTAGGATCTGCCTGTAAAGTTGAAATCACTGTTTCCAACTGATTCGCCTGTTCCTGTGTCATCTGACCATATTGAACCGCTGCTGCAAGCGCTTCCTCCACTGTCATGTCTGCACCTGTCATTGGATTTTTTGCTGTTAAAATTGCCATTACACCATCGTGCGCCTGATATAACTGCTTTGCCCCACTCTTCGCCTGGCTGACACCGTCTTTTGCTTTCTGTAAACCGTCAATCGCGCTCTGTAACTGCGTTGCTCCATCATAAGCTGACTGTAACGACTTGATTGCACCATCCATGGACGACTGTGATTTCTGAAGATCTGATAATTGTGTGGTCAGATCTGCTTCGGTGTTAAACAGTTGGATTTTATTATTAATGATCTCATTTTCACCTGCTCCAAGCTGGCTTCCCATCTCTTTTTCACTATCGGAAAGCTTCTTTTTCCCACTGTCGATCTGGGAAGATGCCTTGTCTAACTCTGCCTGTGCATCTGTAAACTGGGCATCTATTTTGCTCAGAATCTGTTCGTTTAAAGCATCTATTTTCTCCTGGTTCATAGTGACCTGAAGATCCGTATCAAGCACTCCTGTTGCCGTCACAGATGCCACACCCTCGATACTCTCAAGCAGTGGTAATAATTCATTGTCCACATAATCAGATACCTCTGCCTGATCCATACCATCCACATCCGCAGATGCGATCATGACCGGCATCATATCAGGATCGATCTGCATAATGACCGGTGAGCCCGCTGAATCCGGGAACTGTCCGGTCAACTGATCCAGCTGCTGCTGAATCTCAATCATAGCAGAATCCATGTTCGTGCTCTGCTCATACTCCAAAATAACCATAGAATAGTTATCATAGGACATGGAACTTACGTTATTAATATTGGAAGTCGTTGCCATTGCCGCTTCGATTGGCGATGTCACATCCTTTTCCACTTCCTCCGGACTTGCCCCCACATCTGTTGTGACAACGATCACATACGGCAGATTCATTGCCGGCAGCAGATCTGTTGTCATCCTCGTCAGCGAAACAACTCCTAAAACGATCACCAGTACAACAGCCACTAACACTGTGTACGGACGTTTTACACTATACTTTGGGATCATTCTCGTTCCTCCTGAAAAATTATATGTCTGATTGGCTATTGCATTCCCGCAAGCCAAAACCGACCGGTCGGTCGGCAAAAATCAGTTTACTCCTCTCTCATCAAAATGCAAGGAAAATCGGACAGAATTTAGAATTATTTTAGAAATGGAACAAAATTTCCTATTTACGCAAAAATGGAGTACCTATCGGTACTCCATCCCACGAGACTGTATCTTTCCAATATATAATAACAGAGGCTTTACTCTTTTTTGTTTATGACTGTTGTTCTACCAATTTCTGTATTGCCTGCTGCTCTGCTTCCGGCATCAGCTTTGATACCTCGATCAGAACGATCAGTTCTTTTGCATAGGAAGCAACCTCATCAAAACAATTTTCTACTGCTTTCATAATGACTGGCATGGAAATAACCTTCTCATCCGGGACATCAATAATCTCATCCACGTTTCCAACCTCAAGCCCAATCTTTGTACCATTCATGGATGCAACGATGATATTGTTAATTTCCTGTTCCGGATAATGAAACTGTTCTGCCAGACTGTACACTGCAATAACTTCTCCGTGCAGATTCATGATCCCATGAACCTGTGGCAGTGAATTTGGAATATTCACCACATTCATTCTTGTTTCAATGGATTCCACATCATTGACAGGAATACCAAACTTCACTCCATTTAACAAAAATGTAAGTAACTGCATTATAATCTCTGTCTCCTTTCTTATGATTCGATCTCGGGACATTTCGCAGTATCCATAAGACCTGCAAAAAGGGGACTGGCACAAAAGTACCGCCCCACTATTCTGTTCTCACCCTGTTCTATTCATCTTCGCTGTCTTCATCATCAACGATTGCTGCTGCCGCACCTGCCACAGATGAAACAACCGCTATCACAACAACGATGACAACCAAAAGTAATAAAATTCCCATGAAAACTAAAAAACCGCCTTCTGTCATGTCTTCCTCCGTTCTGAAAGGATTGTGCAGATTCACTTCTCAACCATTTCTTTTTTTCCAAAATCTGTGCCTATTATAGCACATTAGCAACTGGAAAAAAAGAGCCTATGTTTGATTATTTCAGATAATTTTTCTGATGTTTTTTAATATTGTAATCTTTTTCCTGCTACATCAAAGAAGAACCGCCGTGATATGGGGAATCACGGCGGTTCTCAGGGAAGGTTTTTTCATTTGCAGTTATATTCTAATTTATCCTTTTACACTGCCGAGGGCAACACCCTGTACGATGTGTCTGGATAAGATCAGATAAATGATAATAACTGGGAAGATAGAAAATGCGATCATCACATAAACCTGACCCATATCAAACTTCAGCCAGTCAGCTGCACGAAGCTGTGCGATTAAGATTGGCAGTGTCTTTTTCTTGTCATTGTGTAAGATTAAAGCCGGTACAAAATAATTATTCCAGCTGCTTACGAATGTAAAGATTGCCTGTACTGCAATGGCAGGTTTCATTAATGGAAGTACAATCTGGTTAAATGTATGGAACTCACCGGAGCCGTCAATTCTGGCAGCCTCGATCAGAGATACCGGCAATGTACTTTCCATATACTGCTTCATGTAAAAGAATGTTACCGGAGCAGCGATCGTTGGCACGATCAATGGAATGAATGTATCTTCCATATGTAATGTACCGACTAATTTTACAAATCCAAGTGCAGTTACCTGTGTAGGGATCATCATGACTGCTAAGATAAATGCATAGATGTATTTTTTCAGTTTAAAATCATATGCATGAATGGCGTAAGCCGTCATGGTTGAAAAATAGGTGCATAACGCTGCTGACAGTACAGATACGATCAGACTGTTTATCATACCCTGCCATACCGGAAGTGTTCCGTGTACCAGATTGTTCCAGTTTTCCAGCAGATGTGTGCTTGGCAGTGGTGTAAATCCGGCCTGCAGTTCACCGTTCGATCTGGTCGCATTAATGAACAGCACATAGAACCAGAACAGGCAGGCAAATGTAACAAGAATCAGGACTACATAAGCGATAAATCTTCTTGCATGGATTCCAAGTCCTTTTTTCAGATTTTTATTTTCGTTCATAATAACACCTCACCTTTCTATTCTACTCATGCTTTTCTCTTATCGTTTCCAGTTACCTTAAAGACAATAAGACTTAAAATTGCGGTGATGATGAACAGGATTACGGATACTGCACCAGCCATTCCGTAGTTCTTGCTGTACAGATGTTTATTTAAGAACATGATCAATGTCATGGTCGATCTCATTGGATCACCGGTACCATTGGTCAAAATCTGCGGTACATCGAATAACTGTAATCCACCGATCAGTGATGTGATCACAACATATACTAAAATCGGACGGAGCAGCGGTAATGTGATTTTGTAGAATACCTGTGTGGAAGTTGCGCCATCCACTTCTGCCGCTTCAAATAAAGAAGTATCGATACCCATCATACCTGCCATTAAAAGAATGGTCGTATTACCAAACCACATCAGGCAGTTCATAAGGGCGATCAGTCCTCTCGCACTTCCTGTGTTTGCCAAGAACTTATATGGCTCTGAAATAATTCCGATCTGCATTAAAATCGAGTTGATCGGTCCACCATCCGAGAACAGTGTAAAGAACAACATGGAAAATGCGGATGCCATGATCAGGTTTGGCAGATAGATCACGGTCTTGAAAAATCTGCTTCCTTTTAATTTCAAACGCACATCAGAAAACCATGCACCTAACAGTAATGACAAAATAATCTGTGGCACAAAACACATGATCCATAAAATCATGGTATTCTTTGCGTAAATCCAGATATCGCCCTGTGTAAACAGCGTTTTGTAGTTCTCCAGTCCCACAAAGTTAGGTCCGATCTGTGTCAGACCCGATAAATAATTTTCAAAAAAGCTGTTATAAATGGTATTAAACAGTGGTATAAGCTGGAATACAACATACACCAGAATAAAAGGAATCAGAAAAATGTAACCCCATTTGTTATATCTGACTGCTTTACTGCTTTTCTTCTTCATAACGCCTCTTGCCCCCTTCTTTTTATTTTTCACAGAGTTCACAGCATCCCTTCACGGACATCTTTTTGTGCAAATCTGCTGTCAGCTCTGCGCTTTACGCCGCTGACTGCTTTCTCTCCGTCCGGAGATAGGTATAAAGATAGCCGCACCCGCCGGTCTGGCAGGCGCGGCTTATTATTTTAGTATGTTAAGTCCGGATATTTCTCAACAACTGCTTTGTAGAATAAGTCAAGTGCATCATCAAGTGAAGCATTGCCTTCAAAGTAGTTCTTCATAGCGTTCTGGAACTCTTCGTTACATCCCTGATCGTATGCAGAAAGGTTACTTAAATCAAGTTTTTCTACACTTGCACAGTACATAGACAATGGGTTCTGTCCGCCTAATACTTTACTCTGGTAGCTTGTATCTGCTGCCATTGCTTCCATAGCTGGTTTATTGTTAACGAAGTCATCATCTTTTACTACGATATCTTTCATGATCGTCTCGTCTGTTGTCATCTTTAAGATGATATCTTTTACAAGACCTGCGTTATCTGTACCTGTTGCTCCACAGATCCATGTACCGCCCCAATAGAATCCCTGAGGTCCTGGTGTAGCGCCCCATCCACCGTTGTAACCGATAGATCCTTCGGTGTCGGCTGCCATAGAGAAGTTCACGAACCATGCCGGTCCAAAGTAGCAGAATACTTTTCCTTCCGGATAGAAACCTTTCTTCCAGTCATCGCCCCAGAGTTCATATGTCTCTGTCTCGCCTGCATCATAAAGCTCTTTTGAATCAGATACCCATTTCATAATGTTATCATCAATATTGATCTTGCCATCTTCTACCCATTTAGAAGTAACGTTGTTAGAGTATACACGGTAAGTATCATTGACAGAAGATGTCATCTTGTATCCGGCAGCTTTCATTGTCTCTGCTGTATCATTGAAAGTATCCCAGTCTGAAACATATTTCTGAACTTCGTCAGGATCGTCTGTTCCAAGAACTTCTTTTGCTACATCACGGTTATAGAATAATACGCCCGGGCAGCCCTGCCATGAAACACCTTTTAATACACCGTTAGAATCTGTAACGATATCTTTTGTATACTGATACTGGTTTGCAAGGTCTGCATCTGTAATTCCAAGATCTGCGATCGGCATTGTATAATCTGTATCGACATATTTCAGTGCGTAGTCAGCTTCTACTAAGAATAAGTCAATCTTGTCATCGGCTGCTGCTGATTCCTGTTTTAATAATGTCGCATCCAGATTGTTCTGATATGCGTTGTCATCGTTTGGTGTGATATTCCATTTTACGGTAACATCCCCAATCTTACCAGTTGTGGCATCCACTTCCTCATATCCAGGATAGTGATCTGTCAGACGGCTCTTAAACTCTTCATTCCAGCAATAAATGTTGAAAACTTTTCCCTCATCACCTGTTGTATCTGTCTCCGCTGCATCAGATTCAGATTCTGTTGCCGGTGCTGCTGCACCTGAGTTGCTGTTGTCTGCGGATGTTGTGTCTGATGACCCACCACATCCTGCTGCCATAGTTGCTACCATGGATGCACATAATAATGCGCTAATGATTTTCTTTTTCATAGAAAACCCTCCTCCTTAATTTTTTGGCTTCCGCCTTGTTTGCATTGTTATTTTTGTTCCGGAATCTTTCCTACCGATTGTCCCGGTATGAGGATTCCTTCTATAACGACTCTCTCTATGAGAGTTGTTTTTGGTTTTTCAATGGATCCGATCAGCCGTTTTGCAGCCTCTCTGCCAATCTCTTCTGTGTCCTGCTTAATTGTGGTAAGCTTCGGATGCAAAAGCTGTGACATCCTTGTTCCGTCGTATCCTGCTACCGAAATGTCTTTTGGTATCCGAAGTCCCATCTCTATAATGACATTTCTTCCACCGATCAGTGCGGTGTCATCAGGATAAATGATACAGGTTGGCGGATTTTCCAGATTCAGAAGTTCCTTCGTCTGTTTTGCCGCTTCCTTTGTCTCCAGGTAATCTGCTGTGCGGATGTACTCATCCGGGACTTCCAGCTTCAGTTCATCCATTGTCCGGTAAAAACTGGTCAACCGGTCTTTGGTAACTGCCGAACCATTCTGCTGTCCGTGGATGTAAGCAATCCTCCTGTGTCCCTGAGAATAAATATATCTGACCAGATCTTCCATGCCCTGAATGTTGTTCGAGCTGACCGCCGTGCAGTTGTGATGCAGGTAGTCGATGGTAACAACCGGTACTTCGCTATTCATCAGTTCCATGACGCCAGCGTCGTTAAAATCCGCACACACAATTGCAACTCCTTCAAAATTCCGGTATTTGCAATGTTCCAGATAAGACATCTTCCGGTTTTCAAAACAGGTATTGATAAATGTAATGTCATAACCCTGCTTCTCCGCCTGAACTTTCAGACCATTTAATACTCCTGAAAAATATTCATGCTGTAAACCACTTCCTGCTTCCTCTTCAAATAGAACTCCGAGGTTGTATGAATGGTTGGTCTTAAGTGATCTTGCTGCTGCATTCGGAAAATATCCTAATTGCTCTGCTACCGTCCGGATACGACTCTTTGTCTCTTCACTGATATCTTTTTGATCATTTAATGCCTTACTGACGGTGGCAGTTGATACTCCACACTTTTCGGCAATTGTTTTTAAAGATACCATTGAATCCTCCAGGTACTTCTTCCAGACTTTATTATGTATGACCTGTTGTCTTGCTGCTTAAGTCTTTCGAAGTTTTTACTTAATCGTTTTCGCATCTTTAATATAGCTCTTATGCAAACGGATTGCAATACTTTTTTGACATTTCGGCTAATTTTACATTTTTTTCTCTGATTTTTTGTGCATTTTTTATGATTCTTCTCGTTATTCAACAGTTTATGCAGCAAAAGCTTATACGTTTTCGTATTTTAAACTTAATTATCCAGCTTAACCCTCTTTTGTTGCTTTCTTCCATATTAGGCTGTAATTTTTGTTAAAAGTGCTGTTTTTGCTTATTTCAAAGGATTTTTTGTTGATTTTTATAATTCTGCAAGATATAATTTCAGATAAGGAATATTTACTTAATCGTTTTCGTTAAGTAATATGCAAAACAAGGAGGCTAAATCCTCTCCTCGTTCAGAGGAACTCGGATTTTGCTTCGCAAAACAAGGAGGATTTATACTGTCTCTTATACACATCTCCGAG
>ERZ1027060.597-NODE-597-length-11859-cov-5.592850_pt1 | contig 11859 bp, 8 predicted proteins | sample MGYA00519424_ERZ1027060 | MGnify/ENA primary metagenome ERZ1027060 (study PRJEB26926, sample SAMN06164500) | human gut metagenome | biome: ENVO:00009003; feature: ENVO:2100002; material: ENVO:00002003 | host: Homo sapiens | place: USA | collected 2012 ... | reverse complement strand
TCAGCTTGACGGCGGCAGAGTAGCCTGCAATGACGCTGGCACCAAAGGTGTTGATGACGCTCTGCAGGATGATGTTGCCCACCGAGATGAAGCTCTGCTGCAGGATGCTGGGGATGGCCACCACGGCGATCTTGCCCAGCATGCCCCAGGAGAACCACACCGTCTTGCGCTGTGCGGGGATGGCCTTCATGCGGCGGAACACCACCACCATGGCCAGGATGCAGCTCACACCCTGGCACAGGAAGGTCGCCCAGGCCACACCGGCCACACCCATGTGGAACCCGGCCACGAACAGGATGTCCACGCCGATGTTGGACAGAGACGAGACGGCCAGGAAGTAGAACGGCGTCTTGCTGTCACCCAGCGCCGAGAAGATGCCGGTGGCAATGTTGTAGAAGAACATGAAAGGCAGGCCCAGAACGTAGATGTCCAGATACAGGGCCGAGTCCGCCAGGATCTCCTCCGGGGTGTTGATGAGCTCCAGCAGGCTGCGGCAGCCCAGCAGGCCGAACACCATCAGCACTGCACACAGCACTGCCGAGCCGATGAGGGCCGTGTACACCGAGGTTTTCATGTCATCGTATTCCTTGGCACCAAAGTAGCGCGACACGATGACCGAGCAGCCAATGTTGCAGCCGAATGCAAAGGCAATGAAGATCAGGGTGATCTCGTAGCTGTTGCCCACGGCAGCCAGGGCGTTTTCGCCAATGAACTTGCCTGCCACCAGGCTGTCGGCAATGTTGTACAGCTGCTGGAAGATAATGCTGCCGAACATGGGCAGGCAGAACTGCCACAGCACCTGTGACGGCTTGCCGACCGTCAGATCCTTATTCATAGTGTGATCCTCCTCTATCAGATAACCAGTATACCATTAAAAAATCTTGACCGCGTTCCAGTATAAAACGACCCTGCCAAAATGTAAAGATTATTTTTAGTATATCTGCCATACCAAAATCATATGACTGTCATGCGGAATATTCAACGGCCCCGCCGGGCACGCTGAAACCATGCCGCCTGCCCCTGTGCAAAGTTTATGCCCGCAAACATTCCGCCCAGCTCTTGCACCTTTTGGGAAACCGTGGTAGGATGTTCTTGGTTAGTTAGGTGCAACTATCTATACAGATCGTCCGGCTGCCGCACCGACGCCGGGCCAAATCAGCTATCAGGAGGTTTTCGATATGAACTATCTGGAAATTGAATCCGTTGTAGGCCGCGAGATCCTGGACTCCCGCGGCAACCCCACCGTAGAAGCCGAGATCACGCTGGCCGACGGCACTGTGGCCCGCGGCTGCGCTCCTTCCGGCGCATCCACCGGCGAGTTTGAGGCGCTGGAGCTGCGCGACGCCGACAAGGGCCGCTACCTGGGCAAGGGCGTGACCAAGGCCGTGGAGAACATCAACACCGTGATCGCCGACGCTGTGGTGGGCATGGATGCTTCCGACATCTACGCCATCGACAAGGCTATGATCGACGCCGACGGCACTAAGGACAAATCCAAGCTGGGCGCAAACGCCATTCTGGCCGTTTCCATCGCTGCCTGCCGCGCTGCTGCCACTTCGCTGGACATGCCCCTCTACCGCTTCCTCGGCGGCGTGAACGGCAACCGCCTGCCCGTCCCCATGATGAACATCCTGAACGGCGGCGCACACGCCACCAACACCGTGGACACCCAGGAGTTCATGATCATGCCCGTGGGCGCACCTTCCTTTAAGGAGGGCCTGCGCTGGTGCGCTGAGGTCTTCCACGCTCTGGCTTCCATCCTGAAGGCAAAGGGTCTGGCTACCTCCGTGGGCGACGAGGGCGGCTTCGCTCCCAACCTGTCCAGCGACGAGGAGACCATCGAGACCATTCTGGCCGCCATCGAGAAGGCCGGTTATGTTCCCGGCAAGGACTTCATGCTGGCCATGGACGCTGCTTCCTCCGAGTGGAAGAGCCCCAAGGGCAAGGGCTTCTACAAGCTGCCCAAGGCCGGCACCGAGTTCACCTCCAGTGAGCTCATCGCACACTGGAAGAAGCTGGTGGAGAAGTACCCCATCATCTCCATCGAGGACGGTCTGGACGAAGAGGACTGGGAGGGCTGGCAGCAGATGACCCGCGAGCTGGGCGGCAAGGTGCAGCTGGTGGGCGACGACCTGTTTGTGACCAACACCGAGCGTCTGGCAAAGGGCATCCAGCTGGGTGCGGGCAACGCTATCCTGATCAAGCTGAACCAGATCGGCTCTGTCTCCGAGACCTTGGAAGCCATCAAGATGGCACACAAGGCCGGCTACAACGCCATCAGCTCCCACCGCTCCGGCGAGACCGAGGACACTACCATTGCGGACCTGGCGGTGGCGCTGAACACCTGCCAGATCAAGACCGGTGCACCCAGCCGCACCGAGCGTGTGGCAAAGTACAACCAGCTGCTGCGCATTGAGGAGCAGCTGGGCGAAAGCGCCGTCTACCCCGGCATGGAAGCGTTTTAAGTAAGACGATTTGGAATGCCCTCCGCGCTGCTATGGGCATTTTCAGCGGAAATAGTATTTTTGATTTGTTGCTCAGAAACGCCTGCGGGCGTTTCTGAGCAACTTTTTCACGGGAAGGGGTCGTAAAGGCAGACGGCAGCTGCATTACTCCCAATATTTACCACCACGGCATTTGCAATCCTGCGGCGGGCTGGTTCGTATATAAAGCAGACCGGCACCCGGCAGCAGTCGGGACGGAATGAAACGAAAGGAGCAAACCTTCCATGTTTCAAGGCCTTGGGCCGCTGCTCAGCCTTTTGGGCGGCGGCAGCTTTGCAAAGCTGCTTCTGTTTTTACTGAAGGGGCTGTTCGGCTGAAACGGACGGTCTGAAAGGAGAATACCATGCTGATCGTATTGGAGCATCTGCTGGGTCGGATCAACCTGCCCGGTATGTGGTGGATCATCGCAGAGCGCTGGCTGTGAGGTGACGCCCCGCAAAGCCGCTGCACTTTTTGTGCGGCGGCTTTTTTGCGTTGCCTTACCTGCCTTTCCATTGGCAAAACTGGCAAAAAATGCTTGCATCTAGGCAGTTTTGATAATAGAATTACACTGTTACAGTATGCCCAAAAGCAGGGTGTACAGGAAGGTAAAGTTTGAAATTGCGGTAACAGGGGGTACTGCGTGCTGCGGCGCGCGGAGAAAAAGGCAGGAAAGGTAAAATGGAAACAGACGAGACAATAAAAAAAGGATTTCTGCGGCTGGAACGCTATGCACAGAATATACCGAGCGGCTTTCACTGCTGCGCAGAGGACCCTGAAAACGGCTATCCGTTTGTTTATATCAGCGACCGTTTTCTGGAGATACTGGGCTGGGGGCGGGCAGAGTTTGCGGCAAGGTTCGATAACCGCTACACCGCGCTGGTGCACCCGGATGATCTGGCGACCGGGCTGCGCTACCGGAACGCGGAAAACAGCGCGACTTACGCCAAGAATGGTGACAACATCTTTCGGCTGTTGGGCAAAAACGGCTACCGCTGGGTCACCAACGCTGCCAATCAGGTGGAATGGTACGGCAAAGGCTATATCGTGGGCACGATCACGGATATCACCCCCTATATGGAACTGCGGGAAAAGCTGGAACAGCAGAACCGTACCCAGCGGGAGGCGCTGGAAACCGCCAACCATAATCTGTTGCGGATGATGCAGCAGATGGAGGAGCAGAAGGCGCAGTTTGCCCAGACCGCTGCCCGGAGCATGGAAAAAGAAAAGCGCTACCGGCATCGGCTGAACCACGACGCCCTGACCGGCACCTACAACCGCCGCTTTTACGAGGAAGTGGTGCGCAATAACCTCGGCCCGGCAGGCATCGCCCTGATGGATATCGACGATTTCAAGATCTGCAACGATACCTACGGCCACCACGCCGGAGATCTGGCGCTGGAAACCGTTGCAAAGGCCATCTGCAGCTGCATCCGGGAAACAGATCTGCTGATCCGCTACGGCGGCGACGAGTTTTTGCTGGTGCTGCCCGGCATCCCGGCGGATTATTTCAAGGTAAAGCTGGAGCAGATCCGCACCGCCGTGCAGCAAACGGTGGTGCCGGGCTACCCCCACTTCCGGCTGTCACTGAGCATCGGCGGCGCGATGCAGACCCTTGCCGACCCTATGGAGAACGTGGTGCGCCGGGCAGATTTTATAATGTATCAGGCCAAAAACCACAAGGACGCCGTGGCGGTGGACACACAGGACAGCCGGTTGGCTGCACAGAAGGATGTCTTAGGGGAAAAGCCCGTGATCCTGCTGGTGGACGATTCCATGATGAACCGCATGATGCTTGCCGGCATTCTGGGCGAGGACTACCGCATTCTGGAAGCCGAGAACGGCAAGCAGTGTCTGGAGCTGCTGCGGGCAAACGCCGGGCAGACCTCGCTGGTGCTGCTGGATATCAATATGCCGGTCATGGACGGCTTTGAGGTGCTGCGCACCATGAACACCAACCACACCATCGAGGACGTGCCGGTGATCATGATCTCCAGTGACGACTCGGAGGAAGCCATCCGCAAGGCCTACGAGCTGGGTGCCAGCGACTATGTCAACCGTCCCTTTGACGCAAAGATCGTCTACCGCCGGGTGTCCAACACCATCAAGCTGTACGCCAAGCAGCGGCGGCTGGTGCAGATGGTGTCTGACCAGATCCGCGCGCGGGAAAAGAACACCGATGTGCTGGTGGGTGTGCTGAGCCAGATCGTGGAGTTCCGTAACGGCGAGTCCGGCTCTCATGTGCGGCACATCCGCATCATCACCGAGACGCTGCTGCACCGGCTGATAGAGCTGACCAGCCGCTACGACCTGACCCCCGAGCAGCAGGATAATATCCCGCTGGCGTCGGCGCTGCACGATATCGGCAAGATCGGCATTGACGAAGCCATCCTGAATAAGCCCGGCAAGCTGACCGCAGAAGAATTTGCGGTGATCAAGACCCACAGTATGCTGGGCGCAGAGATGCTGCAAAAGACTGAAAGCTTTGCAGACCAGCCGCTGTTGCAGACCGCCTACGAGATCGCCCGCTGGCACCACGAGCGCTGGGACGGCAAAGGCTACCCGGACGGGCTGAAGGGCGACGATATCCCCATCAGCGCCCAGCTGGTCTCCATGGCGGATGTGTATGACGCACTGACCAGCGAACGGTGCTATAAAAAGGCTTTCCCGCACGAAACGGCTGTCCAGATGATCACGAACGGCGAGTGCGGAGCCTTCAACCCGCTGCTGCTGCAGTGTCTGCTGGACGTGCAGGGGGAACTGAAACAGGAAATTTTACAATGGTAATGTGAGGACATCTACGCGTGACAAAACAGCGATTCAACCATAAAATACCCCGCCGTACCTTTTTAAAGGTGTGCGCGGCGGCAGCGGCAGCCGGGCTGACCGCCTGCAGCAAAACGCAGGCGGCGGCAGCACTGCCCGAGCTTACGGTGGGCAGCGATAACTACCCGCCTTTTATCTACCTGAACAATGACAGCACGCCCACCGGCATTGATGTGGACATTGCCACCGAGGCCTTTGCCCGCATGGGGTATGCGGTGCGGTTTGAAATCATTGACTGGGAGCAGAAAACAAACCTTGTGGAAAGCGGTGCTATCGACTGCATCTGGGGCTGCTTTTCCATGGATGGGCGGGAGCAGCTGTACCGCTGGGTAGGGCCGTATATGGTCAGCCGTCAGGTGGTGGCGGTCAATGCCGATAGCGGCATTGAAACGCTTGCCGACCTTGCGGGCAAGACCATGATGGTGCAAAGCACCACCAAGCCGGAGGAAATCTTCCTCGGCGGCACCGACCCCCGCATCCCGCAGTTTGGTGAACTGCTGAGCGCCGAGGACCGCAGCGTGCAGTACGCCATGCTGAACTGCGGCTATGTGGACGCCATTGCCGCCCACGAGGCCGCCATTTTGCAGTATATGCAGGATTGCAATGCCAATTTCCGCATTCTGGAGGAGCCGCTGCTGGTCACCGGCATCGGCGTGGCCTTTGCGCTGAACGACACCCGCGGGCTGGACGAAAAGCTGACCGAGACCTTTGCCGCCATGCGCGCCGACGGCACGATGAAGCAGATCGTAGGCAAGTATCTGCCGGACCCGGAAAAATATCTGGAGGTGGACGCCCTTGAACCGTAACAAGAAAACGTTCACGCCCAATATGCGGGTGGCGGCGCTCTACCTGCTGATGGGCGTGCTGCTTTTGCTGGCAGTGACCCTCTTCTCCGGGCGGGAGTCCATGCGCGCTACCGAGGAATACTTTGACCGCACCATCAACTTTGTAAAGGTGCAGTCCACCAGCTACGAAAAATATAACGATACCATCACCGCAAAGTCGCTGCGCCGGATGGCGGTCTCGGTGCGGCAGCTGGCCGAAAATGATACCTTGGATCTCTACGACCCCGAAAGCCTCCGGGCAGAAACGGAGCCCCTCTGGCTTACCGGCATTGCCGTACTGGACGAAAATGGAGAATCACTGTGCGAATATACGGATGGTAATATCGGCTATGCGCAGTTTGCGGAATCGCTGCGAGAGCAAGCCGCGCTGAACGTGCTGCAAAACCCGCAAAAGACCTATCTCAAGCGCATTCTGTTACAGGATGGTACAGCGGTGGATGTTGCCACCCGCCGCGCCGCAGCAGGGGACGCCGTGCTGCTGGCGTACCGGGTGACCCCGCCGGAGTTTGTGGAGGGGACAGCCCTGTCCATCCAGAGCGTGCTGGACGGCTACCCGAAGAACATCAGCGGCACCATCTTTATCGTGCAGGACAACAAGGTGATCGCCGCAAACGACCCGAGCCTCATCGGACTGTACACCACGAACAGCCCGCTGGTGCAGGGCATCCGCAAGGCCGGTGCGCCCGACATTCTGACCCACACCCGCGACTGGGCAAATTCCGGCTGCTATTTCGGGATGTACAGCAACGGACAGAATTTTGATCTGTATCTCTATATCGACGAAAAATCGGTGTTCCGCAATTTCAGCAGCGCACTGCTGACGGCACTGATCTTCTATCTGATCTGTGTGGCAGTGCTGCAAACGCTGCGCCGCCGCTCGGCGGCGGCTGCGGAGCAGCAGCGGAAAGAGCAGGAGCGGAAGTATCACGCCCAGCTGGAAGAGCAGAACCGCAAGCTGGAGCTTGCCGTCCGGCACGAGGCAGCGGCAAACCGCGCCAAGCGGGAGTTCTTGTTCAACATGAGCCACGACATCCGCACCCCGATGAACGCCATTATCGGCTTTACCTCGCTGGCGGCGACCCATATTGAGAATAAGGAACAGGTGCTGGACTACCTGAAAAAGATCTCCACTTCCAGCCAGCACCTGCTCTCCCTCATCAACGATGTGCTGGACATGAGCCGCATCGAGAGCGGCAAGGTAAAGATCGAGGAAAAGGCAGTGCACCTGCCGGATCTCGTGCACGATATACGCTCCATCATCCAGCCCAACATCAGTTCCAAACGGCTGTCGCTGTTCATCGACACCATGGATGTGGTGGACGAGGACATCATCACCGATCCGCTGCGGCTGAATCAGGTGCTGCTGAACATCCTTTCCAATGCTATCAAGTTCACCCCCACCGGCGGCATGGTGAGCATCCGCATTGCTCAGAAGCCCGGCACGCCCAAGGGCTGCGGCAATTATGAGTTCCGCATCAAGGACAACGGCATCGGCATCAATAAGGAGTTCCAGAAGCACATCTTTGAGGAGTTCACCCGGGAGGAAAGCTCCACCGTCAGCGGCATCCAGGGCACGGGTCTGGGCCTTTCCATCACCAAGAATATCGTAGACCTGATGGGCGGCACCATCGCCCTTGAAAGCGAGCCGGGCAAGGGCAGCGAGTTCATCGTGAACCTCTGCTTCCCCCTCAGCGGGCAGAAGGCAGAGATCAAGCAGCTGCCCCAACTGGAAGGGCTGCGGGCACTGGTGGCGGACGACGACACCAACACCTGTCTGAGCGTCAGCACCATGCTTTCCAAGATCGGCATGCGCCCGGAGTGGACCATCTCCGGCAAGGAAGCAGTTATCCGCACCAAATACGCCGTGGAGCAGGGCGATGCTTTCAGCGTGTATATCATCGACTGGCTCATCCCGGATATGAACGGCATCGAGATCGTGCGGCAGATCCGCAAGGTCATCGGGGACAGCTGCCCCATCATCATCCTGACCGCCTACGACTGGGCGGATATCGAGGAGGAGGCGCGCGCCGCCGGTGTGACCGCTTTCTGCGAAAAGCCGCTGTTCCTCTCGGAGCTGCGTAAGGTGCTGGCAGAGCCCTTCCGGGTACAACCGGAGCAGACGACTGCTCCGCAGCCCAAGGCAGACTTCAGCGGTAAGCACCTGCTGCTGGTGGAGGATAACGCCCTGAACCGGGAGATCGCCATAGAGATCTTAAAGGAAGCGGGCTTCCTTGTGGATACCGCCGGAGACGGCGTTGAAGCAGTGGAAAAGATGGAGCAGTCCGTGCCCGGGCAATATGACCTGATTTTGATGGACATCCAGATGCCCCGGATGGACGGCTACGAAGCCACCCGGCGTATCCGCGCCCTGCCCGACCCCCGCAAGGCGGGCATCCCCATTTTTGCCATGACCGCCAACGCCTTTGAGGAGGACAAGCAGAACGCCCTGAATGCGGGCATGAACGGCCACATCGCAAAGCCGCTGGATATCCCGCACCTGCTGAAGGTGCTGGAAGAAGCGCTGAAATAAGAATCCTCTCAGTTATCGCTGCGCGATGACGGCTCCCCCGAAAGGGGGAGCTTTTTTGTTTCTGCCGGTCAGCATCTTTCCGTTCACGCGGTTTTATCTTCCTGCATAGGATGGTGCACAGCGGAAAAGGGGAGATGACGACATGAGGCAGACAAAGCGGTTTGCGGTGGTGGGCAGCGATGCCCGGCAGGCGGCGGCAGGACGTGCACTGGCGCGGGCGGGGTATACGGTGGGCGGCGTGCAGCAGCTGCCGCAGGCAGACTACATCCTGCTGCCGCTCCCGCTGGAACAGGCTGATTTGCCGCTGGCGCAGCTGCTGGGCATGGCAAAGCCCGGGGCACTGGCGCTGGGCGGTAAGGTGACGGACAGCGCAAGGACTATCGCCCGGGCGGCGGGGGTGGAACTGGTGGACTACTTTGCCCGCCCGGAGCTGACCGTGTATAACGCCATCCCCACCGCCGAGGGCTGCATCGGCATTCTGCTGGAACGGCGCAGCCGTACCCTGTGGGGCGCGGCGGTGCTGGTGCTGGGCTTTGGCCCGGTGGGGCGGGCGCTTGCGGTGCGTCTGGCGGCACTGGGCGCGCGGGTGACCGTGGCGGCACGCCGCCCGGTGCAGCGGGCCATGGCAGAGGAACTGGGTCTGCGGGCGGTGTCGCTGACAGACCTTGCTGCCGCAGCTGCCGCCTTTGATACGGTGGTGAACACCATCCCCGCGCCGGTGCTGACAGCGCAAGTGCTGGCGGCGCTGCCGAAGGGGTCTCTGATCGTGGATCTGGCCTCAAAGCCCGGCGGTACGGACTTTGCCGCCGCCCGGCGGCTGGGGCACACGGCGCTGCACGCGCTGAGCCTGCCGACGGTCTGGGCGCCGGAAACAGCAGGGGAGGCGCTGGCGCGCACGGTGCAGACCATTTTGCAGGAGCGGGAGGAGAAGATATGACCACAGAGAAAAAGGGCTGTCTTGCCTTTGCGGTGTGCGGCAGCTTTTGCACGTTGGAGGACGCCTTGGGCGCGGCGCAGGCGCTGACGGCACAGGGCTGGACGCTGCTGCCCGTCATGAGCTTTGCCGCGCAGCAGGATACCCGGTTCGGCACCGGGGAAAGCTGGCGGCAGCGCTTACAGGCCGTTACCGGGCAGCCGGTGCTGGACACCCTGCAGGCGGTGGAGCCGCTGGGCCCCCGGCGGCTGGCGCAGGCGCTGGTGGTCGCCCCCTGCACCGGCGCAACGCTGGCGCGGCTGGCGGCGGGACTTTCGGATACGCCGGTGACCCTTGCCGCCAAAAGCCTGCTGCGGGTGGGCAGCCCAGTGGTGCTGGCAGTGTCTACCAACGACGGCCTTGGCGCCTCCGGCGAAAATATGGCGCGGCTGTGCCAGCGCAAGCACTATTACTTTGTGCCCTACGGGCAGGACGACCCCTTTGCCAAGCCCCAGAGCCTGAAGGCCGACCTTGCCCTGCTGCCCGCCGCCGTGGACGCCGCTTTGCGGGGTGAGCAGCTGCAACCGGTGCTGCTGGGACAAAGGAATGTGTAAATCTCTTTTCAGCGGGGAAAAAATGTGGTATACTTCAAATGATGTCTTGTCGGCATAAAACGGATAAGCGGAGAATACCAGATGAAAAAATTTACCGCAGCACTGTGCACTGTGCTGCTTTTGATAGGCGCTGTGCTGGTGCCCGGCGCAGCAGCAGCCGGCCCGGCGCTGGCCAATACCCGGGCATACTGCATCATGGATGCAGACACCGGCCTTGTGCTGGCGCAGCAGAATATGGACGAGGAGCTGCACCCGGCCTCCATTACCAAAGTAATGACCCTTGGTCTTGCCTGCGAGAAGGCGCAGGGAGACTGGGATGACGTAAAGCTGACCGTGACCCATGAGGATGTCTACTCGCTGGCGGGCACGGATTCCAGCCATATTGCCCTGCGGGAAGGGGAAGAAGTCCCCTTGGTGGATGCACTGTACGCCACCCAGATGGCCAGCGCCAACGACGGTGCCAACCTGCTGGCGGAGTATTTCGGCGGCGGCACCATCGCGGACGGCGTGGCGGCCATGAATGCACAGGTGGAGGAACTTGGCCTTGCCCACACCCACTTTTCAAACCCCCACGGCATCAGCGACAACGACCACTACACCAGCTGCTACGATATGGCGCAGATCCTGCGCTGGGCACTGGAGCAGCCGGGCTTTGAGCAGGTGTTCACCCGCAATGAGATGTACACCATGGACCCCACCAACATCCAGCCCGTGACCCGCTACTTTTCCCAGCAGGACAAAATGCGCATCGGCTCCAGCCGGTACCATATCACGTCGGTCAAGGGCTCCAAGCTCGGCTATACCAACACGGCCCGCTACAGCTACGCCTGTCTGGCGGAGCAGAACGGCGTCCGGCTCATCTGCGTGACCATGCAGAGCAACCTGAAGACCGACAAGTACAACGACGTCCGCACCCTGCTGGATCACGCCTTTGCGACCTTTACCGGCTACACCGACATCCCCGCGCAGGGGGTGACGGCCCAGATGGAGGTCGTGGGCGGCGGCAGCGCCATGGGTACTGTGACCGTCAGCGACCCCGGTGTGCGGCTGCTGTTGGCCGACGGCCTGACCGCCGACAATGTGTCGGTGAGCCTTGAACTGCCCGAACGCTATATTTTGGGGGTTGACCCGGAGGCTTACGCGGTGTATACCATTCAGGGCGGCGATGTGCAGGAATCCACCTCCGTCCGGGTCAAGGCGAACATCGAGGGGCTGGAAGAGGTCGTCGCGGCCAACGCGAACGTTCAGCTCCCCGCCTCCCGCAATATCAAGAAAACCGCGGGCGGCTTGCTCGCCATCTCCCTCGGTGCCACGGTGCTGGCAGCGGTGGTGGTGTTTGGCATGATCCGTTTGCGGACTAAGAGAAAGCGTAAGCCGAGAAGTAAGCACTGACGATAGAGCGCAAGGCCCGGCTGCTGCCGGTATGCGCTCAGACTTGCCCGATATGCCAAGGGCTCCCACTTTGGGGGAGCTGGCACGCGAAGCGTGACTGAGAGGGCGAGCTATCTACCCTGCGCAAAAGCCCTTCGGGACTTTTCATATACAACAAAAAAATAATTCTTAAAAGAAAACAGAGAGGAAACGAAATATGGGCAAATTCTGTCTCTTATACACATCTCCGAGCCCACGAGACACTCGCTAATCTCGT
>ERZ1027060.594-NODE-594-length-11880-cov-4.192135_pt1 | contig 11880 bp, 13 predicted proteins | sample MGYA00519424_ERZ1027060 | MGnify/ENA primary metagenome ERZ1027060 (study PRJEB26926, sample SAMN06164500) | human gut metagenome | biome: ENVO:00009003; feature: ENVO:2100002; material: ENVO:00002003 | host: Homo sapiens | place: USA | collected 2012 ... | reverse complement strand
CAGCGTCAGATGTGTATAAGAGACAGGGTGTGGTCCTTGCGGCGCAGGTGATGGTCGGTCCGGTGGCGGACGATGCTTGCGGCCGTGGTTTCGTTCGTATAGCGGTCCCGAATGAAGGGGAAGAAGCACTGCAGTCCGACGGCGAGGTTGCCGCGTCGGTAGTTCAGGCTGACATAGGAACTCTTTTCGATGCCGCAACGGTAGAGTCCCGAGAGATACGAGCCTCCGAATTTCTGGTAGAGATCGAAGGTCAGGTGGCGGCCGCCGGCCGACAGGTAGAGCGTTGCGGGACACGACCAGCCGTCGTACTGCTCCGCCGTGTCCGAGGGCCGGAACGACTGGCGCGCAAGCTCCACGCTGCCGCCGATCCGGAGAAAGTCCCAGGGGCGGAAATCGATGCTCAGCCGTCCGCCCCGCTGCAGGTCCTTCGCGGCGTTGGCGCTGCGCTGCAGTATGTTCAGCCCGTCGCTGCGGTAGTCGTCGAAGAGGCTGTTGCGCGTGTGGTCGAGGAAGAGCGAGGCCTGCATCGAGAAGCGTCCTGCCATCAGGCTGTAGTCTATGCCCCACGACTGGAGATGCGCCGGCTGCAGCGCCTCGTTCCCGCTCCGGTAGAATCCCTCCATGATCAGGATCCGGGCCTCGGACATCTGCTGGATTTCGGGCATCTGCGTACTCGACCGGTAGGAGATCCGGAGGTTGTGCGCCTCGCCGATCTGCCATCCGGCCAGCAGCATGGGGGTGAAGGTCCAGTTGCGGAAGCCCTCCCTTCCGGTGCGCAGGTCGCAGCAGGCGCCGAGGCTGACGCGGTAGAGGAACCGCTTCGTGCGGCCGGAGAACTCTCCGTAGAGGCGGTGTGTCCGCGTGTCGATGTACTCCTCCTGCGGCTTTGCGGAGAGCGAGTTGCGCAGTTCGTTGGCGAGGAAGTTGCAGTGCGCGCGGTAGCCCAGGGTCAGGTTCGACTGTCCGAAGCGGTGGCCGTAGACGATCTCCCCGATGAGTGAATGCTTGCGGTTGTCGAGCAGCATGGCGTCGTCGAAGCCCCGCTCGCCGCTTTCGGTCGAGCGGCTCCGCTGTTCGTTCCCGAAGCGGCTGCCCAGCAGGTCGAGGGTCAGCGTACTTCTGTCGGTCAGTTGCCGGTGGTAGTATGCCTCGACGGTGGGCGACAGGGTCCGTGTGCGGTCGGTCAGCCGGCCCGTGCACTCTTCCGGCAGCCCGTTCCGCGTGCGGACGATCTCCTTGTCGGCCTCGAGCCTCTGTCCGGTCATGGTGCCTGCGGCCGCGATCCGCAGGTCGTAGCGGCCCTCGCAGCTGCGGGCATAGGCCAGTCCCATACGGTGCTGGTCGCCCCAGGTCCGGCTTTTCTGGAGGTAGTCGTAACGGTAGTCGTCCTGCCCGGTGCCGTATTCGTAGACACCCTGCTCCAGGTCGCGCAGCTCCCGTTTCATGTTGAAGTGCGAGGCGTAGTCGAACGTGAAGCGGTCGTTGCCCCGGATCCGTGAGAAGGCGGCCGATGCACTGGAAAAGAGCTGCCCGAGCGTGCCGTAGAGGTCGCCGCTCCACCCCGCGTCGAGGGTCCGGGTCCGCACGTTCACGACCCGGTCCGCATCGTTCAGGTAGCGGATCGGCGGGATGTCGTAGCTCTCGACCGAGCGGATCCGGTCGGCCGGCAGCAGTTTCAGTTCGCTCTCGGAGGCCTTCACGCCGTTGATCAGTATCAGAACCGATTTGCCGTCTACCGTCGCCAGCGAGTTGGCCGTGCGGTCGATGTGCAGCCCGGGCAGCGAAGCCACCAGCTCACGCGCCTCGCGTGCGCGGGCTGTCTGTTCCCGGTCAAAGGTATAGGTCGTGCGGTCGATTCCGCGAATGCTCCCCTTGCCCTGGACGACGACCGCCTCGAGGGTCGTCGGGTCCGCGCGCAGCACCAGATCGCGCTGCAGCTCTTGACCGGCGGCCTGCAGCCTGCACGACGCGGGCGCATAACCGATGCAGGAGGCTTTCAGCAGGTAGTCTCCTGCGGGAATTGCCTCCAGACGGTAGCTGCCGCTGCGGTCGGTGGCGCATCCGCAGAGGGTGCTGAGCGTGTCGCGTGCGTGGAGCAGGACGACGTTGGCAAAGGGAATGGCCTCTCCCGCCTGATCGACCACACGGCCGCTGATGCGGGTTTGCTGCCCCTGGCAGACCAGGCTGAACGACACGGCCGGCACGAGGATCAGGAACCGGACGGCATGGAGGAGTTTTGTCGGATGTATCATCTTGTTTGGGATTGGTGGCTTCGGCCCGGAACGGGGCTCCGGGAGGGAGCCTGTTCGTCGGGAGCAAAGATAGAGACGCCCCGCCGTACAGGCCAAAAAACGGCCCGGTCGAATCCCGTTCCCCGATGGTCGAATCCCGCTTTTGCCCCGCCGTGCGGCTCCTTACCCTGCTTCGCCCGGCTTTACCCCCCCCCGGCTGCTGTCGATACCGGGAGCACCTCCGATGGTCGCGTATTCCGGCCGGATGTCGCCGCCGGCGAAAGACCGGCATCTCCGTACCGCGCCTTTTTGGCCCGGTACTCCGTCACGGCCGCTTGCTGTTCTTTTGCTTTTTCGATCCAAATGATATGTACTTTTGAACTTTTTTCATTACATTTGCATGTTTTTGATATTCCGGAACGGGCCCGGAATACTCCTCGGAATGTCCAAAGAATTCACGAAAAAGACGAATGATAAAGTCGTTGGAACTGGATTGCGTTGAAAAGCTGTTGTTTTCGGACGCAAGGATCGACCGTGCGGAGCTGCCGCTCGGCGAGGTGGCCGCATGTTATGAATTCCTCCGCGAATTTGCGGCCGAAAAGGTGATCTACGGCATCAACACCGGCTTCGGCCCCATGGCCCAGTGGCGTGTCGATGACCGCTACCTCACCGACCTGCAGTACAACATCATCCGCAGCCACTCGACCGGCGCCGGCGAGCCGCTGCCCGACCTCTATGTCCGGGCGGCGATGATCGCCCGGCTCGGCACCCTGCTGCAGGCCCGTTCGGGCATCCATCCCGAGGTGGTCGATCTGCTGGTGGAGTTCATCAACCGCGGCATCTGCCCGTTCATCCCCGAGCACGGGAGCGTTGGCGCCAGCGGCGATCTGGTGCAGCTGGCCCACATCGCCCTGACGCTGATCGGCGAGGGCGAGGTGCACTATCGGGGCGAGTGGCGCCCCGCGGCGGAGGTGCTGCGCGAAAACGGCCTCGCGCCCATGCGCATCCACATCCGCGAGGGGCTTTCGATCACCAACGGCACCTCGGTGATGACGGGCATCGGGCTCGTCAATCAGTTCCATGCCGAGCGGCTGCTGGACTGGGCCACGCTGGCTTCGGTGATGATGAACGAGATAGCGGCCTCCTACGACGACTTCATGGCCGAGGGGCTCAACGAATGCCGGCGCCACGAGGGCCAGCAGGTCATCGCCCGCCGCATGCGGGCGCTCGCCGAAGGGGGCAGCCGCATGCTCCGCCGCGAACACGAACTCTACGGCGGCATTTCGTCCGAGGTCAAAACCTTCGACAGCCGCCGCAAGGTCCAGGCCTACTACTCGCTGCGCTGCGCCCCGCAGATTCTGGGGCCTGTCCATGAGACGCTGCAGCAGGCGCGCCGGGTGCTCGAGGAGGAGCTCAACTCGGCCTGCGACAACCCCATTGTCGATCCCGTCCGCCGCAACGTATTCCACGGCGGCAACTTCCACGGCGACTACATTTCGCTCGAGGAGGACAAGGTGAAGATCGCCATGGTCCGTCTGGCGATGACGGCCGAGCGGCAGCTGAACTACCTCTTCCACGACCGGATCAACAACATCCTGCCGCCGTTCCTGAACCTCGGGACGCTCGGACTCAACTACGGCATGCAGGCCTGCCAGTTCACGGCCACCTCGACAACGGCCGAGTGCCAGACGCTGGCCATGCCCAACTACGTGCACAGCATCCCGAACAACAACGACAATCAGGACATCGTCAGCATGGGCACCAACTCGGCGCTGATATGCAAACGGGTGATCGACAACGTCTTCCAGGTGATGTCGATCCACTTCATCGCCCTGGCCCAGGCCGTAGACTGTCTGAAGATCGCCGGGGAGCTCGCTCCCGTGTCGCGTCGTGTCTACGATGACGTGCGGGCGATCATCCCCGCATTCGTCGAGGATGCCCCGTTCTACCGCCAGATTGCGGCCGTCGAGGCGTATTTGCGAAACAATCCGTTGAACCTGAAATAGTACGACGATCATGAGATATGCACTGGTTACGGGAGGATCCCGGGGGCTGGGACTGGCCGTCTGCCTGAAGCTGGCGGCGCAGGGCTGGCCCGTGGTGATCAACTACCGTTCGAACGACGCGGCAGCACACGAGACGCTCCGCGCAATCACCGAGGCGGGGGGACAGGCCGAACTGCTGCCCTTCGATGTGGCCGACCCCGAGGCGATCGAGCAGGCCCTGGGCCGCTGGAGCGAGGCTCACCCGGACGACTACATCGCCGTCGTGGTGAACAACGCGGGCATCCGCCGCGACAACCTGATGGTCTTCATGCAGAACGACGAGTGGCACCGGGTGCTCGACACGACGCTCAACGGCTTTTTCTACGTCACGCGGCGCCTCCTGAAGGAGATGCTCACCCACCGCTGGGGCCGGATCGTCAATATGGCCTCGCTCTCGGGCATCAAGGGGCTTCCGGGACAGGCAAACTACTCGGCGGCCAAGGCGGCGCTGCTCGGGGCGACGAAGGCCCTCGCGCAGGAGGTCGCACCGCGCAAGGTGACGGTCAATGCCGTGGCTCCGGGATTCATCGAGACCGACATGACCCGCGACCTCGACGAGAAGGAGCTCCGCAAGCTCGTGCCGGCGGGCCGCTTCGGAAAACCCGAGGAGGTGGCGGCGCTGGTCGCCTTCCTCGTCTCGGACGATGCCGCCTACATCACCGGCGAGGTGATCTCGATCAACGGTGGACTGTATACTTGAAAATACTTAATACGGAATAGATGGAACGACGTGTCGTCATAACGGGCATGGGAATCTGGTCGTGCCTGGGACAGAATCTGAACGAGGTGAAGGAGTCGCTCTACGCCGGGCGGTCGGGCATCGGCGTGGAACGGGAGCGGCTCGACTACGGCTACCGCTCGGGGCTGACTGGTCTGGTCCCGCGGCCGCAGCTCAAGGGGGTCATCGACCGCCGCCTGCGTGTCGGGCTGTCGGAGGAGGCCGAATATGCCTACATGGCCTCGCGGCAGGCTTTCGAGCAGTCGCTCATGGACGAGGCCTACCTGCGCGAAAACGAGGTGGGCATCCTCTTCGGCAACGACTCCTCGGCCAAACCGGTCATCGAGGCGGCCCGCATCATGGATGAGAAGCACGACTCGGCGCTGCTCGGCTCGGGGCTGATCTTCCAGTCGATGAACTCCACGGTGACGATGAACCTCAGCACGATCTTCCACCTGCGGGGCATCAACTTCACCGTCAGCGCGGCCTGCGCCAGCGGCTCGCACTCGATCGGCATGGCCTACCTGCTCATCCGGCAGGGGCTGCAGGATGCCGTGCTGTGCGGCGGCGCACAGGAGGTCAATTACTACTCGATGGCCACGTTCGACGCGCTGGCCGCCTTCTCGGTGCGCATGGACGAGCCGACGAAGGCCTCGCGTCCGTTCGACCGCGACCGCGACGGACTGATCCCCAGCGGCGGTGCGGCGGCCCTCGTGCTCGAAGAGTACGAACATGCCGTGCGGCGCGGCGCCCCGATTCTGGCCGAGGTCTGCGGCTACGGCTTCTCGTCCAACGGCGGGGGCATCTCGCAGCCCAGCGACGACGGCTCGGTGACGGCCATCCGGCGCGCCCTCGAGGCCGCATCGATGCAGCCCGACGAGATCGACTACGTCAATGCGCACGCCACCTCGACGCCTCAGGGCGACATGTTCGAGGCCATCGCCCTCGACCGGGTCTTCCGCGGTACGCACGCCCTCATCAGTTCGACCAAGTCGATGACCGGCCACGAGTGCTGGATGGGCGGGGCGAGCGAGATCGTCTATTCGACACTGATGATGCAGCACAATTTCGTGGCGCCGAACATCAACCTCGAGCATCCGGACGAGTATGCCGAGAAACTCAACCTGACGGCCGTCACGGTCGATACGCAGGTCGATACGGTGCTCTCCAACTCGTTCGGGTTCGGAGGTACGAACAGTGCCCTGGTGATCCGCAAGGTCAAATAGTCAAAGATTCCGGCCATGAAACTCTTCCCCGCATTGGAAAAAGCCTATACGCGCGAGCCTCTCACGGCCCGCGAGGCGCAGCGGCAGGCGCAGTTCATCGCCTTCGGCCCCATCGTTTTCCAGGTCTCGCGGCTGATGGTCAGGTTCGGAATCCTGGAGCTGCTGCGCGAGCGCGACGGAGGGATGACGATCGGAGAGATCGCCGCCGAGACGAAACTCTCGGACTATGCCGTGCGGGTGCTGCTTGAGGCCTCGCTTTCGATCGGCACGGTGCTCGTCGATCCCGCGAGCGAGCGCTTCACGCTCTCGAAGACGGGCTGGTTCCTGCTCACCGACGCCTCGACGCGCGTGAACATGGACTTCAACCACGACGTCAATTACGAGGGTTTGTTCCGCCTTGAGGAGTCGCTGCGCGAGGGACGCCCGGTCGGACTGGAACACTTCGGCCCCTGGCCGACGGTCTACGAGGGGCTGTCGCAGCTCCCCGAACAGGTGCGCAGGAGCTGGTTCGCCTTCGATCACTTCTATTCGGACCATTCGTTCGACGAGGCGCTGCGGGTGATCTTCTCGCAGCCTGTCGGGCAGCTGCTCGACGTGGGCGGCAACACGGGCCGCTGGGCCCTGCGTTGTGTGGCTTATAACCCGCAGGTCGAGGTGACGGTCATGGACCTCCCGCAGCAGGTGGCCATGATGCGCAGCCAGACGGCCGGCCACGAGGGTGCCGGGCGGATCCGCGGCTATGGCTGCAATCTGCTCGATGCCGAAGAGCCCTTCCCGACCGACCGCCGCTACGATGCGATCTGGATGAGCCAGTTCCTCGACTGCTTCGGCGAGGAGGAGATCCGCTCGATCCTCGGCCGTGCGGCGCGGATCATGACAGATCAAACACGCCTATATATTATGGAGACCTTCTGGGACCGCCAGAAGTTCGAGCCGGCAGCCTTCTGTCTGACGCTGACAAGCCTCTACTTCACGGCCATCGCCAACGGCAACAGCCGGATGTACCATTCGGAGACGATGCAGCGGTTGGTCGAGGAGTCCGGACTGGAGGTTGAGACCGTCCACGACTTCCTGGGCTGGGGACACAGCATCATGGTATGCAGAAAAACGGACAAACATTGAATTGAATCGGATATGGAAAGAAAGGAAATCGAAGAAAAAGTCAAGGCCTTCCTCATCGACGAACTGGAGGTCGAGGAGGAGAAGATTGCGCCCGAGGCGCTGTTGAAGGAGGATATCGGCATCGACAGCCTCGACTTCGTGGACATCGTCGTGATCGTCGAGCGCACGTTCGGCTTCAAGATCAAGCCCGAGGAGATGGCCGGCGTCAAGACCCTCAACGACTTCTGCGACTACATCGAAACCAAGGTCGGCAACCGCTGACCGGAGCCCCGCAGATTGCGAAGCGATGGGTGCCGAAGCGAAAACCGCGACGATGCGCGATCCGGCGCATGACGGCTGGCAGGGGACGACCGACGGACGACCGTGGATGCTGCGGTCGCTCATCGTGCTGTTCCGCTGGGTGAACATCCGCTGCCTCTATGCCGTCATGTCGGTGGTGGTCGTCTTCTACATGCTGGCGAACGGCCGCAACCGCCGTGCGATCGCCCGACTGTTCCGCGAACACCTCGGTTACGGACGCTGGCGGACGCTGTGCGCCGTCTACGCGAACCACTTCCGTTTCGGGCAGGTCATCCTCGACCGCTTTGCGGTCTACGCCGGATGCCGGTTCCGGGTCGAGATCGAGCACAACGACTACTACAACGAGCTGGCCTCGGCTCCCGGGGGCTTCATCATGGTCAGCTCCCACGTGGGCAACTACGAGTTGGCCGGGTATACGCTCCGCCCCGAGCAGAAACGCTTCCACGCGCTGGTCTATGCGGGCGAGAAGCAGACCGTGATGCAGAACCGCGCGAAGTGCTTTGCCGGCAACAACATCGAGATGGTCCCCGTCCTGCGTGACATGTCGCACCTGTTCATCGCCAACCGGGCGCTCGAGGAGGGCGACATCGTCGGCATGCCCGGCGACCGCCTCTTCGGCTCGCAGAAGAGCGTCACGTGCGACTTCCTGGGTGCTCCGGCCCGCTTCCCGCTGGGCCCCTTTGCCCTGGCCGTCCAGCGCGAGGTCCCGATGCTGTCGATCTTCGTGATGAAGGAGGGCGTGAAACGCTACCGGATCTTCGTCGATCGCATCGATGCGGGTGATCCCGGTGCGCCGAAACGGGAACGCATGGAACATGCTGCCCGGACGTTTGCTGCTCATCTGGAGCGCATTGTGCGTCGTTACCCGACGCAATGGTTCAACTACTACGACTTCTGGGAATAACCATGGAATTCGAAAAGATCGACATCCTCGACCTGCTGCCGCAGCGGCCGCCGTTTGTCCTGATCGACCGCCTCGTCCATTTCGACGAGCACTGCACGGTGACGCGCTTTACCGTCCCCGAGGGGCACCTCTTCTGTGAGGAGGGATGCCTGCAGGCCGCCGGGCTGATCGAGAACATCGCGCAGACCTGCGCGGCCCGTATGGGCTATATCAACCTGATCAACGCCGAGCGCGTGAAGCTGGGCTTCATCGGGGCCATCCGCGATCTGGAGATTCGGCGGCGCCCGCGTTGCGGCGAGACGCTGGTCACGACGATCGAAAACCTCGAGGAGATCTTCCGCATGATGCTGGTCGATGCCGTCGTCCGCTCGGGCGACGAGGTGCTGGCCACGGCGCGCATGAAGATCGCCCTGAGCGAAACCGACGCACAAAACGCATGACGATGAAAAGTGACACGAAGATAACGAAGGGACTGACCGCCTCGAAACGTTTCGAGGTGCGCTTCAGCGAGGTGGACTCGATGAACATCGTGTGGCACGGCTCCTATCCGCTCTACTTCGAGGATGCCCGCGAGGCCTTCGGTGCCAGGTACGGACTGGGCTACATGGACATCTTCGGCAACGGATACTATGCGCCGCTGGTCGAACTGTCGTTCAAGTACAAGTCGCCGATCGTCTACGGCATGCCCTGCCGCATCGACATCCACTATCGGCCGACCGAAGCGGCCAAGATCGTCTTCGACTACGAGATACACCATGCCGAGACCGACGAGTTGCTGGCTACGGGCCACAGCGTGCAGGTCTTCATGGACAAGGAGTACCGGCTGGTGTGGATCACGCCGGAATTTTACGCACAATGGAAAGAGCGCTGGAACATGAACTGATTGTTCGCACGGGCGACCACATCCTCTCTCCGCTGGGCATGGACTCGGCGGATACCTTCGGCCGTGTGCTTGAGGGACGTTCGGGCCTCTGCCGCTACGAGGGGCTGTGGGGAATCCCCGAGCCGTTCGTCGCTTCGCTGCTCGATTTCGGGCTTGTGGACCGGGCCTTCGGGGAGCGTTTCGGCTCCGGGCTCGCGGAGAAGTACACCGGATTCGAGCGCATGTGCCTCCTTTCGGCATCACAGGCCATCGGTGAGGCGCGGATCGATCCCTCTTCGCCCCGGGTGCTCTTCCTGCTCTCGACCACGAAGGGCAACGTGGCGCTGCTCGAGCGTGAGAATGCGCTCCGCGACGAGGTGCTTCCCGGCTGGTCGGCACGCCGCATTGCCGCCTTCTTCCGCAACCCGAACGACCCCGTGGTCGTCTCGAACGCCTGTACGTCGGGGCTCTGTGCGCAGATCGCCGCCATGCGGGCCCTGCAGAGCGGGCGTTGCGACCATGCCGTGGTGATCGGCGCCGAGCGGCAGTCGAAATTCATCGTCTCGGGCTTCCAGTCCTTCAAGGCCCTCTCCCCGGAGCCGTGCCGCCCCTTCGACCGCGACCGTGCGGGGTTGAATGTCGGCGAGGCTGCCGCCACGATCGTCTATTCGCGGCGTCGGCGCGACGAGGTGGACCCCGGCGAATGGGTGGCCTGCCGCGGGGCGATCCGCAACGATGCCAACCACATCTCGGGCCCGTCGCGCACGGGTGAGGGGTGCTACCGGGCTCTGCGGGCCATCCTGCGGGACGTGGCTCCCGGGACGCTGGCCTTCATCAACGCGCACGGCACGGCCACGCCCTACAACGACGAGATGGAGTCGATCGCCATCGACCGGGCCGGACTGGCGGAGGTGCCCGTAAACGGGCTGAAGGGCTATTTCGGACATACGATGGGTGCGGCCGGCATTCTGGAGACGATCCTCTCGATGCGGGCCGTCGAGCAGGGGGTGGTCCTCTCCACGCGCGGATATGCCGCGTGCGGAGTGTCGCACCCGCTGAAGATTTCGGCCGAGCAGGGCACGACCGACCGGGACAGCTTCGTCAAGATGCTCTCCGGGTTCGGCGGATGCAATGCGGCCATGTTGTTCAAACGGGGAGGAGTGCCATGCTGACGATCGGAAGATGGATCCGGCTGACGCCCGCCGGGGCGGTGCGCGACGGAGAGCCCGTAAGGCTGGAGCCTTCGGACGACCCGCTGCTTGTGGCCCTCTACCGCAGGTATGCGGGCGGTTATCCGAAGTTTTTCAAGATGGACCCGCTCTGCCGCCTGGGATTCGTCGCCTCGGAGCTGCTGCTCGACGGCGAAGCGGAGCGTTTCACCCCGCGCGAGGACCGCGCCGTGGTGCTCTTCACCCGCAGCGGTTCGTTCGCCAGCGACAGCCGCTACCAGCAGACGATCGCCGACCCGGCAGACTACTACCCCAGCCCGGCGGTCTTTGTCTATACGCTGGCCAACATCGTGACCGGAGAGATCGCCATCCGGAACAGGTACCTCGGCGAAACTTCGTGCTACCTGCTCGACGGGGATCCGGTTCCGCAGATGGTCGCCACGGTCGGCGAGGCGTTCCTCGATCCGGAAACGCGGTCGGTGCTCTGCGGCTGGGTCGAGCACCCCGGCGGCGGGGAGGCGGCGGCCACACTCTTCCTGGTCGGCTGCGAGGAGGTGCCCGGAGGAACTGCATGGACGGAAGAGTCGGTGAGGGAAATTATGGATATTCAACGATAAACACGAGTTATTTGAAGATATGGAAGAACTGATTTACGAACTCAAGAATGCTATTATCGAGGCCCTGAACCTCGAGGAGGTCAAACCCGAGGAGATCGACAACGACGCTCCGCTGTTCGGCGACGGTCTGGGACTGGATTCGATCGACGCCCTGGAGCTGATCGTCCTGATGGAGAAGAGGTACGGCATCAAGCTGAAGGACCCCTCCGTCGGCCGCGAGATCTTCCGGAGCATCAACGTCATGGCCCGGTATATCGCCGAGAACCGCACGAAATAGGTACTGCGATGAAGGAGCCGATATGGATCACGGGAGCCGGAATCGTCTCGGCCGTCGGATGCAACAAGCGCGATGTGCTCGAGTCGCTCGTTGCCGGGCGTTCGGGCATCGGGCCGATGCGCCTCCTGCGGAGCGTGCATACCGAGTTTCCCGTGGGCGAGGTGCCGATGAGCGACGAAGCGCTGTGTGCGGCGCTGGGCATCGATGCCTCGACGCCGACCATCCGCACGGCCCTGCTGGGCATGCTGGCCCTCGGTGAGGCGCTCGACGAGGCCGGTTTGTCCGGCGGTGAACTGCCCGGGGCGGCCTTCATCTCGGGAACGACCGTCGGCGGCATGGACCGCAGCGAGTGCTACTACCCCTGTCTCTTATACACATCTCCGAGCCCACGAGACACTCGCTAATCTCG
>ERZ1027060.569-NODE-569-length-12126-cov-5.853865_pt1 | contig 12126 bp, 10 predicted proteins | sample MGYA00519424_ERZ1027060 | MGnify/ENA primary metagenome ERZ1027060 (study PRJEB26926, sample SAMN06164500) | human gut metagenome | biome: ENVO:00009003; feature: ENVO:2100002; material: ENVO:00002003 | host: Homo sapiens | place: USA | collected 2012 ... | reverse complement strand
GTGCTGGATACCGAAGTGGTAGTGGACGGCAATATCACCACCAGCTACGGTCTGGGCGGTGCCATCCCCTTTGCGCTGGAGCTGGTGCGCCAGCTGGCGGGAGAAGCCGAAGCCGACCGCATCCGCAATGCCATCGCCTACCGGCACTGAGAGGAGGGAGACTGTATGCGTTTTGTCACCTGCCGCCTGCCGGACGGTGTGGAGGACCCCGCCATCCTCTCGCAGGACGGCACACAGGTCTGGCCGCTGAGCTGGCTGGGGCTCTCCTACGAGACCCTGTCCGACGCCATCCCCTTCCTCACCCCGCAGGTGCGGTTCGGCTTGCAGCTGGCCATCAGCGGCATCCCCGCACTGCCGGTGGAGGCCGTCACCCTGCAAAGCCCCATCCCCTGCCCCACACAGGACGTGGTCTGTCTGGGCATCAACTACATGGCGCACTCGGACGAGGCCGAAAAGTACTCTGCGGATGCCTTTTCTACCAAGCATCAGGACGCCATCTACTTCTCCAAGCGGGTCAGCCGCGCGGTGCCGGACGGCGGCTTCATCGAGGCGCACACCGACCTTGTACAGAAGCTGGACTACGAGTGTGAGCTGGCTGTGGTGCTGGGTAAGGACGCCAAGGATGTGCCCGCCGGGCAGACCAAAGACTATGTGTTCGGCTACACCATCCTGAACGACGTCTCCGCCCGGGACGTACAGACCGCCCACAAGCAGTGGTACTTCGGCAAAAGTCTGGACGGATTTACCCCCATGGGGCCCTGCATCGTCACGGCCGACGAATTTGACACCTACCCGCCCGCGCTGCCCATCCGCAGCCGGGTGAACGGCGAGCTGCGGCAGGATTCCAACACCAAACTGCAAATTTTTGATATCGACCATGTCATCCACGAGCTTTCGCAGGGCATGACCCTGAAAGCCGGTACCATCATCGCCACCGGTACCCCTGCCGGGGTGGGCATGGGCATGGACCCGCCGCAATTTTTGCACCCGGGCGACACCGTGCAGTGCGAGATCGAAGGAATTGGCACGCTGACCAACACCGTGCGCTGACACCCCTTGTGGAACTGCCCAAAATTTTACACAGATTTCAGTCCGATTGCACGAAATGCCGCCGCAGTACTGCTCTTTTGCGGAAAAATATGGTATACTATAAAATACTGATAAAAAATGCGGCGCATCCGCATCAAAGGGGTAAATGACATGAAGGAATATGCATTTGGCATCGATCTGGGCGGCACTACCGCCAAGGTCGGCCTGTTCACCACCAGCGGCAAGCTGCTGGAAAAGTGGGAGGTAAGCACCGATACTTCTAATAACGGTGCTCACATTCTGGAAAATCTGGCTGCTGCCGTGCAGCAGAAGATGCAGGAAAAGGGTCTGTCCGCAGACGAGGTCGAGGGTGTCGGTCTGGGCGTGCCCGGCCCGGTGCTGGATTCCAGCATTGTGCCCATCGTATGTGCGAACCTTGGCGGCTGGGGCAACCGCAACGTGTCCATTGAGCTCAGCGAGCTGCTGGGCGGCATCCGGGTGCTGGTGGGCAACGACGCCAACGTGGCTGCGCTGGGCGAGATCTGGATGGGCACGGCACAGGGCTGCCGCAGCGCCGTCATGGTCACACTGGGCACCGGCGTGGGCGGCGGCGTCATCGTGAACGGCAAGGTCATCGACGGCGCTCACGGTGCCGGCGGCGAGATCGGCCACATCACCGTCAACCGTCACGAGACGGCCACCTGCGGCTGCGGCAAGCACGGCTGCCTCGAGCAGTATTCCAGCGCCACCGGCGTCGTCCGCTGCATGAAGAAGCTGCTGGACGAAAACCCCGACGCAGACTGCGTCCTGCGCGGCAAGGATTTTGAGGCCAAGGACGTCTTTGATGCCGCCCGCAGCGGCGACGCCCTCGCTGCCCGCGAGGTGGACGAGATGACCGACACCCTCGGCATGGCTCTGGCCTCCATTGCCAGCACCACCGACCCCGAGATGTTCCTCATCGGCGGCGGTGTGGCCCGCGCAGGCGACGTCCTCTTCGACCCGCTGGTGGAGCACTTCAAGACCTACGCCTTCAAGTCCTGCCGCGAGACGCCCATCAAGGCTGCAAGCCTCGGCAACGACGCCGGTATTTACGGTGCCGTGCGGCTCATTGTCGGAGAATAAGAAAGAGTATAACAAAAGAGGCACTACCGCTGGCAGTGCCTCTTTTGTTATATTTGTTCTTTTTACAACGTATCTTCCCCGGGCAGCTGATTCCACAGGCGGTAGTAGACGCCCTTCTTCGCCAGCAGCTCATCGTGGGTGCCAGACTCCTCGATACCCTCTGCGCCCAGCACAAGGATACGGTCGTAGTCCTTGATGGTGGTCAGTCGATGGGCGATGGTCAGGGTCGTGCGGCCATGGGCCAGCTTTTCGAGGCTCTGGCCCACAAGGATCTCGCTCTCGTTGTCGAGGGCGCTGGTGGCCTCGTCCAGAATGAGGATGGGCGGGTTCTTCAGGAAGACCCGCGCGATCGCAATGCGCTGCTTCTGGCCGCCCGAGAGCTTGACGCCGCGCTCACCCACATAGGTATCAAAACCGTCCTTCAAGGCGCTGATAAAGCGCTCTGCGCCCGCCAGACGGGCCGCTTCGATAATTTCCTCCCGGGTCGCGCCGGGCTTGCCGTAGGCGATGTTATCCGCCACCGAACCGCTGAACAGGTAAACGTCCTGCTGGACGATGCCGATATCCTCCCGCAGGCTCTTGAGGGTGACGTGCTGGATGTCCTGCCCGTCGATGAGGATACGGCCTCCCGTCACCTCGTAGAAGCGGGGGATGAGGTTGCAGAGCGTCGTCTTGCCGCCGCCGGACGGGCCGACCAGCGCCAGACGCTCACCGGCCTTGATGTCAAGGCTGACATGGTGGAACACCTTGTTGTGGTCGTCGGGGTACTCGAAGCTGACGTCCTCGAAGCGGATGGCACCCGGACCGGGCTGCAGAGGCTTTGCGTCTTCGGCATCCTTGATGGTCACAGGGGTGTCCATGATCTCCGCAAAGCGCTCGATGCCGGTCATGCCGCGCTGGAACTGCTCGGCGAACTCGACGATGCGGCGGATGGTGGCGATGAGAGTGGTGACGTAGAGCATATAAGCCACCAGATCACCGGCGGTTATCTTGCCGTACACCAGCGACAGACCGCCCGCAAGGATGACCACCAGATACATCAGGCCGTCGAAGAGGCGGGTGGAGGTGTTGAACGCAGCCATGGCGTAGTAGCCCAGCGTCTTGATATTCTCGAAATCCTTGTTGCCCCTGGCGAATTTCTCGCGCTCTTCGTCCTCGGCGGCGAAGGCCTTCACCACACCCTGACCCAGCAGGCTGTCCTCGATGGTGGCATTCAGCTCACCGATCTGGACGCGCTGCTGGCGGAACCGGGCGCGGAGGCGCTGGTTCAGCTTGACGGACACGACGCCCATCAGCGGCACGCAGGCGAACACGGCCAACGTCAGTGGCACACTGGCCTGACACAGGATGAGGAAGGATGCCAGGATCTTGATGCCCGCGATGAAAAATTCCTCGGGGCAGTGGTGGGCGAACTCGGTCACGTCGAACAGGTCATTGGTGATGCGGCCCATGATGGTGCCGACCTTGGTGTTGTTGTAGTAGGTGTGGTCGAGCTTGAGCAGGTGGTCGAAGGCGTCCCGGCGCATGTCCGTCTCGATGTGGACGCCCATGATGTGGCCGATGCCCGACATGAAATACTGCGCAGCACCGTCGATGATGCGGAGCACGAAGTACACTGCCGCCAGCTTGAGCACGATGCCCGCCGTGAGGGTGATGCCCACGCCCATGGCGGAGTTGGTGATGGTGCTCATGATCTTGGGCAGGATGATGTCGCACAGGGTGGTCATCGCCGCACAGAACAGGTCGATGAACAGAGTCTTTTTGTATTTTGCCAGATAGGGCAGAAAGCGCCGGATGAGGGCGCCGCTGCTGGTGTGCCGCACTGCGGGGTCGTTGACTTTTTGCATGATTCCTCCATTTTTCAAGCTGGCTTGCCCTCTCAGGCCGCTTATTTCTTACTATAATCTCTCTCGCCGTAGATGGCCGTCCCAATGCGCACGAGGGTCGCACCTTCGCGGATGGCGTTCTCAAAGTCGCCGCTCATACCCATGGAGAGGGTCTCCATCTTCACGTTCTGGTACCCCCGCTCCCCGGCCTGCACGAACAGCTTGTACACCTGGGCCAGATACCGGCGGTTCTGGGCGTCATCGTCGTTCACGGGCGGGATGGCCATCAGGCCCTTCACCCGGATGTGTTCCTGTGCGGCAGCTGCGTCCAGCAGGGGCCAGAGGGCTTCCGGTGCCACACCGGTCTTGCTCTCCTCGCCGCCGATGTTCACCTCCAGCAGGACGTCCTGCACGATGCCGGCCTTGGCGGCTTCCTTCTCGATGGCCAGCAGCAGATGCTCACTGTCCACGCTCTGGATCAGGCTTGCCCGCCCCAGCACCTTTTTGATCTTATTGGTCTGCAAGTGGCCGATAAAATGGCTGGGCTTACCGCAGTAAGCTCCGGCATCGTAGTTTGCGCACAGCTCCTGCACATGGTTTTCGCCAAACACATCAATGGGCAAACCCGCACTGGCTGCAATGGTCTGCGCCGTGCGGGTCTTGCAGGCGGCGCACAGCTGCACCGCTGCCGGGTCGCGGCCTGCTTCACGGGCCGCGGCTGCCATCTTTTCCCGGATCTCGGCCACGGCCTGCCGCATTTCTTCCAACGTTTTTTCTGCCATGTCGCTCAATCCTCCTCGGTATAGCGGGCGCGCTCGCCGCCGATCAGTTTCGGGCGGGTGTAGGCACACAGAATGTTTGCTTCGCCGATCTTATTAAGGCTCAGCCGCACCGGCACTGCCACCCGCTTCAGATGCATTCCGATCAGGGTGCCGCCGATATCCATGCCCGCGTTGGCGCGGATCTCCTCCACCGCCACCGGGTCTTTGAAGTTTTTCCAGCAGGTAGTGGCCCAGCTGCCGCCCGCATGGGGACGGGGCACGACGCACACTTCCTCCCAGCCGTACTTCTCTGCGGCTTCCCGCTCAAGGATAAGGGCGCGGTTCAGGTGCTCGCAGCACTGCGCTGCCAGCCAGATGCCTTTTTCCGCCAGCACCGGCGCAGCGCCCGCGTACAGCGCCCGGGCGGCTTCTATGCTGGAATCCTTGCCGATGTGACCGCCCACCATCTCACTGGAAGAGCAGCCCACCACGAGCACGTCTCCCTTTTTCAGCTTTGCCGCGGCCACCAGCTCGGTCATTGCCTGCCGTGCCTCGGTCTCGATCTGTTTTGCAAATGCTTCGGTCATACAAAAAACACCTCACTTATCGGTTTGCAGTCAGCAGGCTGTCTGCCCCTGCTGCACCGAAATATACTTTACTTTCCACCGGACACACCGCCGCGCAGCTGTCCTGTGCAAGGCCGGTAAAGGTCTGCTCCCAAGCCCCGGTGGCAAGGCTTACCGCCTCGGCGCAGGGGGCGTCTGCGGTGCACCGGAACAGCCGCTCCTGCGTATTCTGCCCCGCCCGCAGGGCGATGCCCCGCAGCAGGGTGCTGTCCGCGTTCTTTTCCAGCCAGCCGCTGCGCGCCCAGCGGTAGCTGATGTACAGCGTGCCGTCCGTGTCCGCGGCAAGCGCTCCGGGATAGCCCGGCAGACCGGCAAAGGCAGCGGTGCAGCCCCGTCCCCCGGCGGTCAGTTCCCGGGCAGCGGCGTCCACCGCCCAAATGCAGCGGCTGCCGAGGTCGGAGACATACAGGGTGCTGCCGTCCGGGCTGAGCGCCAGACCGGCAGCACCTGCCACCCCACCCAGCACCTTTTCCACTGTGCGGGCGGCGGGGTCGTACACATACACGCAGCCGGTGGCGGTGTGCGCCAGCAGCTCGGTGCGCAGGGCGCTTTCCAGCCCGTTCTCCGCGCCTGCCGCCGCTGCCACTGCAAAGTATACCTTGCCCGCCGGGCTTACCTCCACGGCAGATACCGCCCCCAGCGGCGCACCGTCCAGCTGGGTGACCACCTGTTCCACCGCTGCGCCCCAGCTGTCGTGCTTTGCGCGGCACAAGATACCTCCGGCGGTGGTCAGCTGGGTCAGCCACACATCCCCGGCGGCATCAAAGGCAAAGCCGGTCAGCTCGCCCTCCACGCTCAGGATGGCGGCAGCGTGCCCGCCATCGGTGCGCACAAGATCGCTGGTGCGCTTTTTCAATGCAGCACCGTTCCACGCAGCGGCATATAACAGGCCATCCTTTGCGCGGATGCAGTCCACGCCCTGATACTCCCCCAGCTCCAGCTGGGTCTTGCGGTCGGTGGAAACTGCCGTCTGCATCGCGCCCGTCTCCTGCCGGAGGTCGGGGGCTTTATAGGTCTGCGGCGGGGTGTCGATGGGGCGGAAGCCCAGCGCATACACCAGCACCAGCAAAATGCCCACCCCGAACACGGTGCTGGCGGTGCGGAACCGCTTGAGCATGGCGTCCCGTTCTGCGGCCATCTGGGCGGCATACTCTGCCCGGCGGCGCGCCGCCATGGCGTTGGCGCGGTTGGCACGCCGCATCCACCGGTCCACGAACAAGGCCACCCGCGGCCCAACCGTGAGGGACGCAATGGCCAGTATGAGCAAAAATTCGATCAGTCCGATTCGCATAAGCGCTTTTCCTTATCTCCGAAAAACCTGCGGACAGTACACTGTCCTTTATCGCTAAAGTATAGCATTCCTGCGCAAAAAGGGCAAGCGGGACAAAAAAGAACTGCCGCACAGCATCGTGCAGCAGTTCCTCTAAGAACAACGATTTCAGATGGCCTCCGCGTTGCTCTGGCCATGCGCAGCGGAATGATTTTTTTAAATTTGAGTGTTCATCGCGGCCTACGGGCCGCGATGAACACATCTTTACGAGAGGGGATGCCTTATCTTGTCTCGATTGGCCGGGTGGTCTGCTCCCCGCTGCGGGTCACGAGGGAACCGGCGGGCACTTTGCCCCGGATAATACAGCCCGCGCCGATGACGCAGTTGTCCCCGATGTCCGTGCCCTTGAGCAGCACCACGTCCGAGGCGATCCAGCAGCTGCGCCCCACGGTGATGCAGCCCGCCGTGCATTCCCGGCTGACCCCTTCCTCCCGGCTGAAGCGGTGGTTGTTATCAAAGATCTTCACCCCGGGGCCGAAAAGGGTGTTTTCGCCGATGTCGATCTTTCCAAGGCAGCTGATGACCGCGCCGTCGTTGAAGTAGACCCCGCTGCCGATGTTCAGCTGGCTGGAATAGCCGGTGGTGATAAACACCCGCCCATCGCTCTCCACCCGGTCGCCCAGCGTCACCCGGGAGCCGCTGTTCAGCTGCAGCTTGAGCTCTTTGTCCAGCAGGATGCAGCGGCCAAATTGCAGCCCGCGGCAGCCGAACCATTTTTTCCATTGCAGGCGGCAGCGGTTATGCAGGCTGCGCCGTTTTTCCCGCAGCCAGCGGGGCGAACACTGCCGCAGCCACATACACCAGCGCCCGACTTTTGTGCACTTGAAGCGCTTGCGCCAGCGGTTTACCTTGTTGCCGCTTTGCCAGCTGCCACTGTAATAGTGGATGCCGAAGGTGCGCGGGGTCCGGTGCATCCGCTCGGTCACATAATCAAAGGGGGAAAAGCAGTCGGTGGGCAGCACCAGAAAGCCGTCCAGTTCCTGCTGCTCGTCTTTCTGCTGCAAACCGGCCTTGGTAAACAGCGGGGTATCCCGCTGGGTGCAGGTGCGCAGATCCGGCTCGCCGGTCTCCTGAATAAAAGCGGCATTGCGGTAGGCCGCCAGCATTTTGCCGATCATCTCGCAGCCCGGCTCTGCGCCCACGCCGGAGCCGGTATTCACCAGCAGCGTGCGGCCGTAGGGCGAGGGCGCACTGTGCTCCATGCTGATAAAGCCCTTGTGCTCCAGCAGTTCGTCCAGCGGGCGCACCAGTTCCACGTCCGTGTCCAGATAGATGCCGCCGTACCGGTACAGCACCGCCAGCCGCACATAGTCCGACACAAAGGCATATTTCTTTGCTTCGTAGGACTGCTGCGCGTAGCGGTTTTGGCTGATCTCAAAGTTCTGCTCGTTCCATTCGATGATCTTGTAATCCGGGCAGTATTTTTTCCAGCTTTCGATACATTTCCGGCTCTCCGGGCTGATGGGCCCGCCGCCGAACCAGCAGTAGTGGATGATCTTGGGGATGCTCATGCCTGTTTCTCCTGTTTTGTCGCAAGTGCTCTGCTCTCTACGACCTTATTTTACAAAAGGCCCTGTTTTTTTGTCAAGTTTCCCCGGCGCATTTTGCCGCGTATTCCCGCAAAAAGATTGCCGCCCCGCCGCCCGGTGTGGTATACTGGGTGCAGACGGTTTTGTTTTTCCAAAGCATTCACTTAAAATTCACAGCTTTTTCCAATTCTTGCTTTAGAATAGAGTTGTATATTGAACTATGATAGGAGGAGTCCTGTTTTATGGCAAAGATCCTGATCGTTGATGATGAGCCCCGCATCCGGGAGCTGATCCACGAGCATCTGCAATATGCCGGTTACATCTGCGAGGAAGCCGGGGACGGCTCTGCGGCGCTGGCACAGCTGTCCGGCGGCGGGTTTGATCTGGTGATCTTAGACCTGATGATGCCCTTTATGGACGGCATGACCTGCCTGCGGGAGATGCGCGCCCGCCACATCAACACCCCGGTCATCATCCTGACCGCCCGGGGCGAGGAATACGATAAGCTTGCCGGGCTGGAAAGCGGCGCGGACGACTATGTGGTAAAGCCCTTCTCCCCCCGGGAGCTTGTGGCGCGGGTGCGCGCAGTGCTGAACCGCACCATGCCCCGCCCCACCGAGGCCGCCGACACCATGACCTTTGGCGAATTGACCATCGACACTGCCAGCCATACCGTGCGGGTATCCGGCGAGGAAGTCGCCCTGACCCCCAAGGAGTTTGATCTGCTGGTATTTCTGGCCTCCAACAAGGGCATTGCCCTGAGCCGGGAAAAGATCCTGCAGAAGGTGTGGAACTACGACTACTTCGGCGAGGACCGCACCGTGGACACCCATGTAAAGATGCTGCGCGGCCATCTGGGCAAATGCCGCAGCTACATTGCTACGGTATGGGGCATCGGCTATAAGTTCGACCCCGATGCCGCCCGTTGACTGAAGGAGCGTGCGGAGCATGCGGCAAACCACCAAAGCACGGCATACCCTTGGCATCCGCGGACAGCTGATGTGGTTTTTGTGCTTCATCTGCCTGTTTCTGCTGGGGTTGTTCTGGCTGCTGTCCACCCAGCTGCTGGAGCCTTTGTACACCAAACACATCGAGACCCAGCTTACCAATCAGGCCGACAGCATCGTGGAGCGGCTGGACGATGCCATTGCCGAGGGCAAGGTGCTGTCCAGCTGGTCTTTTGGGCAGCTTGCGGTCAACAGTGATTTTTTTGATAAGCTCACGCTGGAACTGTACACCAAAGGCTCTTTGAACAGTTTCTGCGTGGATATCTCGGACACCACCCTGCACACCATTTATAAGATCGAGAACCAGTCCTTCTGCAACCTGCACGGCACCTATCTTTCAGACTCTGCCAACAACGATAAGATCATTGCCACTGCCCTTGCCATGCGCCGCAAGTGCCGCAGCGTGGGCAGCTTTGTGCAGACGCTCAACCCGCCCCGGCTCTCCGGCTCGGCGCAGCTATTGGTAGGGCGCATTACCGCCGACGGCAGCTATACCGTACTGGTGACCACCAGCCTTGTGCACGTTACCGAGGCCGGCAAGGTGCTCAGCACCCTGCTGCCGCTGGCGGCGGCGCTGATCTTCGGCTTTGCCATGTCGGCGGCGTGGCTGTTCAGCGAGTGGTTCACAAAGCCGCTGCGCCAGCTTTCCAGCGCCGCGCGGCAGATGGCGCTGGGCAACTACGCCGTGCAGGTGGACAACCGCCGCAACGACGAGCTGGGCGACCTTGCCCGGGACTTTAACCACATGGCCGAGGAGGTGCAGCACGCGGTGCAGATGCAGCGCGATCTGCTGGCCAACGTCTCCCACGACCTGCGCACCCCGCTGACCCTCATCAAGGGCTACGCCGAGACGGTGCGCGATCTGACCGGCGACGATAAAGCCCACCGGGACGAGCAGATGAACATCATCGTGGACGAGGCCGACCGCCTGACCGCGCTGGTCTCCAGCGTGATGGAGCTGAGCAAGGTGACCAGCGGCACCTATAAGTGTGAGCGGGTGCACTTTGACATGGGGCAGCTGTGCGACGAGGTGAGCGAGCGCTACGACGCCATCTGCGCCCAGAACGGCTGGCAGCTGCAGCTGGAACTGCCGGAGGAGGAACTGCCGGTCTACGCCGACCCGGACATGATGCAGCGCGCGCTGCACAATTTGCTGGGCAACGCCATGCACCACATCGGCCAGGACGGCATTTTTATCCTGCGCGCCTTCCGCTGCTCTGAGGGCGTGCGGGTAGAGGTGGAGGATCACGGCCCGGGCATTGCCGCCGCCGATTTACCCTATATCTTTGACCGGTACTACCGCTCCCGCTCGGACGCGGGCAAGCAGGGCACCGGTCTGGGGCTTTCCATCACCAAAGCCATCTTCCAGCAGCACAGCTTCCGCTTTGGCGTACAAAGCACCGTAGGCAAGGGCACCACCTTCTGGTTCGTCATGAGTGACCTGCCCTATGTGGACGACTTTGAGGGCAAGTGAACGCCCCCTGTAACACAGAAAAAGCACCGGCAGTTTTCCAACTCTTCCAATCGGGAAACTGCCGGTGCTTTATTATGTTCCGCTCTCTGCTGTATGGTAGATGCCAAAGGTGTTGTCCGGGGCGGGCATCTCCACCCGGGAGGCGCGGTCGTTCACCGCCCACATCATAGCGCCCATGGCGCCCAGCACCACCAGAATGATGAGCCATTTCACTGCATTGGGTAATTTTTTCATTCCGTTATCCTTTCCGTAGTCTCCATGCGGCACTTCTGCCGGGCAGTGCGCAGCAGCACAGCGGCCTCGGCAGCCGAAAGCGCCTGCACCCACCCGGGGCGCTCCCCTGCGCCCGCACCGGTGCTGCCTGCCTCGGCAAAGCCGGCCAGCGCCGTGTCGGTGCGGTCGTTCCAGCCGGCAAAACCCTCCGGCGCAATGTGCGCCCCAAGGCGGCAGTCCAGCACCGCCGTCTTGCCGGTAGGACGCCACGGTCTGCCCAGATACACGCTGCCCGCCGGGCAGTCCGAGACAAAATCGCAGTCCCAGAACACAAAGCCCAGCCCCTGTGCCGCGCCGGAAGGTGCGGTGACCCAGCTGTGCGCAAGGCCGTTATCCACCGTGCGCAGGGTGCAGTGCTCAAACAGGGCGTCTGCCCCGCCAAAGATAAAATCAATGTCTCCGGCGATCTCGCAGGCGTGGTAATACTGTGCGCTTGCCCGGCGGGGTGCCAGCCCGCGCGGGCCCAGAAAACCGTCCTTCTCCCGCTCTTTCTCCGGCAGAGGGGCGCAGAACAAAGTATCCTGATTGCCCAGCAGCCGCACACGGTCAAACGCCGCCCGGGCGCTGTCCACATAGGCTGCGATGGCCTGCCCGGCCTTTGCGCCGGGGCCTGCGTCGTTCTCGATGGTCATATCCTCCACCCGCAGCTTTTCGCCGCTGAAAAAGGCGGTATAGCTGCGGAAGGTGTGGGTGGGCCGCCCATCCGGGTGCGGCAGCTTGCCGCCATCGTTCCATACCAGCCGGGTGGCATCCATGCCCGCGCCCGCAAGGGTGATATCCTTTTTCTCACAAACCAGCTTTTCCCGGTAAATGCCCGGCGCGATGCGGATGACCGCAGGGCAGTCGTAGGGCACCGCCAGCACCGCCTCGGAAATGGTGGTAAACTGTCCGCTGCCGTCGGGTGCAACATTGATGGTAAGCATAAGCCGCCTCCTGCGCCCGGCACTGCCGGGCAAAAAAATATGCTTCCAGTATACCCCTCCTTCCTGAAAATTGCAACGGAAACTCTGCCGCCGTTATCCGCTCTTTTCCAGCCGAAGCACGGCGGCGGTGATATCGTCCGGGCGGCCGGTCTTTTGTGCGCGGATGCGGGCGGTCTGCACCAGCGTTTCGGCCAGCTTTTCCGGCGCGTCTCCCGCCGCCGCCGTG
>ERZ1027060.566-NODE-566-length-12174-cov-4.698242_pt1 | contig 12174 bp, 11 predicted proteins | sample MGYA00519424_ERZ1027060 | MGnify/ENA primary metagenome ERZ1027060 (study PRJEB26926, sample SAMN06164500) | human gut metagenome | biome: ENVO:00009003; feature: ENVO:2100002; material: ENVO:00002003 | host: Homo sapiens | place: USA | collected 2012 ... | reverse complement strand
GGCGCCGGCATCACCGGTGCCACCGATAAGACGCTGGACATCGGCCTGTCCTCCCGTGGCCTGAAGGACGAGGAGAAGAACGATGTGGATGGCACCGTCATCGCACTGGACGGCATCGCCATCATCGTGAACAAGGCCAGCAAGGTCGAGGACCTGACCGTGGACCAGCTCAAGCAGATGTTCACCGGCGAGATCACCAACTGGGCCGATGTGGGCGGCGACGACGGCGAGATCGTTCTGATCGGCCGTGAGGCTGGCTCCGGCACCCGTGATGGCTTTGAGAGCATCGTGGATGTCAAGGACAGCTGCAAGTACGCGCAGGAGCTGACCGCTACCGGCGCTGTCATCAGCGCTGTGGAGGCCAACCCTCTGGCCATCGGCTACGCTTCCCTGTCCGCTGTGGGCGACACCGTGAAGATGGTCACCGTTGGCGGCGTGGAGTGCAGCGAGGAGACCGTCAAGGACGGCAGCTACGAGGTGCAGCGCCCCTTCGTGTTCGTCACCAACAAGTCTGTCACCCTGTCTGAGCAGGCACAGGCTTTCTTCGACTTTGCCACCAGTGCCGATGCTGCTGACCTGATCCGCACTGCCGGTGCTGTTCCTGTGAATGAGTAATTGCGGAAAGCCATGATGCTATGAACAACAAAAAGATTTCTCTCCCCAGAACCCCTGCTGCGTGGCTGGAAGCGGTGATGAACTTCATCTTCTTCCTCTGCGGCATTCTGGCGGTGGGCTGTGTGCTCCTGATCTCGGTGTACATGGTCCTCTCCGGTGTGCCTGCCATCCAGAAGATCGGGCTGTTCCGGTTCCTGTTCGGCACCCGGTGGGCTTCCACCGCTGCCGACCCGGCCTACGGCATCCTGCCCTTCATCCTGTCCAGCGTTTACGGCACGCTGGGTGCCACCGTGATCGGTGTGCCCATCGGCCTGCTGACGGCGGTGTTCCTCTCCAAGGCCGCAGGCCCGAAGGTGCGCACCGTGGTCGTGACCGCCATTGAGCTGCTGAGCGGCATCCCCAGCGTGGTGTTCGGCCTGCTGGGCATGCAGGTGCTGGTGCCCGCCGTGGCAAAGACCTTTGGCAAGGCGTCCGGTGCCTGCCTGCTGTCGGCCATCGTGGTGCTGTCCATCATGATCCTGCCCAGCATCGTGTCGGTGTCGGTCACGGCCCTCAACGCCGTGCCGCCGGAATATGAGCAGGGCAGCCTGGCACTGGGTGCCACCGACACCGAGACCTGGTTCAAGATCAGCGTGCCCGCTGCCAAAAGCGGCATTGCCGCCGGCATCGTGCTGGGCATCGGCCGCGCCATCGGCGAGGCCATGGCCGTGATGATGGTGGCCGGCAACAGCCCCAACATGCCGGACAGCCTGTTCCGCAGCGTTACCTTCCTGACCACCGCCATTGCCAAGGAGATGAGCTACGCCAGCGGCCTGCAGAAACAGGCGCTGTTCAGCATTGCGCTGGTGCTGTTCGTCTTTATCATGGGCATCAATATCCTGCTCAATGTGGTGCTGAAGGGAGGAAAGCGCGATGAATAACAGTGCTTCTGCCTCCCGCCGCACCTGGAACCGCGTGATGAACGCTCTGGTCTGGGCCTCGGCTGTGCTGGTCATCGTACTGGTGGCGGGCATTCTGGGCATGGTGCTGGTGCGCGGCATCCCGCACATCAGCTGGAAATTCCTGACCACCACCGCCAGTGTGCTGAAGGGCACGGACGGCATCCTGCCTGCGATCCTCAACACGCTGTATGTCATCCTGCTGACGCTTTTGATCGTACTGCCGCTGGGTGTGGGCGCGGCCGTTTACCTGACCGAGTACGCCCAGAACCGCAAGGTCATCTCGGTGATCGAGTTCACCAACGAGACGCTGGCGGGCATCCCCAGTATCATTTACGGTCTGGTGGGGATGCTGGTGTTCGCCCAGACACTGGGCTTCCAGACCTGCCTGCTCTCCGGCAGCCTGACGCTGGTGATCATGAACCTGCCCACCATCATCCGCACCACCCAGGAATCCCTGAAAACGGTGCCCCAGGGCTACCGTGAGGGTGCGCTGGGTCTGGGTGCGGGCAAGTGGCACATCATCCGCACCATCGTGCTGCCCTGCAGCATCGACGGCATTGTGACCGGCTGCATCCTGGCCGTGGGCCGCATCGTGGGCGAAAGCGCCGCGCTGCTCTTCACCGCCGGTGCCGCCGAGGTCATTGCCAACGGCGTGCTCAAGGCCTACACCTCCAACGGTGCCACCCTGTCGGTGCTGCTCTACCTCCGTGCCTTTGAGGACGGCGATTTCGACTCCGCCTGGGCCATCGGTGCAGTGCTGCTGGTGCTGGTGCTTGCCATCAATCTGGCAGCCCGGCTGGCCAAAACCAAACTGAAACAGAAGCAGTAAATAACTCCCTCCGTCATCGCTGCGCGATGCCACCTCCCTCACGGAGGGAGGCTTATCCTGCCCGCAACGCAAAAGGCTCCCTCTCAGAGGGAGCTGGCGCGGCATAGCCGCGACTGAGGGAGTCAATACAAGAGGAAAACTATGGAAAACGTATCACCCATTATCACAGCCAAAAACCTGAACCTCTGGTACGGGGATTTCAAGGCGCTGAAAGATATTTCGCTGGACATGGGCGAGCGGGAGATCACGGCCCTTATCGGCCCCTCCGGCTGCGGCAAGTCCACCTTCCTGAAGACCCTGAACCGGATGAACGACCTTGTGCCCGGGGTCCGCATCGAGGGCGATGTCCGCCTGAAAGGGCAGGACATCTTTGCCCGCGAGATGCAGCCCACCGAGCTGCGCCGCCGGGTGGGCATGGTGTTCCAGAAGGCCAACCCCTTCCCCATGAGCATCTACGATAACATCACCTACGGCCCCAGGCTGCACGGTGTGCACAACAAGGCAGAGCTGGACGAGCTGGTGGAAAGCTCCCTGAAGGGTGCCGCCCTCTGGAACGAGGTCAAGGACCGCCTGAAAAAGAGCGCTCTGGGCCTTTCCGGCGGCCAGCAGCAGCGCCTGTGCATTGCCCGCGCCCTGGCTGTCAAGCCCGAAGTCCTGCTGATGGATGAACCCACCAGCGCCCTGGACCCCGGCTCCACCATGAAGGTGGAAGAGCTGATGAGCGAGCTGAAAAAGAACTACACTGTGGTCATCGTGACCCATAACATGCAGCAGGCAGCCCGTATCAGCGACCGCACCGCCTTCTTCCTGCTGGGCGAGCTGGTGGAAGCCGGCCCCACGGCGCAGATCTTCAGCACCCCGCAGGATAAGCGCACCGAGGATTACATTTCGGGCCGGTTCGGCTAAGGAGAAAAACGCAATGAGCAACCGTACACAATACGAAAACGACCTTGCCGCCCTGAAAACGGCCCTGACCGAGATGGGTCAGAGCGCTGCCGATGCCGTGGAAGCTGCAATGGAAGCCCTCTGCACCGCCGATGCCGAGGCTGCCGCCGCCGTGGCGCAGGGCGATGGCCGCATCAACAACATGGAGCGGGACATTGAGCACCGCTGCATGACCCTGCTGCTCCGCCAGCAGCCGGTGGCAGGCGACCTGCGCCGCATCTCCACCGCCATGAAGGTGGTCACGGATGTGGAGCGCATCGGCGACCATGCCTCCGATATCGCGGAGATCATCCCCCATCTGGTCACTGTCCGCAAGGAGGGTGACCCTGCTGTGAGCCAGGCCATCAAGATGGGCCAGAAGGCGCACAAGATGATCCTGGATGCCCTGAATGCCCTGACCTCTGAGAACGAGCAGGCCGCCCTCAGGGTCATTGCCGCCGACGATGAGGTGGACTACGATTTCAACGCCATCAAGCATACGCTGGCGCAGGAGATCGCCGCCGCCCCCGGCAAGGTGGATGCCGCCCTGGATCTGCTCATGGTCATCAAGTACCTGGAGCGCATCGGCGACCACGCCGTGAACCTGGCCGAGTGGGTGGAGTTTGTCCGCAGCGGGCGTTATCATAACGAAAATATGTTCTGATCTTTTGTTTCTGTAAAAATTTGAGCTATCTGCAATTATTTCTGTGACCCGCCCGTATTATAGGCAGAAAGGCTTCCCCAGAAAGCCTGATGAACTGGCTGCGGCGGGTGTCCGGCATCCCCCTGTCCCCGCCCGCCGCTGCCGCAACGGAGGGTTTTAACGCTATGGTACAGACCAAGAATTTCCCGCTGGAAACGCGCGGCGAGGCGGTCAGCCGCGAAGCGCTGGTCCAGGCGGCATTACAGGAGATCACCCAGAATTACCGCGAAGCAAGCCTTTCCAATGTGGCCCGCAGCTACGGCGTTTCGCTGGCGTATGTCAGCGAGTGCGTCCGGGCCCAGACCGGAAAGACCTATAAGGAACTGCTGCAGAAGCACCGGATGGAGACCGCCGCCCGCCTGCTGCGCCGCAGCGACCTGAACATCCAGCAGATCATCACCCAGGTGGGCTACGAGAACACCAGCTACTTCTACCGCCTGTTCCATGAGCGGTATGGCCAGAGCCCCCGGGAGTACCGCAGGGCACGCAGCCAGCGCACATAAGCGCATCAGTGAACGACCCTCTCCGCCTTTGCAGCAGGCTTTGACGGAGAGGGCCGTTTTGTGTTATATTAAGGCAGAACGATCAGGGTGGGCAGCGGCCTGCCGGAAGAGAGGTTGGATGAAGATGTTTCGTGGAGCAAGACGTGCAGATCTGGATGCGATCCTGAAAATTTATGCCCGCGCCCGGCAGGCGATGGCGGATTCCGGCAACCCCACCCAGTGGGGAGATCATTTCCCGCCGCAGGAGCTGCTGGAAGAGGACATTGATTCCAACCGGCTGTTCCTCTACCTTGTCAACGGCGAGCTGGAGGGCGTGTTTGCCTTTATCCTTGGCCCGGACCCCACCTATGCCCGGATCGAGGGTGGCAAGTGGCTGAACGATACCCTGCCCTACGGCACCATCCACCGGCTGGCTTCGGCGGGCAGGCACCCCGGCGTTGCCGCCGCTGTGATCACCTGGTGTCTGGAGCACTGCGAGAGCCTGCGGGCCGACACCCACGCCGACAACAAGATCATGCAGCACCTGCTGGAAGAAAACGGCTTTACCAAGTGCGGCATCATCCATGTGGAGGATGGCACGCCCCGCATTGCCTACCAGAAAATGTCCCTTACCCTGCCTTTGCGCCGGGATTGAACCGCAAAAATGCGCCGCCCCACCGGAAACGATGGAGCGGCGCTGTTTTTATGCAGTTCTGTCAGCCGTGGAAGGGAGCGGGTGCGCCTGCGTTCAGGAAGCGGCAGCTGCTGCCGGAGCTTCCGGGGCGGGCTGCTCTGCCGCAGTTTCTTCCGGCGTGGGCTGGAAATACTTCTCGTACAGCTCCATGCCGATGCGGTAGCCCTGCCACACGATGACTGCCGTGCCTGCACCGGCCACGCCGATGATGGCGGCAGTGCCCAGAATGCTGGGCTCGCTCTCGATGGTGGCATCCCGGTACTGGGCTTCCACGGTCACGGTGCTGCCCTTGGCCACGCTGCCCGCCGGGATGGTAAAGCTCTCCTCGTTGTAGGCGACCGCCGGGTTGCCCAGCAGGCTGGCTTCATCCATGGCCCACAGGTCGAACACCATGCCCTCGGGCACGGCGCTCTGGTTCAGCGTCACCTTGACCTCGGCATCCACCGGCACGCTGGCGCTGGTCATGGCTTCGCTGCCATTGTAAGTAAACGTGCCGCCCTTCACCGTCAGGGTGTAGGTGGGGGCTTCGGGTTCGGGCTTCGGTTCGGGCTTCGGTTCGGGAATCTTCTCCCAGTTGGCGTAAAGGGTGAACCGGCCGGTGGGAGCGCCAGTGAAATCATAAGGTTTGCCATCTTTGGTGAGCCAGCCCTTGAACTCGTAGCCGGAAACGGTGGGAATTGTGGTGGGAGCTGTCAATGTTTCGCCCGTTTTGACGGATACTGTTATCATCCGCTTTGCTTCAGGCACTTTGTCGCCATAGTCGAAGGTGACGAGAGTGGGGACATAGTCAGAAAGAGCAGAAATAACGCTTTCACTTGTGCCAGAGTAGCGGATGTCATTCAGGCTAGTACAACCATCGAAAACATTCGATCCAATTGAAGTTACACTGCCGGGAATCGTGATACTGGTGAGCTTAGTGCAGTTAGAAAAAGCACCCAATTGGATAGAAGTTACGCCGTCGGGGATTACAATACTGCTCAATTCAGAACAACCAGAAAAAGTATAAGGCCTGATAGAAGTTATGTTATTTGTTGAAAGTGTTATGCTGCTTAAATTGGTGCAAGACTCAAAGGCATTCACACCGATATATGTGACACTTTGTGGAACTGTAATGTTAGTGAGGCTGGAACACTTAAAAAAAGCCTGTTCGCCAATAGATACTACGCTATCTGCAATATCAACATGAATTATATTACGAGACAGAGCAAAAGCAAGATTACCAATTGAAGTTACACCGGGAGAAACGACAACAGAGGTGATTTGATCCCGGAAACTGCGCCATGGTTGATGACCGCTCATTAGATAATCTTCCATTGCACCACTGCCGCGAATCGTCAACGTATAAGTACTCGGGTCATCCGTGTTTTCGGTCAGCTGCCAAGTGACACCAGATCCATCTCCAGCTGCGCCGCCGGTCAGCGTTGCACCGGATTCAACCACCAAGTTCACATCCGGGTTCAGGGGGCGCAGTGCGTTTTCCGCACCGGAAAAATCATACCTGCCGCTTTCCAGCGTCAGCGTGTTATTGCTCGCATCAAAATTCCAGCCGTTGCCGCTGTATTTTTTGTTGCTGCCCATAGGGCCAACGGGGTAGCCGTTTTCGTCAATTACCAGCCGGGTCAGCATGCTCAGGGTAACGGTGTCTGTACCAGTGGATGGTGCGGTGAAAGTGACAAAAAAACTATCAGAGGGTGCATGGTCAGTAGAATAGTTTGCACTTGGTGCCCAATCTTTTAACAAACAAGGTGTGCCGTTTGTGTCTCCGAATGTAACATCAATAGGAAATAATATTGGTTGACTGATAGGGGAAAAAGTATATTCGATGGTGACACTGGTATCATGGTCGGAATTGGGAATAATATAACAGCCACCGTTGAGACCATTGATTGTTGCGCGGCTAATCTTATAGATACCAGTGTTCTGGAGGTTCACATTCAAGGTATAGCCTTTAGCAACATGGCCACCCTCTGGCTTTTTACGAAAAATGCCGCCATTTATGGTGCCATTGTTGGTAACGGATATAAACGTGCCATTTTCAATCGTGCCACTGGATTCATTGGATATGGCATGGAGAAATTTTCCACCAGTGATAGAACCATGATTTATGATGGAAGAGGAAGAAGAAAAAAAATAACCGCCACTGATTTTTCCGTTATTTATCACAGCGTTGTCGAAATTTCCCCTAACAATGGTTGCATTTCCTCCAATCGTGAGTTTACATTTGGTGACATTTCCATAGCCGGAAATAATTGAAAAAAAATCATATTCTGTCGAGCTGGCAGGATGCAGGTCAAGCGTTTGTGTAGAACCGTCATAGCTCCAGCCATCACCAGAACAATCTTCATCATGGTTTTTACCGGAACCGACAGGATAGCCATCTACAATTTTTAATTGGCCGCCTCCCTCCGCCCACACTGTAAGTGCCGACACAGGCAGGAGCGTTACCGCCATGCACAGCGCCACCAGAAGGCTGAGTAGTCGTTTCTTCATAGGGGGTCCCTCACTTTCTTTGGGCCGGAAGTGGAGCTCCGGCAAAAATGGATGCTCTTACTTCCTTAAATACACGCCGCGCGGAATCCTTTCACCCTTTTTCAAAAAATTTGAAAAAAAAAAAACGAACTGCAAAACAGTCCGTTTTCGGGTCATCTTTCGTAATGTGTCCAAAGGCTTAAAATCTTGATGGCTGCCATTCCACAGCCGATTCGTCAACACAATCTTCCAGCGGTTCGGCCTTGGCCGCCATGAGCTTTTCCCGCATTCCCGGCACGGAGACGAGATAAAGCGTTTCCATAATGCCGCTGTAATCCTCCTCGGGAAGCAGGACAGCGTTGCCATCCTTGGTGGTCGTCATCGTGCATCACCTCTTATATACATGATAACGTACCTGCTGCTAGAGGTCAAGCCTTTTCCGCTGAACTGGGGGCTTGTGGAACAAAAAAGACGGCAGTCTGACAGTGGTGGATAATCCCTTGACAAATCGTTTAAAATTGACTATACTACAAATAGAAAAGGTGCTGACGAGCAATGTTTGGTCAGCTTCCCGTTTCTAGTGGATCAAAAAAGATTGACCGTTTGAGTTGGGGAACTGTGGCGGTCAATCTTCTTTGTTTTTATCGCTCTTCTCGTGAGAAATCTTCCAGCCAGCATCAAATGCGGTTTTCGCAACGGTGACAAGCAGCGCCAGCAAACTGATCACTACCGTCAACAGAGCACAAACTTCTGTCAGAGACATTCGACATCCCTCCCTTCGCCTGAAAGGCTCCGGGAAAGGGTACAAAATCAAAAAAGTTCCGTTTCCCGGAGCAACATTGCCGCTTGCGCGGCGTTGTAAGCACACCAGGAGCGAGAAGCATGACCACCTGCATTGCAGACAGCACCTTTTTTCCTGCTGTTACCAGCATTAAAAACAGTATATCATAGGATTTGACAATTTTCAATTGAAACCGAGCGCTCCCGGATACTTCTGATGAAGTATGCGGGGGCGTTTTTTCGTGGAACTGGGGGCTTGTGGAGCGGGGGCAATCGTTCTATAATACAAGCTGTGAAATGAATCACAAAAGGGGTGGAACGTATGGACAAAAAACTGAACGAGGCCGTGGCGGCGCTGCGGCCCCAGATGGTGGCGGCGCTCCAGCGGCTGGTGCGCAGGCGCAGTGTGGAGGCCGACCCGCTGCCGGGCAAGCCCTTTGGCGAGGAGGTGGATGCCTGCTTTGCCGAGGCGCTGACCCTCTGCCGTGAGCTTGGCTTTGAGACCACCGACATGGATCGGTACATCGGCTGGTGCGAGATCGGCACCGGGGACGAGATGGTGGCGGTGCTGGGGCATCTGGACGTGGTGCCCGAGGGCGAGGGCTGGCATCACCCGCCCTACGCCGCCGAGATCGAGGGCGGCAGGCTGTATGGCCGGGGTTCCATTGACGACAAAGGCCCGGTGGTGGCCAGCCTGTTCGCGCTGAAAGCCATCCGGGATCTGGGCATTCCGCTCAACCGCCGTGTCCGGCTGCTGTTCGGCCTGAACGAGGAGACCAACGACCGGGACGTGCTGTACTACAAGGCCCACGGCGGGGAGATCCCGGTGCTGGGCTTCACCCCGGACGGCGAGTATCCGCTCATCAACGGCGAAAAGGGCATCCTGAACGAGAGCTATGCTGTGCAGCTGCACCAGACCGGTGCCTGGCAGCTGAGCAGGGTGCAGGGCGGCGTGGCCGGCAATGTGGTGCCGGACTACGCCTGCGCTGTGCTGACCGCCCCGGCGGGGGCCGCCCTGCCGGATGCGGAGCACATCACCGTGACAGCCATCCCCGGCGGCTATCAGGTGGAAGCGGTGGGCGTTTCGGCCCACGGCAGCCACCCGGAGCAGGGCGAAAACGCCATCGGGCGGCTGGTGTGCTACCTTGACCGGCTGCCGCTGGAGGGGGATGCCAAACAGGCTGTGCACTTTCTGGCTGAGAGGCTGGGCACCGACCCCTACGGCGAGCGCCTGCTGGGCCACCGGCTGGAGGATGCGCTCTCCGGCCCCATGAGCTGCAACTGGGGGCTGATCGAGGGCGACGCGCAGCATCTGTGGGTCAAGCTGAACTACCGCTATCCTGTGACCATGGAACGGGCAGACTGCCAGCCCGCTGTGCAGGCCGCCTTTGAGGCCGCAGGCTGGGCGCTGGATGGGCAGGTGCACAAGGAAAAGCTCTATTACCCTGCCGAGACCCCGCTGGTCAGCGCCCTGCTGGAGGTTTACCGGGATGCCACCGGCGACAATGCCCCGCCCAAGTGCATCGGCGGCGGCACCTACGCCAAGATGCTGCCCAATGTGGTGGCCTTTGGCCCCCTGTTCGCGGGGGACCCGGTCACAGAGCATCAGCCCGATGAATGCATCGATCTGGAACGTCTGGTGCAGAACGCCCAGATCATTGCAAACGCCATTGTCAAGCTGGCAAACCTGCCGCTGGAATAAGAAGGAGGACAGGACTATGAAGATCACACAGGTGCGGCTGGGCCGCATTTCCACCCCGCTGCGGGTGCCGTTCAAAACGGCACTGCGCACTGTGAACAGCGTTGAGGATGTTATCGTGGAGCTCCACACCGATACCGGTGCGGTGGGCTACGGCGAAGCACCCCCGACCGGTGTCATCACCGGCGACACCACCGGGGCCATCCTCGGTGCCATTCAGGATCATATCGCCCCTGCCCTGCTGGGCCGCGACCTCGATGAATTTGAGGATCTGACCGCCGCTGTGCAGAAGGCGCTTGTCCACAACACCAGCGCCAAGGCCGCTGTGGACATGGCCCTGTGGGATCTGCTGGGCCAGAAGTACAGTGCCCCTGTTTACCGGATGCTGGGCGGTGCCCGCAGAAACATCGTGACCGATATCACCATCAGCGTCAACCCGCCGGAGGAGATGGCCCGGGATGCCCGCACCGCCGTCCAGCGCGGCTACGACTGCCTGAAGGTCAAGGTGGGCATCGACCCTGAGCTGGATGTGGCCCGCCTTGCCGCGGTGCGGCAGGCCGTGGGCCGGGACATCAAGCTCCGCATCGATGCCAATCAGGCCTGGAATGCCAAGCAGGCGGTCCGCATCCTGAACCAGATGCAGGAGAAGGGGCTGGACATTGAGTTCGTGGAGCAGCCCGTGCCCGCCGCAGACCTTGAGGGGATGCAGTATGTCACCCGCCATGCCGATGTACCCGTGCTGGCCGACGAGAGCGTGTTCAGCCCGGCAGATGCCCTGCGGATCATGCAGACCGGCGCGGCCGACCTGGTGAACATCAAGCTGATGAAGTGCGGCGGCATCACCAATGCCCTGCGCATTGCCGCCGCCGCTGAGGTGTACGGCGTGGAGTGCATGATCGGCTGTATGCTGGAAGCAAAGATCTCGGTCAACGCCGCCGTGGAGCTGGCCTGCGCCAAGAAGATCATCACCAAGATCGACCTCGACGGCCCGGTGCTCTGCAGCGAGGACCACATCCTCGGCGGTGCCGTGTTCGACGAAAAGAACATCACCGTCTCCGACGCGCCCGGCATGGGCATTCAGGGCTTTGTGCCCGGCAAGGTGTCCTATCTCGACTAAAACAGGAACAGACCGCATCCCGAAACACACGGGGTGCGGTCTCTTTTTGTGAATCTGTATTTCATGTACGGACAGTGAAAAAAGCTCGTGTCTGTATATGTTGAAATGAAAAACAAAAAAAGCGGGCAAAATCTTTGACTTTTCGGCCTGCGAGGCGTATAATCGTACTTGTTCCGTGTAGAGGAATGGGAAAACTGTGCGCAATAGGCGCACAATCTGGATAGGGGAGTAGAAAAGTTATGAAAACGTTGAAAGCGGTTGCGGCAAGGTACAACGCCACCAGCCTGATCCTGCGCATCGTCATCGGCCTTGTGGTCGGTGCGGTGCTGGCACTGGCGGTGCCCGGTGCGGGCTGTGTGGAAGAGTTCGGCAGCCTGTTCGTGGGTGCCCTGAAGGGCATTGCCCCGGTGCTGGTGTTCGTTATCGTGGCCAGTGCGCTGGCGCAGGGCACGTCCAGGCTGGACCGGCGCTTTGGCACGGTCATCTGGCTGTACATGCTCACCACCTTCCTGGCCGCCGCCATTGCGGTGGTGACCAGCTTCCTGTTCCCTCAGACCGTCGTTCTGGCTGAGGCGGCAGAATCCGAGGTGGTGCCCCAGGGTCTGGGCGAGGTGATGAACACCCTGCTCACCAACTTTGTGGCAAACCCCGTCAGTGCCCTGCTGAACGGCAATTACATCGGCATCCTGTTCTGGGCCTGCCTGTTCGGTCTGGCCATGAAGAAGTACGGCGCGGACAGCACCAAGCTGTTCCTGGCGAACACAGCGGATGCAGTCTCCCAGATCGTCCGCTGGATCATCAATCTGGCACCCTTCGGCATCATGGGCCTTGTGTACACCAACGTGTCCAGCAACGGCCTGTCCATCTTTACCCCTGTCTCTTATACACATCTCCGAGCCCACGAGACACTCGCTAATCTCG
>ERZ1027060.564-NODE-564-length-12180-cov-7.521320_pt1 | contig 12180 bp, 10 predicted proteins | sample MGYA00519424_ERZ1027060 | MGnify/ENA primary metagenome ERZ1027060 (study PRJEB26926, sample SAMN06164500) | human gut metagenome | biome: ENVO:00009003; feature: ENVO:2100002; material: ENVO:00002003 | host: Homo sapiens | place: USA | collected 2012 ... | reverse complement strand
TACACAAGGAGTATCGTCGGCAGCGTCAGATGTGTATAAGAGACAGATATGATAGGATGTTATTCTACCAATATGCTAATATGGAATGGTCTGATAATGTGACAAAGGAATGGGTGCTATATTCTGTATTTGACTATGATTACGATAAGTGCTATATAAGACCTTTATTTACTGATGGATATGACTTTCTTGCTTCGTTTACACAGTCACAAATATATGGTATGTTGCAAAGTAAGGCGGAAGAGTTAGGACTTGATGAAGAGGCTTGTTCTAGATTGCAAAATTCTGAAAACGAGAAGATAAGTTATCGACACCAATATAAGTACAATTATGCTTTTAAGTATGGTAGAGAAGCTTTGTATGAACTTTATGGATGGTTGTTGCTCAACCAAAAACTTAATAATGAGTATGAAGGTACATTCAGAACGGATTTAATAGAAATAGATCCTTCTTTTCCAAAGATTCCTGTAAAAAGAAGTTTTGTCTCTCAGTCGTTGTTACCTCGAAATATTGAAAATTTATCAGAATGGATAAATGGAGCATATACGGATTGGCAGAAAAAACAGATAGAAGTAGAACTTCCAAAAAGAAAAGGTCAGTGGGTACTTCTTTACGGCTCATGCAACCAGACAATAGAAGATAAATATTCGGATATCTACTTAAGTTGGATATCTCAAATAGTACCTAAAAATACGATATTGAATTCCTTGGAAAATACCTATATCAAGGTGCCGACAGAGCACGATCATGCCTTTATGAGCGACTTAACTTGGCGCGATTTGGAATTTACTCAAAATGATTTTGAAGACATGTCGGATGAAAGTTTGATGATAAAATATGATTTTTCTTCCTGGAACTCAGATAGATTCAAATATAAAAGTTTCGTTTGTCTTTCAAGGAAGGTATGTAAATCATTAGGCTTGGATTTTAATTTAGATAGTCTTTCCTATTTTCTTAATGAGGAGGAAGTGTCCGCATATTATGTTAATGAGTCTGATTTCTTTTTCTTTATGAGAAAAGATGTTGTTGATGATCTTTTAGAATTGGAAAAAGCTAAACTTTGGTATCGTTTGGAAGAGAATCGTACGATTATTGGTAAAATTCCAGAAAATATAAATCAGCCATCTGAGCGGTATAAGCATATTGCTACTGATTGCTTTTATCCAAGTATTTAGATTTTATTTAAATGATATATTATGCAAGAATTTGATAATTTTATTCAATTGTGTATTGATAAATATCAGAATTGTGGGAAATGCGCAGATAGTTGTGTTCATGGGCATTATTGCACGCAAATGATATGTGGAGAGTCTAATTGTAGCTCTTGTTTGAGTCAAATACAAAGAGGAAAGGGATTGTTTACATATGAATGTCGGAAAATAACATTTCATTATGTGCTCAAATATTTTTATCGTTTCGCGTCGGAAATAGAATACCTCATGCAAACTTTTTCGACAAATAATATAAAAAAACAAGACTTTGTTGTATATTCATTAGGTTGTGGGCCTGGTTCTGAGGTGTTTGGATTTGTCGATTTCATACAAAAAAAGCTTCCAGATATTTGTTTAAAGTACGAAGGCTTTGATTTGAATCCAATATGGAATGAAGTACAGGAATTGAATAAAAATGAATTTCTTAATTCCTGCCATACCATCAATTTTCATTGTGAAAATCTATTTGTTGCAAATATACCTTATGATAAAATTAATATGTTGGTCTTGAATTATTTGCTTTCAGACATTGTTAAATTCTGTAATTTAGACCAAAGGCAAAAGTTTGTTAATGAAATAGTGGATTTTATTTTTCGTAATGAAGTAAAAAGTATCTTTTTTAATGATATAAACTTTTTTGGTGGAGATGCTCTCTTGGATTCTGGATTACAGATGATGCTTAATATTATCGAAAAATTAAAAGTTTATGGTTGCTCTATATCTCAGCATAACTATCATTTTCGTTGTGATAAAAAACTTGGGAACATAATGTGGACTTGTTATTCTTCGGATCAATTGCTTTTTAATGTGAATTCTAATAGTCCTGTTAAGTATATCCATTCATGTAATTCGAAACAAATATTTTGTTATATCAGCTATAATTATGATACTCAGTGTAAGTCGTAGAACGGATATTCCTGCTTTTTATTCAGAATGGTTTTTCAATCGAATTAAAGCAGGTTTCGTGGATGTTCGCAATCCCATGAACATTCATAGGGTGAGTCGTGTAAAGATTACTCCGGACGTGGTAGATTGTATTGTATTTTGGACAAAGAATCCAAAACCAATGTTATCTCGTATGAACGAGTTGTCTGACTATAAGTATTATTTTCAGTTTACTGTAAATCCATACGATAAACTTATAGAAGAGGAAGTGCCCAAAAAATATAATATATTTGATACCTTTAAGGCTTTGTCTGATAAAATAGGTAGCAATAGGGTAATTTGGCGTTATGATCCAATTTTGTTGTCTGACATTATGGATGTTTCTTACCATATTAAGTATTTTGAAGAGATAGCAAAACGATTGGAAGGGTATTCTACAAGATGTGTTATAAGTTTTGTGGACTTATATAAGAAAGTGCTGTCTAATATTGACGGGTTGAATATTCGTGAACCCAATTTGGATGAAATAAACAAAGTAATTAAAGAAATAGTTCCTATAGCGAATTTTTATGGTTTTACTATACAAAGTTGTGCTGAAAGTATAGACTTAGATGAATATGGTATAGAACATGGTAGTTGTGTTGACTCGAAACTGATTTCATCCTTAGTAGGGTATCCACTTCTATTAAAGAAAGATAAGAATCAACGGAAAGAATGTGGGTGCGTGGAGAGCATTGATATTGGTGAATATAATACGTGTTGTCATCACTGTGTCTACTGTTATGCTAACTTCAACCAAGTGATTGTTAATCGTAAGGCGAAGGCGCATGATCCCCAGTCTACTTTGTTGGTAGGGAAACTGACAGAACAAGATAAAGTGTATGAAAGAAAGGTCGCTTCTTTGATAGATAAAAGTGCATTGTTGTTTGGTAAATAAGTATTCACAACTAAAAATATAACATGCTATTGTTTATAAAAAAGCGAAATTTCAGGAGCTTCCGAAGCGATATGAAACATGCCTGATTTGATTCCTTGATTAGTGTCGTATATCGAGTGTGGAATCATTTTCTTGTTGTAAAACTTGTACTTATCAAATCTTTTCTTTAAATTTGCGGTTGGATTATTCAAGCTATAAAAAGGAGACTTATATGATATTGGGAAATTTTAAATTTTTAGGTGTGCCTTCTGATTCTATAAACTTGGAAGGTATCAAGAGATTTATGGCTGATGATGAAAATGCTAAGCGCATCCATTTTGCCACAACTCATTCTCATGCTCTTAGAAAAGAAACGGCGGAAACACCTTTTGGTTGGTTCAATATTCCTTTTGATAAAACGGTTGGGCCTATATTGAAAAAAGAATTAGGTTCTGGCTTTAAGTTGTTTCATAATAATACGACTGGTAAGATTTATCGGCGTGTCGATACGGAACGAGAGTTCTTGGAAATTCAGTCTTTTATGGATAAATTTAAAAATATAGTTTTCTTGCGTGATTGTTTGGATTTGTCTATCTCGCTTTCCATGAATATGTCGGATTCTAAACAGAGGACAGAATTGGGAGAGTTGGAGTATCTTGTGAAATATAGGGCTGATGAAATAGATTATCAGCAAAAAATAAGTGATATTATTCAAATCTTTCAAGAAACCTTGGAAAAATTACCATATTTTAAGGAGGTAGATTATGTTTGTGTGATACCAAGCAGTCACCCTTTCATGAAAGATATTGTTAGAGGATTGAAAGGATTTGTTTTTGAGGATATTTCTGACAATGTTTCCTGGGAGAAGTCTTCTGAAATAAAAAATACTGAGACACTTGATGAAAAGTTGGAAGCTTTGCTTAAATCCAATTTGAAAGTTTCGGAAGCGGTTGATTTGAAAGGTAAAAATGTTATGCTCGTTGATGACTTGTATAACTCAGGTCTGACTATGCAGTATGTAGCGATGCGTCTTAAAGAACTTGGTGTTTTTCGTGTGTTTGGTGTAACTTTGGTGAAATCTTTGAGTAATAAGTGATATGATGGATTGGTCTAACATAGAAACAGTAAAGGTGCTATACCGTTTGTTGGCAGTAAAAGGAATGGGACCTGTAAGAGCTAATAATTTGCTGTCTAATTTAAGAGATAAGGTGGCTTCTACAGAGGAGTTGCAAGAGAATATTTGTGCTTGTTTGAATGAAGCTCAGAAAGAAACATTCTTGAAAGACCTTAAATTAGATATTGATATAGAAGATTCGACATTCTTGTCAATATTCGATGATAAATATCCTAAAGAAATATTGCAAGATATGGGGATAGCTTCTCCTACCGTCTTGTCTTTAGCGGGAAACTTAGACTTGTTGAACAAGCACAAAATAGGATTTAGTGGATCACGAAAGGTCTCTGAAAAAGGAATGGCTATAGCAGAAGATGTGGCAAGTCAGTTGGCTGACAATGATTTCTGTTTGGTTTCGGGCTATGCCAATGGTGTGGATATGGTTGCGCACAAAACGGCATTGGAACGAGGTGCTTCTACGATTATGGTCTTACCAGAAGGTATTAGTTCTTTTTATATTAAAAAAGAGTTAAAGTCGGTATGGGATTGGAATCATATATTAGTTGTTAGTGAGTTTGAGCCATTTGCTAAATGGCAAGTATCAAGGGCTATGCAGAGAAATCGCACTATCATTGCATTGAGTCAAGCAATGTTGGTCATAGAAGCTGGCGAGAAAGGTGGAAGTTTGGATGCAGGCTTAAAGTCTATAGAGAAAGGCAAGAAACTGTTTGTTCCGCAGTATGCAGAGTTCCCCGTTTCTGCTTTAGGAAATAAACGACTTTTGCAGAATGGGGCTTATCCTTTAAAGATGAGTCGGACAAGTATGAAGGCGAATTTGGATAATCTTTATGCTTCTGTAGGTGCCATGCAGCCTGCAATGACTTTGTTTTAGTCTTTGCTATAATATGGAAAGTTTATTTGAACTTCTATTATACACAATTGATATATTCATGGTAATAATTTGGCTATTTGTCAGAAAAATCATATCTTTGCAATAGTAATCAAATAAGATATATAAAATGAGAATAGCACATATTCACTGGTCGCTTGGGACGGGAGGCATTGAAACGATGCTTCCCGATATTGCCAATGAACAGGCAAAGACAAACGAAGTGGCATTAATTATTATCAATGACTGGGTGGAACCTTCGATTCTTGCTAAGGTGAATCAAAAATTGGTGAAGGTCGTATCGTTAAATAGGCATGAAGGGAGTAAGAATCCTTGGCCTATTATCAAACTGAATCTGTTCTTGATGAAGTTTAGACCTGATGTCATCCATACTCATGCTTATCGGGAGATTAATCTTGTGTTCTATCCTTTTGGTAAGCGAGTAAGGACTATACATAATACTTATAATGTAAGCGATGAATATCCGAAGTATGATCAACTGATTTCTATATCTAAGGCTGTTTATGAGTTTACACAGAAGCAAGGTTTTGACTCTGTTGTTGCTGATAATGGTATTCCTGTGAGCCGAATAGCTCATTCCAAAGCTGCTCCTTTTACTGATGGCAAGCTTCATTTTATACAAGTGAGTCGTTTGGATTTAGAACAAAAAGGGCAGGATATCCTTCTTAACGCATTAGGTGTCTTGAAAAACAATGACGGTTTTACGAATTTCAAGATGCATTTTGTTGGGAATGGTGAAAGTGAGGATATGCTAAAAAGTATGGTACAAAATTTACATCTTGAAAATGAAGTTGTTTTTGAGGGTTTAAAAGATCAATCGTGGGTATATCAAAACTTGTGTAATTATGACCTCTTCATTCAACCCTCACGATATGAAGGATTTGGGTTAACTGTGGCGGAAGCAATTGCTGCAAAGGTTCCTGTTTTAGTTAGCAATATTGAGGGACCTCTTGAGATTATTGATGGAGGGAGATTAGGAATGTCGTTTGAAAATAAAATGGTGAAAGATTGCGCAGAAAAGATAAAGCAGTTCATTCTAAATGGAAGAAATGACAAACAGGTTGAAGATGCCTATCAATATGTGAAATCGCATTATGATGTTTCTGTCACTGCACAAAAATACATAGAAGTTTATGAATCAATATTTAAGAAATGAAAAGATTTTTTATATTAGTTGTTTCCTTGGTTGTTTTAATACCAAGTTTGTTTGCAAATGATAGTACAAAGGTTGCTTCTCCTTTCTCTGCATCTTTAGAGTTAAGTACCAAGTACATGTGGCGAGGTATAGAATACGGTACTGCTCCTACGGTATTCCCGATGATTGGCTATGGCTATAAGGGCTTTAATGCCTTTGCTATGGGTGCCTATGCTATCAACGGCAGCCACCAGGAGGTGGATTTAGGTGTTTCTTATACCGTAAGTGAATTTACCATTGGCGTGTCTGATTACTATTATCCTTCTTCAGTAGGTGAGAAGGATGAATACTTCAAGTTGAGTAATCGTAGTACCGGGCATTGGGTAGAAGCATGCGCTACGTGGAATGGAACAAAGATTCCTCTGTGGGTCACGGTTTCTACTTATATCTTCGGTGCTGACAAGAATGAAGAAGGAAAGCAGATGTATTCCTCATACGCAGAAGTAGGGTACACCTATTCCTTCAATGACAACAACAGCATGGCACTCTGTATCGGTGCCAACCTAAATAAGAGTTTTTATACTGACTACCAAAGTGGATTTAATGTAGTTAATATCAATGCCAAGTATAATACGGCATTCAAGTTTGGAAATTATAAATTGCCTGTAAGTGCTAGCTACATCCTTAATCCCTACAAGAATAAGTCATTTTTCACCATGTCACTCTATTTCGAAATCTAATGAAAACAGCCGTAATTTTATCTGCAAGACAAGATAAGGATACATCTGTTCCTTATCCATTGAAAGCTTATCATGATAACGTGTGTTTGATGGACAGAACCATTGAAGCGTTGACAGCCCTCGACTATACCAACATCTATCTCATAGTAGGGGGGCAAGCTCCTTTATATCAGAAGTATGCTTCGGATCATGTTCATCTCGTTTTGAATCCTGATTATAAGTTTACTTCCTCCATGGGTTCCTTAGCTTGCGCTGCTCCTTATATCCAGGATGACTTCCTGCTGGTAGAGGGTGATACCTTCTATGAATACAAGGTGCTGAAGGCATTGTCGGAAACCAAGAATGAGAACTGCTTTGCCATCACTGAAGAGTCGGGTAGCGGAGATGAAGCCTTTGTTGAAACCAAGAAGGGGTATATCACCAAGGTGAGTAAAGACCGTCATCAGATTTGTAACTTCGAGGGTGAACTTTTAGGTATTGCAAAAATATCTAAGCCTACCTTCGACAGGATGATGTTGAAATGGAAGCACAGCAATAATCCTTATCTCAATTATGAATATCTGTTGTTGGATTCAACGGATGTATTGGAACGTCCTTATATCCGCTTTACCAATCTGATTTGGGGCGATGTGGATTGTGAGGATGATTTCAATAAGCTTTGCAATTACATCTATCCAAAGTTAAGAAGAAAGGAAAATCCTTTTGACTATGATAATCTTGTAGCCTATCTCAGTGAAATTTTCCCTCATGACCAGATCAGAAATGAGGTGAAGATAACGCAGATAGGAGGAATGTCCAACAAGAACTTCAAGGTGGTAAAAGGTATTCATGAGTATGTTCTTCGTGTGCCAGGTAATGGTTCTGAAGGTATGGTGGTGCGCAGCAATGAGGAACAGAATTCCATGCAGGCGTGCAAGATGGGTATCAATCCTCCTGTAAGATACTTCAATGCAACTACTGGTATCAAGTTGGCTGATTATGTGAAGAATGCCGAAACACTGAATGGTGCTACTATCCAGCGTCCTTCCAATATGCAGAAGATAGCTACCATCTTTAAAACCCTTCATTACTCACACGTCCGTTTTGGCAATGAGTTTAATGTATTCAAGGAAATTCTCAACTATGAGAATCTCCTGAAAATGACAGACGGAAAGATGTATGATGGTTATGAACCTGTCAGGGAAAAGGTATTTAAGTTGGAAGATTACCTCAACCAGTTGGGCGTTTCTATCAAACCATGTCATAATGACCTCGTGGCAGAGAATTTTCTGAAGGCTGAGGATGGTACTATCTATCTTATCGACTGGGAGTATTCTGGTATGAATGATCCAATGTGGGATATAGCCGCTTTGTTCCTGGAAAACAACTTCACAGAGGACAATCAGGACTATTTTCTCAACCATTATTTTGAAGGAAAGGAACCAGAAAATGCAAGAAGAAAAATTTTGGTTTACCAGATTCTGATGGACTATCTTTGGGCTGTATGGACGGTTATCAAGGAAGCACAAGGGGATGACTTTGGTACATACGGAAGAGATAGATATAATCGAGCAATAGAAAACTTAAAGAAAATAGAATTATAATGAAAGCAAACACATCTGCGCTGATGCGCAAAGGTTATACTACGGGAGTTCTCTCTGGTATGACATGGGGCTTGGACACGGTTTTGATAGGTGTGGCTATGGCAATGGCTCCTTTTGTAGAAAACCCGGTTCTTCTGATTGGTGGAACTTTTATCTGCAGTATGCTCCATGATGCCTTTGCAGCTTTATGGATGCTGATCATCATGGGATGTAAAGGCCGACTGAAAGAACTGTGGCCAGCATTTAAATCAAAAGACGGATTGTTCTGTGCTTTGGGAGCTTTGTTTGGCGGCCCTCTCGCCATGACTTTCTATATGTTGGCTATTGCCAAGGGCGGTGCTGCCTTGACCGCTACGGTGACGGCTTGTTACCCTCTTTTAGGTTCGGCTATGGCGATGGTTATACTTAAAGAGAAGGTGCGTCTTCGCGGGTGGCTCGGATTGCTGATATGTATCTTGGGCATTATCTACATTGGTTATACACCAGCTGGTGATACAGATGTCAACATTGTCGGTGGTATTATGCTGGCAGCAGTCGCAGCTATTGGATGGGCAACTGAAGGTGTGGTCTGTGGATATGGAATGAAGGCTGGTAATGTGGATCCTCAGATGGCTTTGCTTATCCGAGAGTTGACTTCTGGTATTGTCTATATCTTATTGGTAGCACCTATCATGGTTGGTGGATACGGAAATTTAGTGACGGGTACAAGTGCTGTGTTCTCTGATACCGCTTGCTGGTTGACTCTTTTCTTTACAGCACTGATTGGTATGATTTCATTCTTCTGCTGGTACACTGCCATTGACCTGATAGGTGCAGCCAAGGCACTTTGTCTGAATGTTACCTATTCTTTCTGGGCAGTGGTATTTACCTTCATCATAGTAGGCAGTACATTATCTGTGAATATTATCGTTGGTTCCATCTTAGTGGTTGCAGGTGTAGCTGTGGCTACTTTGGTATCTCGAAAGAAAAAATAATCTGAATATGAATGCAATTATATTGGCTGCAGGCATGGGAACACGCCTGCGCCCTTTAACCAATGACCGCCCGAAATGTCTGGTGGCGGTGAATGGTGTTCCGATGGTGGAACGTCAAATTCAGTTCCTGAAAGAAAAGGGGATATATGATATCACTTTGATTTCCGGATATAAGGCTGAATCTTTAGCATATCTAAAAGATAAATATGGGGTGGATATCGTATTTAATGACAGATACGACACTTGCAACAACATCAATTCTCTCTATATTGTGAAAGAGCGTTTTCATGATACATATGTCTTGGAAGGCGATGTGTATATGGATAAGAATGTTCTTCTGTCTGAAGTATCTCAATCTACCTATTTTGCTCGTAAAAAGAAATATGAGAATGAATGGGGATTGGGAGTAAATAATAGCAACCGCCTTGTGAAAATCAACATCGGTGCTGGTGAAGGCTTTCTCATGAGCGGAATTTCCTATTGGAAGAAAGAGGATTGCCAGAAGATTATTTCTCACATGGAAGAAGTGTATGCTACTAAAGATTATACCAATCTGTATTGGGATAACATGGTTCTTGATATTTATCCAGAACTGGATATTCATGTGAGAGAAATAGAGGGTATCTATGAGATTGATACACCTGAAGAATTAAAGGAAGTAGAAAACAAATTAAGTCAAAATCATGAAAGAAATTAAAAATGATGAATTGCGAACTATTCAACTGGATATTTTGCAAAACGTGCATGATTTCTGTATGAAACATGACATAAAATATACTTTAGCATACGGAACATTGTTGGGAGCAGTACGTCATGGCGGATATATACCATGGGATGATGATATTGATATCGCTATGCTTCGCCCAGATTATGAAAGATTCATGCATGAGTATAAAAATGATATTTATAAGTTTACAGAATGTCGATTGGATAAGGATGTTCATATCGGTTTTGGTAAGGTAGAGGATACCAGAACCATTGTAATCGAAGGTGGCAATACGAAAAACTTGGGTGTGAGCATTGATGTGTTTCCTATAGATGATTTATGTGATACTTATGAGGATAGCGTAGCGTACTTTAAAAGCTTTAAGTGGAATTGGCTATTTAGAAAGGCAAAATACAGAGAACTCTCTATAGTAAAAACTTGGTGGAAAAAAATCGTTGTTTGTTTTCTTAAGTTGGTATCTTTGCCTTTTTCTGTTCATTCTTTGGCTTTGAAAAATATAGATATGGCGATGATGCATTCTAAAGTACGATCTAAATATGTTGGGCTGATATGCGATGTGAATGTATCTTTAGAAGAAATTATGGAACGTTCTATATGGGCTGGTTTTCAGCTAATAACATTTGAAGGTCGTGAATTCATGGCAGTCAAGGGGATAGATGCATACTTGCGTAGTGAATATGGTGACTATATGAAACTTCCGCCTAAAGAGCAGCAAGTGCCTAAACATGATTTTTATTCGATATACTGGAAGTAATTTACTATGAAGTTATGAAAGATATTTCTCGCTTTTTTACGATTTATTGGATTATCTATTTCCCAACTTGTATTGCATACAATGATCTTCCTGGTTTTTCCAGCATCGATGAGGTAATGACTGGAATATTGTTGGTTTATACTTTTATGAAGTATAATAATCGCAGCATTAACAGGCGTCCATGGAAAGAGTTTACTGTTTGTATAGGCCTAATTGCTTTTTACACTGTTTACTCGCTGCTATTTGGTGCAAATGTAGCTGGAGGAGTTTGGCTTGATTTGATGCAAGAAATTCGTCCATATGCAATTATTTATTGTACGTGGATATTAAATCCTCGCTTTACAAAAAAGCAAAAGAAATGGATGTTAAGCACAATGGTCATAACTTTATTCTCTTGGATTGTCTATCATCCGCAGACCTTAGATGCTCAGGTTGAAGCAGAATTCCCAGTTCTTGGTCAACTTGCTATATGTACAGGTATGTCGTGGTATCTTTTTACTAAAGGGACTAAACGAAACCGAAATATTGCTCTTTTGTTAGTTTTAACTGGTATGTTGGCACCTAAGTTTAAATTCATGGGCGAGGTGGTTTGCTTTATTGCGTTTGTGTTTTATGTTAAACAGCGTTTGAATTTCAAATCACCAAAAACTATGGTATATGTAGCATTGGTGATAACTATCATTTTGATGATAACATGGACAAAATTTGATGCTTATTATGTTTCTGGATTGAGCAACGATGAATTAGCTCGTCCTATGACTTATAAAACTTCGTTACAAATCCTATGGGATTATTTGCCATTCGGTTCTGGCATGGGATCTTTTGCATGTAATGGTGCCTGGAAATTTTATTCTCCTTTATATTATAAGTATAATTTAAATGGTGTCTGGGGATTGGATGAAGGTGGAGGTTTTATCTGTGATGCTTATTATCCAACTTTAGCACAGTTTGGTATTGTAGGTGTATTTTTCTTCTGCTGGTTCTGGAAGCGTCGTTTGGCTGCTTTTGATATTATTGCTGATATGCGTTATTATCGTGTGGCTATGATAACCTTCTGTTGTCTTGCTATCGAGCAGACGGCAGACTCCTCCTGGCTCTCAGGTAAGGGTATGGGATATTGTATGCTGATAGCATTGTGTCTGAATGCCAATAGAAATGCAATGGAACAGATAAAGATAAAAGAAAAGTACTTGAAAAACGGACAACAAAAACAAAAGAGAAATATTTATGT
>ERZ1027060.562-NODE-562-length-12184-cov-28.479017_pt1 | contig 12184 bp, 8 predicted proteins | sample MGYA00519424_ERZ1027060 | MGnify/ENA primary metagenome ERZ1027060 (study PRJEB26926, sample SAMN06164500) | human gut metagenome | biome: ENVO:00009003; feature: ENVO:2100002; material: ENVO:00002003 | host: Homo sapiens | place: USA | collected 2012 ... | reverse complement strand
TGCTCTTCGGCGGCAACAAGTCGGTGGTGTTTGGCGACAAGAAATTCAGCGGCAGTACCCAGGGCGTGAATCCCGACTACGCCCAGGTTTCCGTGCCTAAAATGTTTTACGGCAGATACATCAACGAGATGGATGTGCGCCACCAGCGCAAGGTTTGCGTCATCGGCAAACAGATTTACAAGACCCTCTTCCCCGGCGGCGGCGACCCGTGCGGCAAGAGCGTGCGAGTGGATTCCACCTATTACACAGTGGTAGGTGTGGATTACCGCTCGGGAAATGGCGTGAACTTCGGCGGTAGAGCCGACGAAACCATCACCATTCCGCAAACCGTGCTCCGCACCGCCTACAACCGCGGAACCGCCATCGACATCATCGCTACCACCGGTAAGCCGGGCGTGGTAATGAGCAGCATCGCCCAGCGAATGCGTGAAACCATAGCCAGAGCCCACAATATCGACCCTTCAGACGAAAAAGGAATCATGGTGTTCAATACGGAGGTGCTCTTCCAGATGCTCGACAATCTGTTTAAGGGTGTCAACTTCCTCATCTGGCTGGTAGGTATCGGCACCCTTCTCGCCGGCGCCATCGGAGTTTCCAACATCATGATGGTAACGGTGAAGGAGCGAACCACCGAGATAGGCATTCGCCGAGCCATCGGCGCCACGCCGAAGATGATTCTCTCGCAAATCATCTCAGAGAGTATTCTCCTCACCCTGGTGGCAGGCATGAGCGGCATTCTCTTCGGTGTTGCCATCCTGCAGATGCTAGAGATGGCGAACACCACGGATGGCATTCTCACCGCCCACTTCCAGGTAGATTTCTGGACAGCCATCTCTTCAGCCATCCTCATCTGCATCCTTGGCGGACTTGCCGGACTTGCCCCAGCGTGGCGAGCCATGAGCATCAAGCCGGTAGATGCAATGAGAGACGAATAAAAAAAAATAAGATATAAAAGATATGAAAAAGTATTCAAAGTTGATCGTTGCGGCAATCGTCGCCTTGATTTTCATCGGAACCTTCGTGTTCCTTTATGAGAAATCACAGCCTAAGCCTGTGGAATATACCGAGTTTACCCCAAAGATGGGCGATGTGTTGAAGACCACAGTGATTACGGGTAAGATTGAGCCTCGCAACGAGGTGAACGTAAAGCCTCAGATTAGTGGTATCATCACCGAAATCTGCAAGCAGGCAGGCGATTTCGTGCAGGCAGGCGAGGTAATCGCCAAGGTAAAGGTGATTCCGGATATGGGACAGCTCAGTTCGGCGCAGGCTCGTGTTCGCCTTGCCGAAATAAACCTGAAGCAGGCACAGGTAAACTATGGTCGTGAGGAACAGCTCTACAAGAAGCAGCTGGTCAGCGCCGATGAGTTTGACAAAGTGAAACAGTCGTTGCAACAGGCAAAGGAGGAGAAGGTTGCCGCCCTTGATGCGCTCGAAGTGGTTCGTGATGGTGTTTCCAAGAGCAACGCCAGCGCCTCTTCCACCCTCATCCGTTCTACCATTTCGGGAGTTATCCTCGATATTCCTGTCAAGGTGGGTAACTCCGTGATTCTTGCCAACACCTTTAATGACGGAACCACCATCGCCAGTGTAGCTAACATGAACGACCTCATCTTCCGTGGCAACATCGATGAGACCGAGGTCGGCAATCTGGTAGTAGGAATGCCGATGAAGATCACCATTGGTGCCCTGCAGGATCTCAAATTTGATGCAGATTTGGAATACATCTCTCCAAAGGCTGTTGAAAACAATGGAGCCAACCAGTTTGAGGTGAAGGCAGCCGTCCGTTCTGTGAAGGGTGGAAAGATTCGTTCCGGCTATAGTGCCAATGCCGAAATCGTTCTCTCCAAGGCAACCCATGTACTCACCATACCGGAAAGTGCCATCGAGTTCAGCGGCGACTCCACCTTCGTATATATTATAAAAGGTAGCAATAAGGATAAGACCTATGAACGCACCCAGGTAACTACAGGCTTGAGTGATGGCGTGAATATAGAAATCAGAAAGGGTCTGTCGCTGAAAGATAAGGTACGCGGTCCACAAATCGTAGCTGACAGCAAGGAAGAATAAGGCAAATTGAGTAAATATGCTATCAAACTCATGCTTTTAACATCATTTGCCTTAAAAAACTTGGAAGTTATTGAAATAAAACGTATCTTTGTGTCATCTACCAGTTAGAATATATTCTACTGATAGTGAGTGAATTAATTAACAGTATTAACATCAAAAACAAAAGCATTATGAAAAAATATGTATGTGATGTTTGTGGCTGGGTTTATGACCCAGAAGTAGGTGACCCAGAGGGAGGAATCGCTCCAGGTACAGCATTTGAAGATATTCCAGATGATTGGGTTTGCCCACTTTGCGGAGTAGGAAAAGACGAGTTTAGTCCTGTTGAGGAATAAACCTGAATATCCAGACCGGACAGAATCCTATCATTCTGCCCCGGTTAGTTTTTTAACATTCAATTTGGTCATCAATTAATATTTAGGAGGAATCATTATGACTAAGATTAGAGAAATCTACCGCTGCCAGATTTGCGGCAACGTGGTAGAAGTAGTAAACCCAGGAGCCGTGCTCAGTTGCTGCGGCGAGCCAATGAAGCTCATGAAGGAAAATACCAGTGATGGTGCCAAGGAGAAACATGTGCCTGTGATAGAACCTATCGAGGGCGGATATCGTGTAACGGTAGGAAGCGTAGAACATCCGATGCTTCCAGAGCATTACATCCAGTGGATAGAGTTGCTCACCCCTACAGATGTGCTTCGTCACGAGTTGAAGCCAGGCGAAAAGCCTGAAGCTATCTTCCTGACCAACGCAGAAGCCAAGGATGTTGTGGCTCGCGAATACTGCAACCTTCATGGTCTGTGGAAAGGGGAAATCTAAAGAATATTATTATCCGGGAGGGTGTGTCTCTATACTTTAGACACACCCTCCTGCTTTTTTATCCATTTCATCAAGCAACTTTTCTCTAAAAACCTTGGAACATATTGAAATAATTCGTATATTTGCACCTGGTAATGCCAAAAACTTAATTATAAATCATAAAAACGCGTTTAAACAGAAATGCGTATTAAGCATACAATTTTAATTATTAACATTTAAATTACATCAATTATGAGAAGAACAATCTTTACCCTTATCATGCTTTGTATCGCAACCCTAACCCTGCAGGCACAAGATGTCTGGACTGCAGCAGGTTCCAGTACACTCTTCGGTTCTCATTGGGACGAAACGGATACTAACAATGACCTGATCGATAAAGGGAATGGCATCTGGGAGCTCACCAAAACCGACTGCATTCTTGAAAAAAATGTGAAATACGAACTTAAAGTCCTGAAGAATCATAATTGGGCAGAATCGTACCCTCAACCCGCCAACTATGTCTTTATGGTAGAAGAGACAGGTACCTATAACGTCACTATCCAGTTTAATGAAAACACCTACGAAGTCGGTGTAATCACCAAAAAGACAGGTGATGCTGTCATTGGTGAAAAGACATGGACTGTAGCTGGAATTGAAGTAATTCTCGGAGCAGATTGGGATCCGGAAGCAACAGAAAACGACATGATCAAACAGGAAGATAACGTCACCTATATTCTGACCAAGACCAATCTGACCATTGCTCAAGGCGGTTATAAATATAAGATCTGTGCTAACCACAGTTGGGCTGAGAACTATGGTGATGATAATGACCCAGAAGGTAATGCCTCCATTTATATCGCAGCAGACGGAATCTACGACCTTACTTTCACCTTCAATTCAGTAACTAAGGAAGTATCAGCTACAGCTGTACGCACCGATACAGATGGCATCAGCCAGATTGCCGGCGACGTCAAAACCAAGAACGTAGTCTTCAACCTTCAGGGACATCGTGTTTCAACTCCTAAACAGGGAATTTATATCATCAACGGTAAAAAAGTGGTCGTAAAATAATAAAAACTGCTCAAAGTAATCATCAGAAAGGCATTCACCAGCATCGTGAATGCCTTTTTTAGTTTATTTACCACGAATTATTTTGTATTTTATTCGATTTAACGTACCTTTGCACCCAAATATTTAAACGTTTAAAAATAAAATGGCATTAAAATGTGGTATTGTAGGTCTTCCTAACGTGGGAAAATCTACATTGTTCAACTGTCTGTCTAGTGCAAAAGCACAGGCAGCTAACTTCCCTTTCTGTACTATCGAACCAAACTTGGGCGTCATCACCGTACCAGATGAGCGACTCAACAAGTTGGCAGAGATTGTTCACCCAGGACGCATTGTCCCAGCTACTTGCGAAATCGTAGATATCGCAGGTCTTGTAAAGGGTGCCAGCAAGGGCGAAGGTCTTGGTAATAAATTCTTGGGAAATATTCGTGAGTGCGATGCAATCATCCACGTAATCCGTTGCTTCGACGATGACAATATCGTACGTGAGGGTGGCGCTAAAGTTGACCCATTGGAGGACAAGAGCGTTATCGATACAGAGTTGCAGCTCAAGGACTTGGAGACTATCGAATCCCAGCTCGCCAAGCAGCAGAAGACAGCTGCTGCAGGCAACAAGGACGCTAAAGTGATGGTTACCGTTCTGGAGGCTTACAAAGCAGAGTTGGAGCAAGGCAAGAACGCACGTGGCGTTACTTTCGAAAACAAAGAAGAGCAGAAGGTGGCTCACGATCTCTTCCTCCTCACTACGAAACCAGTACTCTACGTAGCCAACGTAGATGAAGCTTCTGCCAAGAGCGGAAATGAATACAGCAAGAAGGTAGAGGAAATCGCTAAGGCAGAAGGTGCTGAGTGCATGGTTATCGCTGCGAAGACAGAGGAAGACATTGCATCTCTCGAAACTTACGAAGACAAGCAGATGTTCCTCGAAGAACTCGGATTGGAAGAAAGTGGTGTTAACCGCCTCATCAAGAAGGCATACGCTCTCCTGAACCTTGAGACATTCATCACTGCTGGTGAGATGGAGGTAAAGGCATGGACTTACCACAAGGGTTGGAAGGCTCCTCAGTGTGCTGGCGTCATCCATACCGACTTTGAAAAAGGATTTATCCGTGCTGAGGTCATCAAGTACGACGATTATATCCAGTATGGTTCTGAGGCTGCTGTCCGCGAGGCAGGTAAACTCGGTATCGAGGGTAAGGAATATGTCGTTCAGGATGGCGATATCATGCACTTCCGTTTTAATGTTTAATTATGATAAACCTGCTTAATTATATCGTTTGGGATCCAGATCCTATTCTTGCGCATCTGGGTCCTTTGACCATCCGATATTACTCCACTTGCTGGCTTATCGGTTTACTATTGGGTTATCTGCTCATGCAGCGACTCTACAAACAGCAGAAATTGGGCGATGACAAGTTTGAGCCACTCTTCCTTTATATCTTCTTCGGTATTCTGGTAGGTGCACGTCTCGGTCATTGCCTCTTCTACCAGCCAGAGTATTTCCTTACGCAATGGGATCACTTCATCGAGATGCTGATACCTATGCACCACATGCCGGATGGCAGTTGGAAACTTACAGGATATGAAGGACTGGCCAGTCATGGTGGTGTATTCGGAATGTTTGTTGCCATCTGGCTCTACTGCCGCAACATGAAGGTAAAGGGCTGGGTTGTGCTCGACAATATGGGTATTGTCTCCGGTATTGCAGCCATGTTTATCCGTCTGGGTAATCTGATGAATTCAGAGATTATCGGCAAGGTGACTGATGTGCCTTGGGCATTCATCTTTGTTCGTGAAGATCAATACCCTCGCCATCCAGGACAGCTCTATGAAGCCATCGCCTACCTCATTATCTTCTTGCTCATTCTCTTCATCTATAAGAAGAAAGGTCCTAAGAGTGTGGGTACAGGCCTATATTTCGGTCTCTGTCTCACCCTCATCTTCGCCTTCCGTTTCTTCATCGAATATACGAAGGAGATTCAGGTGGCATTCGAGGCAGGACTTCCTATGGATATGGGACAGATATTGAGTATTCCACTCATTCTTCTGGGAGTTTGGAGTATCGCCTCCAGTTTTAAGAGAGCAAAGGCTCAGGAAGAAAAACAAGAGAAATAGGACTTGTTTGGGGCTTGTTATGTCATTGCGGATAGTAGTATTTACTTTGCCGAGGCAGTAATACTTACTTTGTCAATGCAGTAGCATATAGGAACCATTTTCAATTTTAACCATACAGTTAGAACTGTTTTTCTATAAAATAAGAAACTCTCCCTTGCAGGAATCCAATCCTGAACAAGGGAGAGTTTTTATTTTCAATTCATCATTATCTACTTCTTATCTTCCCATCAAAATCTTCTTGATTTCATTGAGTTTGTTCAAAGCCTCTACCGGTGTGAGATTATTGATGTCCAAACCCAATATCTCATCGCGTATCTGACTCAGAACCGGATCATCAAGCTGGAAGAAACTGAGTTGTACTCCATCCTTCGGTTCATCCAAATGCTGCATATTAGGTTTGCCGGCAGCACCCACACCCACATTGTCATCCTCCAGTTGTTTAAGTATAACATTGGCACGATTTACGATGCTACGAGGCATACCGGCTATTTCAGCCACATGAATACCAAAAGAGTGCTCACTTCCACCCGGTTCCAACTTACGCAGGAAGATAACCTTGCCATCCACCTCCTTCACGCTTACATTGAAATTCTTGATGCGAGGAAAGTTCTTTTCCATCTCATTCAGTTCGTGATAGTGGGTAGCAAAGAGCGTACGTGCTTGCGCCTTCTTGTGCTGATGCAAGTATTCCACGATAGCCCAAGCTATTGAGATTCCATCATAAGTAGAAGTACCACGTCCTAACTCATCAAAGAGAACCAGAGAACGAGGAGAAACATTATTCAGGATATTCGCAGCCTCAGTCATCTCTACCATAAAAGTAGATTCACCAAGCGAGATATTATCACTGGCACCCACACGGGTGAATATCTTATCCACCAGACCTACTCTTGCACTCTCGGCTGGTACGAAACAGCCTACCTGTGCCAGCAGAACTATCAAGGCCGTCTGCCTTAAAAGCGCAGATTTACCGGCCATATTAGGACCCGTAATCATCATAATCTGCTGCTTTTCAGTATCGAGCAACACATCGTTTGGCACATATCGCTCACCTAAAGGCAACTGAGTTTCTATCACAGGATGGCGTCCCTGCTTGATGTCGAGCACCTCAGAATCGTCGATGACAGGACGCACATAGTGGTTTTCTTCCGATGCCTTCGAGAAGGAAAGAAGACAGTCCATACGGGCAATGAGGTTGGCATTGATTTGTATCTGAGGAATATACTCTTGCATCGAAGCTATCAGTTCATTGAAGAGTTGGGCTTCGAGAATCAAAATTTTCTCATCGGCACCGAGAATCTTCTCTTCATATTCCTTCAGTTCCTGAGTAATATATCGCTCTGCCTGAGCAAGCGTCTGCTTGCGAATCCAGTCTTCAGGCACCTTGTCCTTGAAGGTATTGCGCACCTCTAAATAATAGCCAAATACATTATTATAACCCACTTTCAGGCTGGAAATACCAGTTTTCTCTATCTCACGCTCCTGTATTTTGAGCAGATAGTCCTTACCATGCCGGCTGATGGAACGCAGATCGTCCAATTCTGCATTGTAGCCATCAGCGATAACATCGCCCTTATTGATAAGCTGCGGAGGATCCGGCTGGATTTCCTTTGCTATCCGTTCTTTCAGCGTTTCACAGAGATTGAGTTGCTCACCCACTCGCTGCAAGGCTTCATTCTTGGCATGTTGACAAGCCACCTTGATTGGCTGGATAGCCTCCAAGGCATGTTGCAATTGCACAACTTCACGAGGCGAAACTCTACCCACAGCCACTTTGGAAATGATACGTTCCAGGTCACCGATACGATGCAGTTGATCATCCATCAACTGCTTGAACTCCGGTTCCTTGAAGAAATATTCCACGATGTCGAGTCGTTCATTGATTGGACGCACATCTTTCAGTGGAAAGACAAGCCAGCGGCGGAGCATACGGCCTCCCATTGCCGTTACGGTGCGGTCGATGACATTCAGAAGCGACGAACCATCGTCCTGCATCGGAGCCACCAGTTCGAGACTGCGGATGGTAAAGCGGTCCATACGCACGAACTTATCCTCCTCAATACGGGAAAGTGCTGTAATATGATTGATTTGGGTATGCTGGGTAATCTCCAGATACTGCATGATGGCTCCGCTGGCAATGATACCGTTCTTCAGATGTTCTACACCAAAACCCTTCAAGGATTTGGTCTTGAAATGACCGAGGAGTTTCTGTCGGGCAGTCTGTTCGGTGAAAACCCAGTCGTCCAATTCGTATGTACAGTATTTAGTTCCGAAACACTGTTCGAATTTCTGTTTCATGGCACGATCATAAAGCACTTCTTTCGGCTGGAAGTTGCCCATCAGCTTCTCCACATAGTCGGGAGTACCTTCCCCTGTAAGGAATTCGCCCGTAGAGATGTCGAGGAAGCTTACACCACAAGAAGCTTTTCCGAAATGGACAGCAGCAAGGAAATTGTTCTCCTTGTAGTTCAAGACATTATCGCCCATCGCCACACCCGGAGTCACCAGTTCCGTAATGCCACGCTTCACCATCTTATCCATCTGGCTAAGCCCCTTCTTACCCTTGATTTCCAAGCGTTTCTTCTTTGGATCTTCCAGCTGGTCGCACACGGCAACACGCTTGCCGGCACGTATCAACTTAGGCAGATAAGTATCGAGTGCATGATGAGGGAAACCAGCCATCTCAGCACCACCTGCCGAACCGCCATTATTACGACGAGTCAGGGTAATACCAAGCACCTTGGAAGCCTCTATAGCATCCTCGCAATAAGTTTCATAGAAGTCACCACATCGGAAAAGCAACAGTGCCTCGGGATGTTTCGCTTTCATCTCAAAAAACTGCCGCATCATCGGCGTAAGACCTTTATTATCGTTTGCCATTATATAATTTATTCCTTTCGTTATTTTTAAGTTTATCTTTGGGGGATATTCTCTCCCAAATTCTTACTTCTTCTTTTAGTTGTGGCACAAAGATAATATTTTTCAATGAATTATCCAAAACAAATTATCTTTTTTTGATAATTTGCAAATAACTTCTCATTTCAGAGCCATATTAAACTAATGTATAACACTTTTCTCCAACTTAAAGAAGTTTTAAGCTTAAAAACTTGCTTGCAAAAGAAATTATGAGTAACTTTGCAACCGATAGGCTTAGTATAGCCTTAAGAGTTTATTCACAAAAATGTCTAACTTTAAAATACAACGGATTAAGAAACAGAAATAAAGAACAAGGAATGCCTAAGGAAACGATTCTTAGAGAATCCGCTCCCAAGAATGAATCATCGAGGACTTCATGCCCTCATATTTATTAACTATGTGCATTTCCGTTTCGACTTTTGAGATATTAAAATATTGAGCTTTTAGCTCTTGTTCTCAACTACTGAATGCCGCCAATATTCACACTACGAGAACAAGCAGATGGAAGGTTCATGCCTATTTGGCGTGAGCCGTTCTGTGCTTGTTGTAGTGGAGGTAGCTTGGCGGCAACCTAGTAGTAAGCAAGTCACGAACGGTTGCACGCCATTTTTTATGCAAAATATGTATTTCAAGAAATATATACTCATTATTGTTGCTTTATTATCTTCAATAAGCGCATTCGCAAAGAACTACGATGTTCAATTAATAAATGGTATTTATTATTATGTCCGGAATAACAGTTCTCATGGGACAAATTTAGTCGCTTATGTTACTGATGTAGCTAATGCTTCATCTGTAACCGAATTAACGATTCCTCAAACTATCAAAGCTACATGGTATAGCATTGCTGGCAATAAGACTTGGGACTATGAGACAAATGCCACGGTTGTTGGCATTAAGCAATCTTTTGTAAACCTTTCTGTTCTTAAAAAATGCGTTAATCTTAGAAGAATTATTTTGCCTTCATCCATAAAGGAGATCGAATATGGAGCCTTTGATTGTTGTTCTTCCTTGACTGATATTATTGTTGATGAAGACAATGCTACTTACTGTTCTATAAATGGTATACTCTACTCCAAAGATAAAACAAGTTTAATAAGAGTACCATTAGCTAAGCAAGAAGCAACAATAAACAACACAACAACACGAATAGATTCTAAAGCCTTTTTTAAAACACAAGTAAAAGATATATTTATTCCTAAAAGTGTTGAAAGTATTGGTGATTATTCATTTAGTTCAACCTCTAATCTAATAAAAATTCAAGTAGATTCTGAGAACAACAGTTTCTATTCAGACGGTGATGCTCTTCTGACAAAAGAGAAAGACAGACTTGTATTCTTACTTGGTGGAGTTGAATTCTATAGTATCCCCAAAACAGTTACCGAATGTCAAAAAGGGGCGTTGAATGACAATAAAACAGTTCGAATAATAGTTCTACCAAATTCACTAAAAACAACACCTGATTTCACTGGATGTACAAATTTAAGATGGATTTTTTCATTCAGATGGACGGACTATTCTAAATTACCGATTAGCCCTACGTTGTATATGCCATCTACATACATAAATTCAAAAGATGCCTCAAACAAAAACATAGTTTCACTTGCAAACATAACAAAGTCTCAAGCTAAAATAAACGTTTCTACAAAGGAAGTTGTTTGGTTTACTTTAGGAAAAGCATATATAAACTCAGAAGAGCAAAATACTCCTATTGACGAAACTGTTACTTTTTCACATTTAACTCCCCAAAAGTCTTATATGATAAATATTCAAGGTATCTATAAGTCTTTCATTGGAGGAAGCAAGGAGTTTGAAATTGCAGGATGCTTCCCCGTGTCAACGCTTGAACCGATATTGAATATAGAGTCATCTAAAGTAACTAACACCACTATTGTAGCAAAAGGTTCTTATGAAGGTGATATGATTGTCACAAAACAAGGATTTAGTGGATACGAAGAGGGTAACAAGTTAAGTCTCAACTCTCTAAAACCTGGGCAATATGTGTATTTGACCTACACAATAACGACAGATGATGGTAGTATTTTTAGTACGTCAAAACCTTTCTATACTAAAGATGTAGATTTGGATATAACAACAACATTAAGTAGCACATCTTGCGTCTTAAAAGGTTCTTATGAGAACATCGATGCCACCATCCTCGCATCGGGATTCAAGGAATCAAACTCTGATGAATTAAAAGTTACGGGGCTCGATCCTAACACTTCATATTCACGAACATATTATGTAAAAACAAAAGAAGGAGGCACTACCTCCAAGACTGTAACTTTCAAAACAAAAACACTTCAGTTGGAAACACTTCAACCAAAAGGCATAACAAATACCAGTTCGCTTGTATCTGCTAATTCTAATATTGACGATGATGAGTTGACTGTAGGATTCCAATGGAGGAAATATGATGCTCCAAGTTCTTTAAAGTCTAATGAGGGATATGCCACTGTATATAATGGCACACTTGAAGGTTTTATAAAAAATCTTCAAACCACTTCTTATTACAAAGTGAGAGCCTTCTATAAATCACAGACTGACAAATGCTATTATGGTGAATGGGTGACTTTCGATCCAAGCGATTTCAGTTATTTCGAACCAACAGTACATACTTACGCAAGAGTAAGCGTACAAAGCACGTCAGCAAAGGTTAAGGGAGTTGCTTTGCAAGGAACTGACGACATAACAGAACAAGGCTTCGAGTATTGGGCTGAAAATGCAATAGCAAGCCGTGCTGCTGGTGACAAGCAGATAATACAGGCTACAGGCCAAAGTATGGAGGCAGAAATCACAGACCTCGCTCCAAACACAACTTACAACTATCGCGCTTATGCCAAGACTTCGAAAGGTACAACATATGGCGAAACATTGAAGTTTACAACACCTGTTGCCACTGCTATTATTGGTATTACAAACACCACAAATAGTGACCTACAGTTTAATGTAAGAAATACAAATAATGTACAAATCGCCATCAATGGTACAGACAAGGAATGTAATTACAGAATGAATAGCATCACAGGAGCAAACATTGCCTCTGGCAAAACTACTGCTGATGGTGAGTGGCATACCATTGCAAACTATCAACTTCCTTCCGGCATTTACATCATCACAGTATCTGACGGAAAGGATAAAAAATCTACAAAGATTGCCATTAAATAACCCGTTGGCGGAATTAATTTAAGTTGATAAATATGAGTAAAAAGTTGCACAT
>ERZ1027060.561-NODE-561-length-12189-cov-7.572523_pt1 | contig 12189 bp, 10 predicted proteins | sample MGYA00519424_ERZ1027060 | MGnify/ENA primary metagenome ERZ1027060 (study PRJEB26926, sample SAMN06164500) | human gut metagenome | biome: ENVO:00009003; feature: ENVO:2100002; material: ENVO:00002003 | host: Homo sapiens | place: USA | collected 2012 ... | reverse complement strand
GAGATTAGCGAGTGTCTCGTGGGCTCGGAGATGTGTATAAGAGACAGGTATAAATGGTCTGCCCGGATACCTGCGTGGTGCCGGAAAACAGAATGGAACAGGACGAAAACGCTGACATGACCAGCAGCAGGAGCAAAAGAAAAACGCCCACGATCAAAAGAACGTGCGCGTTGCTCTTTGCAAAATTGGCAATGCCGTTGACTGCGGTGCTGACCACCGATCTTCCTTTGTCGATGACCTGCTCCATGCCGGACTTTGCGGTATTGGTGCCATTGGATGCCGCTTTGCCGCCTGCGGTCTGTGCAGCGGTGCCGCCCGACCGGGTTGCGGCACGGTAGCTTTTCTGAATATCCTGTTTCTGCCACCACCGGGAGAACCAGTTGGAGTTGCCCTCACTGCTGGTTGCTTCTGCACTTTGAGCCTTGTCTGACCCGAACGCAGAAGATTTTGCAGTAGGCGTGTTTTTCTTTGCTTGCAGCTTGGCTTTCTTTTTCAGCTTCCTTGCATAACGATTCTTTGAGAAATCGCTGACTGCTTCTTCGGACTTCACGCCTTCATTGAGAGCCTGTGTGCCCACATTGTCGTCCTCGTACTGGTCAATCTCCCGATGTGCCGCAGACCGGGCGGCATCGGCGGCATACATAGCACGTTTCTGCTGCTTTGTCATGCGGGATGCTTCATCCGGGGTGATCTCGGCTTTGCCAAAACGCAGATGCTGGGATTTCTCCGCAGCTTTGTCTGCATCCTGTTTCAGTTTCTGCTTTTTGGGCACCGACTGCTCCACTTTAGACTTTTTCGGAGGGGAGCGCGTAGCCGTGCGCTCCTTTTCCTCCTCGAATTTCAGCTTCGGCTGTTTCTCACTCATGCTTTTGCGCCTCCGCAACTTCGGAAAGGCGGGTCGTAAGGATGCGGTAGAGTTCAAGGTCTTTCGGGAAGTGGTCAACAAAGGGCAGGATCACGTTGCCGAAGAACAGCAGCCCTTCACCCTCACCGGAGTGAGTGACGTAGGAAAGCTGATGGGGCGAAATGTTCAGCTGCTTCGCCAAAATCTGCCGGTCTCCGTTCGCTTGATTGAGCATATAAACGAAGTCCGAGTTCTCAAAAATATTTGATACTTCGGGGCTTGCCAACAGGTCTTTGACGTTCTGCGTTAGGGCTGTCGGAATGCCGCCCCACTTACGGAAACGCTTCCAAATCTCCACGGAATAAGCAGCAGTCTGCTCTTCCTTCAAGAGCAAATGGAACTCGTCTGCATAGTACCGGGTGGATTTTCCAGCACTGCGGTTGGCGGTCACGCGCCCCCACACGGCATCCTGTACGATAAGCATACCGAGTTTCTTCAACTGCTTGCCAAGCTGCTTGATGTCAAAACAGACAATGCGGTTATTGATATCCACGTTGGTGTGGTGGTTAAAAATGTTCAAACTGCCCTTGACGTAGATTTCCAGCGCAGCCGCCACATGGCGGGCTTCCGGTTCGTCTTGCGTCAGCAGGGCGTTGTACAGATCTTCCAACAGCGGCATATTTTCCGGGGTGGGATTCTCGAAATACTTGCGATAGATCACATGGACGCAGCGGTCAATGACCGTCTTTTCCACTGGCTGCAAGCCCTCCTTGCCGCCCACCACCAGTTCGCACAGGGACAGTACAAAGTCGGCTTTCAAAGCCAGTGGGTTATCCTCTTCCGAATAGTTGCTGTTGATGTCCATCGGGTTGATATACTGGGTGCTGGCAGGGCTGATGTGGATGACCTGACCTTTCAAACGATTCACCAGCGGCGAGTAATCGGCTGGGTCAGCGGTGTTACCACCGCCTTCCCGCCTAAGAACCGTACGTGACAGTTTCCCGTCATACGGCTCAAGCATTTCATCACTTCTTCAAGCGGTTCTCAGCATAAATACGCTGACAGGTGCAATGAACGTAGCGCATATTGCGAACATCTTCCATGCCAGCCTTTGCCTTTGGTGCAAGGTAGAAGATTTCTCTTTCTTCCGTTACATCCATCGGCATTCCGCAGTGGTAGCACAGTCCGTTCTGGTTTTTCCAAATCATCTTGAATTTTCCAGTCAGCCGGTGCATTCCTTTATCGAATTTCCTTTTTTGGAAATACGCCTCATCGAGGAACGGATTTGCAGTAGCTTTTATCTTGGTATGTCGCACAATGGCTGTGCTGTCCACCCGTATCAGCTCCTTGTTTTCCGTAGAGAACACCCAGTTTCGATTACCGACACGATGCCAGTATCTCGTGGAAATCCACCACTTGTTCTTCTTTGGGTGCCGTCTTTTAGCCCATCGCCACAGCAGTTCGTACAGGACATAGTCCAGATGCGCGAACGCATCACTTGCGCATACGGACTGGTGGTAATTAGTCCAACCTCGAATTTGTTCATTCAACTTCATAATCAGAACATCTTGCTGCCACGCTTTTCCTCTGCGGAGAATCGTGTCAGAGATATTGGAAACGATAGCCTTAACCGCCTTTTGGGAAGGCTTGATAATCAGCTTTTCGTTATACTTTCTGAAGTTCCAGCCGAGGAAGTCGAAACCATCGTCAATGTTGGTGACAACGGTCTTTTCATCAGAAAGTTCCAATCCGCGTTCAGCGAGAAACTCTCGAATCAGCTCCTTTGCTTCAAGAGCCAGTTCAGGTGTTGCCGCTGTGACCACAAAATCGTCTGCATAGCGGACGAAGTTTACTTTGTGGGCATTCTTAAATCTTGAATCGACCTTACCGAGCGCGTTCGTGTGAAAGCGTTCGATCAGCTTCTTCTCGATACCATCCAGCGTCATGTTCGCCAGAACGGGGGAGATAATACCACCTTGCGGAGTTCCTTCCTCGGTAGGAAAGAGTTCGCGCTGATAGATAAATCCCGCCTTTAAGAACTGCTTCAAAATGTTCTTGTCCATGGGGATGTTCGCCAGAAGCCAATCATGGCTGATATGGTCGAAGCAACCTTTGATGTCACCCTCCAAAACCCACTTCGGAGAAATGTGCTTGCGCGACAGTGCATTGAACAGATATTCGCAGGCATCCTGTGCGCATCTTCCTTTTCGGAAACCAAAGGATTTCCCATCTGCTGTTGTTTCCGCCACCGGCTCCAGTGCCAAAGCATAGAGAGCCTGCATTGCGCGGTCATACATTGTAGGAATGCCCAATGGACGCTTTTTCTTCTTGTCCTTCTTTTCGATATACACTCTACGGAGAGGACGTGCACGATACCTTTTATCTGTCAGCGATAGAGCCGCTGCCATTTTCTTCGCCGGAGTGTTCCAGAGAACACCATCCACACCGGGAGTTCTGCGCCCGTCGTTGGTTACGACACGCTTGACAGCCAGTGCTTTGGCGTAAAAGGAATGTGTCAGAAGATACTGAAGTCGTTTTACTGCGTTGTAGTCTTTTTGCTGAGTTGCCTTGACAATCCTGATTTGTAGCCTGTTGACTTCCCGCTCTGCCTTATGCCAGTCAATGTTTTTCCATTGGGCACTCAACATAGCTTCGTCCGACAGCTTCTCAGAAGTTTTACCTTCCGTCGTTGAATACTTATCGTTCACAGGGATACCTCCAATCTTGCCATGAAATACCCGGAATAAGTCAGCACCCTTTCAGGTCAGGGCAAATTTTGAACCCCTATGCTCACCGTTACAGTGAACCGTTCGCTTTTTATTCCATCTCATACCCTCTGCACCGTTTCTCCCTCTTGCGAGGTCGATACCTTTATTAAAGGAGTGCATAGGGTTTTCCACGTTCCACGTAATGCATAATTCTCGAATGCCTTAGCCGCCATCTTTGAACCGGGAGGATTTGTGTCCATTTGCTTCGGGGTAGCGAAAGGCCCCTCGGCCACCTCCAACACCTTTTGGTGTAGGTGTATCAGCCTTATTTCACCTATTCCCTGTAACGATCCTTACGATGATTCACATTACGTTCGACATAGCATTCTTTACCCTAACAGTACATCCGCTTTAGGCTGGCAGATTTCCCATATTGTCCTGTGAGCTTCCCAACGCTGGCTTTTGACCAGTGCAGGTCACAGTAGGGTTACTCCAAATGGATAGAGTAGCGTTTACACGCAATACATTACGCGACTTCGTGTCGCACTTCGCCTTCGGGGTCGTTGATGATAATATCATCATCCGTCACCAGAAAGGCATTTGCGATTTCACGCTTTGCCGAGAAACTTTTGCCGGAGCCGGGAGTACCGAGGATAAGTCCATTCGGATTTTTCAGCTTCTTTCTGTCCACCATAATCAAATTGTTGGAGAGAGCATTCAAACCGTAGTACAGAGATTCTTTGCCGGACTGGTAAAGCTCCTGTGTGGTGAATGGAATGAAAATGGCCGTACTGCTGGTAGTAAGGCCGCGCTGAATCTCAATCTGATTATCGGCCAGCGGCAGAGAGGACATAAGCCCCTGTTCCTGCTGGTAATCCAAGCGGCACAGATTGCAGTTGTGCTTCTGTGCGATGGAGCTTGCCTGAAAGACATTGTTTTCCAGTTCCTGTTCGGTACGCCCGGTGTTCAGCACGAGGAATGTCACCAAAAACATTCGCTCGTTCTGGCTCTGCAATTCTTTCAGCAGGGCTTTGGCATCACGGCCATAGGTCGCCAAATCGGACGGAATGATGTCAATATCATACCCGGCGCGGATTGCTTTCTTCTGCTCCTCAATCTTGCTTCTATCAAGTTCAGTAATCGTGCGCTTGACCGTTTTAATGGCGCGGTTTTGGTCAACGCTCTGAATGTGCATGGTGACAATCTGGCTGGAATCCATATCCAAAAAATCTTTCAGAAGCTGGTCGCTGATGTCGGAGGCCGTGATGCTCAGAAAACTGGCGGCACAGTAGATTCCGCCCATTTGGAACGTCCGGGAATTTTTGAAGGCGAAAGCAGTCGGTGCAATGGCATCTTTCACCGAAAGGCCGCTTTTCACGAGATCATTCCATTCAAAACGGAACTTCGATTCACCGTCCATGTGGAACATATCGTGCATGAGCTTGAGCCGTTCCGTACCATTCAGCGGCTTGGCCTGAACACCCAAACGGTGGAAGTTGTTGAGCAGATCGTTCTGCACATGGTCGAGCCGTGTTTTCACCTGACGCATACTCTCGCCCTCCACGCCAAAGGTGATGAACTTGGTCTTAGTCAGACCATTATTGCCCTTGGCAAGCTGCTGGCGCAGCATCAGCGAATACTCAGCCCGCACATCATCGAAACCGTCTTTCTGGAATGGAATGCGGATGCTTTTCTCGAATTCTGAACTGTCCGTTGCCATGTTCACAAAGGACAGCTCAAACTTGATGGAGCTGTCGAAGAAGTTGAGGAACGAACACCATTCCTCGAAAATCGCGTTTTTGTCCTCTTGTTGTGCCAGCTGATAGTTAATATCCTGATAGGCAATCGTCCGGGTGTAGTAGTTTGCCCTCACCCGGCAGGTTCCATCCTCAAACATCCGCTGCATGGGAATGGACTGCTGTGCCGTGTGAGGAATAGCGGGTTTCGGCGGCGTTTTCTTGCCGCCTTTATCGGTCTTTTTCCAAAACGGAATCATGGTTCATGCCTCCTTTCATGAGCAGCGCATAGTAATTTTCGGTCTTATAAGGCCGGATTTTCGGACGCAGGAATCGCGCCCGGACATAATATGACAGCAGCTTTTCCAGCGGCTGACCATTTTTCTCGTACATACCGAGAAAAAAAGCCGGAAGCATAACTGCCATCATGCCAAGGGTAATCGTACTCGCGTTTGGCACTGTCCAACACCTGCTTTAGCATCTTTTCCCGGTTCATACTGTTGACAAGGGCAACTTCCATTCCCGCCAGCTCAATGTTGGCCGGGATAAGGTCAACACCCTCCGCATGGTGCAGGATGCCCTCACCGGGCTGGATGGGCTGGTCATTCATAGCTTTCTGCATGAGAGTGGATAGCGTAGTGGGCAGTTCATCCGGCTGCTGCCAGCCCATACTGATGGTGAGTGAGCCCTGCGGGTCAACATCCACCAGCAGAACTTTCTTCCCCTCCATAGCCAGACCGATGCCCAAATTTTCACAGGTGGTGGTTTTGGCCGTGCCGCCTTTTTGGTTGACGATGGCGATTGTGGTTGCTTTCTTTGCGATAATATCACCTCCCCGGAGAGCCACGCGCAAAGTCGTGGTTCGTTTTGTTCTGATAGTAGAGATTCATGGTCGTAGGCGCATTGAATAATGCCGCCAGCAGATATTGCTTCATGTTCCGCACAGGGGAAGTGTTCTCTGCCAGACAGCCCAGCACGAAGCGGATCTGGTCTGCGTTCAGCTTTTTCAACCGACTGCGCACTACTTCGACAGGCTTATCATCCCCGGCAATCCTCAACATCTTGCGTTTGGTGGAGCAAGTGTCCACAAGCAAGTCCACGATTTGATAAATGGCGTCCTCATCATCCGGGCAGAGCCGGAGCAGCAGTTCGACCTCCAATGCCTGATAAAAATAATCTTCAAGCTGTTCTCGCTGGGTCAGCCTGTCCGTTTCATCCGGGAGGAAAGGATGGTTCTTCTCTGTTTTATTCTTATCAGTCTTATTAGATTGCGATTTTGGCCGCACCTGAACTGCACTTTCGGCAGCACAAGAATTGCTGTTTGCACAATTCTGTATTTGCGCTTTTGGCAGTCCAGATGAAAAGTTCTTGACGTAGATCAAGCTGGGTCTGCCCAGCCCACGCCGTTTGCGTTCGATGAGGTCTGCCTGTTCTAGCTCCCGGAACAACTTGACCGCCTTGTGCTCGGCACAGCAGAGAGATTCCTGCATCTCCCGGACGGTGTAGATGATATACACACGCCCATGTTCATCCACCCAGCTATTCTTTGCAGACAGACTCATACGATCGAGCAGGATGCCGTACAGTGTCCGGGCATCCGTAGAGAGTTGCCGGAAACGGCTGTCCTGAAAGAGTGCTTTCGGTATGCGGAAGTAGGCGAACAGTTCACCTGACTGCCCATAGAAGTAGTCGAGCATCATTTGGTGTGGCCTCGGATTTTCAACTGTGAGTGTGTGATCATGTGCAAAACCTCCTTGTCTGATTTTTGCAAAAGAAAAAACGCACCTTCAATTTTGTGGAAACTGAAAGTGCGCTATGTAAAACTAATTCAATTATTCACGAAAGGATTCCAGATATTCGTCCAGCACTTCTACGTTCACCAGTGCAATGCGTTTCAACCGGACGACAGCGTGAGCATCCTGTGCGACTTGTCGGAAAGAGTTTTTGCCCATCGAGTAGAGGACTGCCCCTTCCTCGTAGCGAACGTATTTCTTTTTCTTTCCAGCCAGCAGTTTTTCCAGTTCAGGAACTTCAACCGAGTTTCGCTTATGTGCCATGGTATTCTTCTCCTTTGTCAAGGTTATGTGGTATACTTGCATTATCAGGATATAGAAAAAGGACACTCCACTTTCGGCTTTTGCCGATGGTGAAATGTCCTCTTGACTGTTTTCTCGTTTACAGTTTTCTGCTGGATGTGGAACTGGCGAAAATCCGTCACGCTCCGTTTGGGATTTTTGCCTTCTCCGACAAGCCCCTAAGAAATCCGTCTGAACATTCAGGTTTTTGGTACATTCAGGGTCGGATTTTCAGTTCGTGCGGACTGTCGGAGACACAAGGATTACCACGTAGCTTAGTTAGATTCCGGGCGCATCGTGGGGAACAGCAGCACATCACGGATAGAGGCACTATCGGTGAGCAGCATCACCAGACGGTCTACGCCGAAGCCCAGACCGCCCGTGGGGGGCAGACCGTACTCCAGTGCGTTAACGTAGTCGTAGTCCACCTGTGCCTTGCACTCGGGCTCCAGCGCCTTGCGCTCGGCCACCTGACGCTCGAAGCGGCCCTTCTGGTCGATGGGGTCGTTCAGCTCGCTGAAGGCGTTGCCGTACTCGGTGCAGTCGATGAAATACTCGAAGCGCTCGGTGAAGGCGGGATCATCCGGCTTGCGCTTGGCCAGCGGGCTGATCTCCACAGGGTAATCGTAGATGAAGGTGGGCTGGATCAGCTTGTCCTCCACAAAGGCGTCGAAGAACTCGGCCAGAATGGCACCCTTGGTGGGCACCTCAGGCAGCTCCACATGGTGCTCCTTGGCGGCGGCAATGGCGTCCTCGTCGGTCTGCCAGTCGTTGAAGTCCACGCCGGAATACTTCTTGACAGCCTCCACCATGGTCAGGCGCTCCCAGTGGCTCATATCGATCTGCTTGCCCTGATACGGGATGACCAGACTGCCGCAGATCTTGAGGGCAAGGCGCTTGTACAGCTCCTCCACCAGATCCATCATGCCATGGAAATCCGTAAAGGCCTGATACAGCTCAATGGTGGTGAACTCCGGGTTATGCTTGGGGTCCATGCCCTCGTTGCGGAAGATGCGGCCCACCTCGTACACGCGATCCATGCCGCCCACGATCAGGCGCTTGAGGTACAGCTCGGTCTCGATGCGCAGCACCATGTCCATGTTCAGGGTGTTGTGATGGGTGTAGAAGGGGCGCGCGGAAGCACCGATCTCGAACGGGGTCAGGATGGGGGTATCCACCTCCAAAAAGCCCTTCTCGTCCAGATAAGCGCGGATCTCCTTCAGGATGCGGCTGCGCTTGATGAAGGTGTCCTTCACCTCCGGGTTTGCGATCAGATCCACATAGCGCTGACGGTAACGCATCTCGGTATCGGTCAGGCCGTGGAACTTCTCGGGCAGGGGGCGCAGGCTCTTGGCCAGCAGGGTCAGCTCGGTGGCGCGCACGCTCAGCTCGCCGGTCTTGGTGCGGAACACCTCGCCCTTCACGCCGATAATGTCGCCCACGTCCAGCTTTTTAAAGGCGGCGTAGGCCTCGTCACCCAGCTCGTCGCGGCGGACATAAAGCTGGATATCGCCCTTGTCGTCGCGCAGATGGGCAAAGCTGGCCTTGCCCATGACGCGCTTGGACATCATACGGCCTGCCAGTGCCACCAGCTTGCCGCTGTCGGTCTCGTTGGGCAGTTCCTTAAATTCTTCCTTCAGGTCGGCGGAATACGCGTCCTGCGGGAACTTGGTCAGGGTAAAGGGGTCGTTGCCGGCGGCCTGCAGGTCGGCCAGCTTCTGGCGGCGCACCTGTACCTGCTCGCTCTCGGACAGACCCGCAGCGGGGTTTCTCTTTTGCTCTTCCATGGTTACTCCTACTTAGTTTGCAGAATGGGTGATAGCCAGCACAGTGTACTCCACGGTCTGGCCGGTGGGCAGCAGCACTTCGACCTTTTCGCCCACAGCCTTGCCCATCAGGGCGTGGCCCACGGGGCTCTCATCGCTGATCTTGCCGTTGAAGGCATCAGCCTCGGTGCGGCCCACGATATCGTATTCCTCGGCTTCGTCCTCGCCGGTCTCGCGGATGGTAACGTGGGTACCCACGGAGACGTTATCCACGCTCAGCTCGCTCTCGTCGATTATAACTGCGTTCTTGATGGTCTGCTCCAGTTCGGTGATGCGGTTCTCCACCAGACCCTGCGTATTCTTGGCCTCGTCGTACTCGCTGTTCTCAGACAGGTCGCCGTGGCTGCGGGCTTCCTTAATCTCTTCAGCCAGCTCCTTGCGGCGGACGGTTTTGAGGTATTCCAGCTCCTCCTGCATTGCCTTCAGACCGGCAGCGGACATCTTGATCTCTTGTGCCATTTGAGAATCTCTCCTTGTTATTAGCTGTATTTCTTTCGCGCAGCCACAAAGCCGCACAGGAATGCCATTTTGACTACACTATTATAATAGCAAGCCGGTGCCTTGTCAACAAAAAAGGCGGTGCTGGGGCAAAAAAAGCACGCAGAACGGAAGAACGGCAGGGGCAGAGTCGATCAAAGAGTGATACTTTCGATAATTCGTGCTCTTTTTGGGCATTTTGCGCCATTTCCCTTCCAAAATACGATAAAATGTAATATAATGGAAGTACCGTAATACATACCCCCCCCCCGTAAATAATACGAGGGGAAAAAGGAGGTTGTACCATGAAACAAGGCAAACTTATCCGACGTGCAGTATCGGCAGCGCTAACCGGATGCATGATGTTCACCCTCTCAGCCCCGGCTCTGGCTGAGAGCACTGATGCACTGATGCAGTTGAACATCAGCGGCAACCGTGCGGTCAGTGTGCTGGATGCGGAAAACGGCAACGGCATCACAGTTAATGGCGTAGAGGTCACAGATGCTAACAAGGACGATGTCCTTGCAGGAACCTTGAATGCCGGTAAACTCAGATATGAAAACGGTGCATTATGCTCAGATAATGTACAGCTCTCAGGTATTCTGCGTGTAACTGCGCCGGACACGAATATTGAACTGAACGGCGGAGCGTACAGTCCTCTGGCTACAATCTATATTAATGATGCAGATAACGTAACAATCTCCAGCGATAACTACTCCGCGATTGGCAATAAGGCAGAGATTGACTGCACCGGAAAAGTAACGATCAATGCGTCTGGTAATTTTGGCAGCTATGCCATAGGTGCCCGTTCTCAGGCAGACGAGGGCACTCTGATCATTCGGAATGCCAGTGCAGTAGAGATCAATGCGCCCCAGTATAATCAGGTCATCGGCGGATGGAAGGGCATCGCCGATATTACCTGCAATGGTCCTGTTACCATCCGCGGTAATGCAGAAAGCGGCAATAGAATTGCCAAGAACTTCACCTACCAGCGCACGGATGGTGCAGACTACGTCTACTACACCAGCGAGGATGCGGAGACAGAAGCCATCGACGGAAGCATTACACCCATCCCGTCCGATGCACCCTACAGCTATCTGCATATTGAGGAAAAGACGTTTTCCGCAATTACCGTAAACAATGGAATCGCAAAAGCGGGCGGAAGCGAAGTGCAAATGGCCTTCAACGGTCAAAAAGTGACCGTCACCGCCCAGATTGATGAAACTGACGAGCGAAAATTTGACGGCTGGGAAGTAGTAAATGCTCCCGCAGGCTTTACGATCTCTGCCGAAAAACTGGCGCAGAAGGAATTTTCGTTCATCATGCCTACAGGCAATGTAGAACTGACCGCACACCACAGCAACAAGCTTGAGGTGTCCGGCGGTACTGCCAAAGTGAACGGTAACAGCAATGCAGACTTTGCCCGCCCGGGCGCAGCCGTTACCGTGACCGCAGGCAGCCCCGAGGATTACCAGTTTGACCACTGGGAGGTATCTGGCGGCAATATCGGCAAGACCGAAGAGGAGCTGAAGGTCAGCCCTCTGAGCTTCACCATGCCGGATGCAGCCGTCAAGCTGACCGCTGTCTACAAGGCTGCTGTCAAGGTGAGCAACGGTACTGCCCAAACGGACAATACCACCGGTGAGACGGTGTATGCACTGGAGGGTGCATCCGTTACCGTGACCGGTCACGACAGCAACGCAAGCTTTTCCAAGCTCGTAGGCTGGAAGCTCAAAAAGGGCAGCCTTACTGCAATCATCGATGCGGACGGCAATAGCCTGAATGTTACGGTGGACGCAGAAAACAATTATCTGCTGGATGCCAGCGGGGCAAAGATCAAAAACGAAACTTTTACGTTCACCATGTCTGACAAGCCTGTGGAACTGAGTGCTGTCTACAGTATTCCCGCCATCGCAATGAGTCTGCCGGTCATCGTGGAAGGCGGTACAATCAATGGCACGCAGGACAGCTTTGTGCGCGTAAAGGCGGGCGAAAAAGTCACGATCAAGGCTGATGCACCTGCTGAAAACATGCAATTCCATCACTGGAAAGTGGAAGAAGGCACCAGCGCGGACTTTGGCGTAACGGTCGGCACGCTTGGCTCTGATACGGAGCAGGGTACTGAGGAGATCGCATTCATCATGCCCCGGGGTGCTGTCAGACTGACAGCACAGTGGTCCGCTACTCCGGCGACCCGACCCGATCCAGATCAGCCGCTGGACGAGGATTTCGGTGTTGATACTCCTCAGCCGAAGCCCGAACCTGAAGAGCCCGAAGAGCCCGAAGCACCCGCAGAGTCCGCCGCCGGTGCTATTGCAGCAGTCGCCATTGGCGGCGCAGCAGTCTGGGGCGGCTACGAGATCACTACCCGCGCCATCCTGAAGAACCTGCTGCCCGCAGATGCAGCCATCCCCAAGACTCAGGGCCAGCTGGCTGAGCTGCTGTGGCAGAACGCAGGCTGCCCCCAGCCCACCATTGCACAAGCCACCGATGCCGCTGCCGCCGCCCGCTGGTGTGTCGAGC
>ERZ1027060.553-NODE-553-length-12317-cov-4.813570_pt1 | contig 12317 bp, 7 predicted proteins | sample MGYA00519424_ERZ1027060 | MGnify/ENA primary metagenome ERZ1027060 (study PRJEB26926, sample SAMN06164500) | human gut metagenome | biome: ENVO:00009003; feature: ENVO:2100002; material: ENVO:00002003 | host: Homo sapiens | place: USA | collected 2012 ... | reverse complement strand
TCGCGTAGCGCATCCTCGCCAGCTGGATGATGTCGCCGATGCGCACGTTCGAGGGGCATGACACCTCGCAGCGCTTGCAGTTGAGGCAGTATTTGAGGGCGCTGTCGAAGAAATCGGGCTGCTTGAGGCGCAGCCGTTCGCCGTCGGGACCCGCCTGTTTCGGTCCCGGGAAGATCGGGTTCACGGCTGCGACGGGGCAATACACCGTGCAGACGGTGCACTTGATGCACTGCTCGAAATTGTTCTCGCTGACGGTATTCTGCTGGATATTCATGATCTTGGGCTGTTAAGGATCTGATCTGCTGCATAGAGGGCCGAGAGCAGGGAGACACCGGCTCCGCATCCCTCCTGTACGGGGTGGAACCCGGCCAGGCCGGCACCGACGCAATAGAGGTTCGCCACGGCCGCTCCCCCGCGGAGCACGCGCAGCGAACGATCCGTCCGGACGCCGAACGCCTGGTAGTTCTGCCTGTCGAAGAAGCGCAGCGTGTACCACTGCGAGCGGTCGGGGATATAGGCCGTATCGGCGCCGAAGACCGGTTCGACGATGCGGTCGGGCGTGGCCACGAGGCCGCGGCTGAAGAAACTGCCCGAAGCCAGCACGAAATCGTCGGCCCGGAAGGGAATGTTGCCGTGGTTGGCCGTGAAGAGCTGCTTGACGCGCCCCTGCTCCCATTCGGCCGACACCACCGTGTCGCCCAGGAAATATTCGCCGCCCAGGGCGCGGAACCGGCGCTGCAGCGTCTGCTGGGCCTTGATCCCGGGGATCGACGGCGGCAATGTGGGCAACAGGTAGATTGGCACGCGGACCCGCGACCTCAGCGCATCGAGCGCATCGTTGCGGTTGAGCCCGACGATGGCCGGGAGGATCACGGCGTCGCATCCCTCGGAGAGTTCGCACAGCCGGCCGGCCAGCGCCTCGAGGTTGCGGTCGTGGTCGAACACACGGGCGATGTTGGCCGAACGCATCTCGCTCGGGTTGCGGCGGATCTGCTCCAGGTCGGGCAGATTGACGCACCCGAAGCGGCACTCGACGCCGTGGCGGCGGAACTCCTCGGCGATGAACTCCGGGTAGAAGTCGAGGAAACCCTCGACATTGACGATGCAGACCTTCGCGAAGGGCAGGCTGTCGGCGCTTTCGGAGGTCAGGTAGCCGTCGATGGTGAGCCACGTGGGCTGCGCCTTGCCCATCGGGGTGACGCGGAAATGGTTGCGGCGGCAACTCCCCGCAACGGAGATTCCGGCTTCGCGCAACAGCGTCTGCGCCCGGTCGGCATACAAACCGCACGCCTCGGCGCCGATGAGTGCATAGGGATGCCCGGGCTCGGTCCGCTCCAGGGCGGCGATGCCTTCGATCGGGTCTTCGACCCGCGTGCCGTCGGGCAGCCGGCCCAGCAGGTCGAACGACCCCGAGGAGAAATGGAGCGCGCTCTGTCCCTGCGAGACGATCGCGCAACGTTTGCCGGCCTCGGCCAGCCGGATGCCGCAGGCCATGCCGGCCAGGCCTCCGCCGATGATTACCGTATCGAATTTCATTTTGCTGCAGTTTTTTGCGTTTCATCCGACAATCCGCACACGCTCTCGTAGACCCACGTCGTGTACTCGCTTTCGCGCAGGGTGTCGCCCCACGCAATGGGGGCCATACCCTTCCAGCGCTCGTTGAGGAAAGAGACCAGATCCGCCTTGGCCTTGCGTGCACAGACGGGATCCCGGCGGCCCATGAGGCCGGCGGCCCGGCAGGCACACAGCTCGCCCTGGCAGGTGCCCATGCCGACGCGCGTGCGGCGGCGCAGATCGACCAGGTTGTTCACCGAGAGGTTTTCGAGCGCATACTCCACCTCGCCGATCGAAACCTCCTCGCATTCGCACACCAGGCTGTTCTTGATCGAGTCCGTGCCGTCGATGCGCGTGGCCAGCGCCCCGTGGCGGGCGATCGACGAACGCCGCTGGGCAATGGGCTTGTTGCGGGTCTTGCGATCGACCTCCTCGCGGCTCTCGGTCGAGCCCGGCAGCGGGATCTCGGCCGTGCGGCACTTCCCGTCGTTGCCGATCTTCTTGCAGATGAGGTCGGTGGCCCACTCGGCCATCAGGCGGTAGGTCATCAGCTTGCCGCCCGTGATGGTGATGAAGCCCTCCATCCCGTCGCGCGTGGCGTGGTCGAGCAACACGATGCCGCGGCTGACCGTACGGCCACTCGGATCGTCGTCCGAGGCCACCAGCGGACGCACCCCGGCGTAGGCCCTCAGGATGCGCGTGCGGGCCAGCAGCGGCGAGAGCTTCTCGCCTTCGCGCAGCAGCAGGTCCACCTCGTCGGGCGTGATGATCATGTTGTCGATCTGGTCGTAGGGAATCTTGCTCGACGTGGTGCCGATGAGCGAGATCGTATCGCCCGGCACGAGGATGTCGGCGTCGGCCGGCTTGCGGCAGCGGTTGAGCACCATACGGTTCACACGGTGGCCGAAGATCAGCAGCGCCCCCTTGGCCGGGAGCATGTTCACCGTGATGCCGGCCTTGGCGGCGATGCCGTGGCCCCAGATGCCGCCGGCATTGACCACCACCTGCGCGCGGAACTCCAGCTCGGCATGCGTGCGGTGGTCGTAGGCCTTCACACCGACGATGCGGTCCTGCTCGCGGATGAGCTCCCGGACTTCGGTATAGGTGCGGATCTCGGCGCCGTGCGCCGTGGCGTCGAGGATGTTCGACGAGGTCAACCGGAAGGGATCCACCGCGCCGTCGGGGACGCGGACCGCGCCGATCAGCGCCGGATTGGCCGCAGGCTCCAGCCGCCGGGCCTCCTCGGGATCGAGGACGTCGGCCCGGATACCGGCCTTGCGGCAGGCCTCGACAAAACGGGCCTGATAGTCGAGTCCGTCCTCGGGAAGGGTGATGAAGAGGCCGTCGGTCTCCTCGACACAATGCGCCGCGATCCGGCGCAGGATCATGTTCTCGCGGATGCACTCCACGGCCGACTCGTGGTCCGTAACGGCATAACGCGCTCCGCTGTGGAGCAGGCCGTGGTTGCGTCCGGTCGCCCCGGTCGAGATGTCGGAACGTTCGAGCAGCAGGGCCTTGATGCCCCGGAGCGAGCAGTCTCTGGCGATACCTGCCCCGGTCGCTCCGCCGCCGATGATGATGACATCGTAGGTTTGGTTCATAGGTTGGATGGTTTATGCTACCACAAAAATAATCATTTCCATTTAAAAACAAAAGAAAATGAAATGATTTTTATTTCGTTTTATTTCGATTGACTCGAAGCAACACTTGTAAAACACAAAAATCGAGCCAAAACAAAACGAAACAAAATGCAATTGTTTAATTTCGAAACACCACTCGAATCACCTTCACAGCCCCTTCCGGGCGAGGTTCGGGCATTTGCGGCGGGAAGACCGGCAAAAAAAGGGGCACGGCAGCCGAAAGGGCGCAGAGCCGGAAAACGAAAGCGACGGAAACCGGCAGGGGCAAAAAAATCGGCCGCCCCATGCGGGGCAGCCGATCCGGATGTATCGACCGCAGGGACTACTCCTCGTAGTCGTTGGCCGAGAGGTTCGTGGTCCACGAATCCGAGCCGGCGGGCGCCAGAGCTTCGGCCTCCGCGTCGGTAAGGAACTCCGACTCATCGAACATCAGGTCGTCGAAGTGGCTGATCGAGCACTGGTAGGCGCCGTAGCTCTGATCCCAATACTTCGCATAGATGCCCAGGATGGCCAGGATATCGCCCTTGCCGCCGTCGCGCACCACGGGCTGCTTGGCAAAACGCGAGTAACCGCTCGTACGAACCACAAAGACTCCTTTCGTCATGGTCTGCGTCGGCAGTCCGACGTAGGAGAAGAGCACCGAACCGTAGAAGTTGCAGTGGAGGTTCTTCCGTGAAGTGTTCGAATAGAAGTTCTCATTGACCGCCCACTTGTACCAGTACTTCGACTCCACGGGACGCAGGTCGGTGCACATCCAAGACGGATAGAGGTTCGAATCGACCTCCCCGTAGTGGCACGTGACGCCCTTGATCAGCACCAGACGGCCCAGATACTGCTGGCCGGCCTCGCCGAAATAGTCGCCGTAGTTCGACTCGTCGATCTTGAGGATCTCCTCGCCGAGCTTCAGCTCGGTCTCCTCGCCCAGGAAGACGCGCTGGGCGATCTCAGTGGGGTTCTCGATGTTCGAGTTGGCGTAGAACTTGTGCTCGCCGACCTTGTTGTAGGAGTCGGTGGGGGCGCTGCCGATCGAGAGCATCATGCGGTAGTTGCCCACGTAGAGGCCCGTCACCTTGACATACACCCAGTGGGTCGGGATCGTGCCGGTGGCCTTGTCGTAGGTGCCCATCGGGTAGTCGATGTAGAGGCCCGTCGAGAGCTTCACCTCGATGGCGCCCGTCTCATCGACCAGGTGCAGCGACTTGTAGATGTTGCCCTCCTCGTCGCTCGACTGCACCTTGCCCTTGATGTAGTAGTCCTTGCCCTCTTTCGACTGGCCGATCAGCGTGTATTTCGTGTGTTCCCAGTCGCTGTTTTCACCCGTACCGCTGATCGTATGGTGCTCATCGAGGAACAGCTGCTTCACATCGGCGATCGAGATGCGCTCCATATCCGCAAAATCCGCATCCGTCGCAGCGGGACGGGGAGCCGGCATGTCGAAATCGTTGTAGCACCCCGCAACGCCCATCGCCACGGCCAGCGCAGCGCAGAATTGAATGATTTTTTTCATAGTCGTCATGTCTGTATTAGAAGCGGAAATATACATTCAGGTAATAGGTCGTGCCGAGCAGGTAGAAGTACTTCGAGTCGAAGGGCGTGTAGTACTGGATCGGCTGGACCGAAGCACCCTCCTTATTGACGTACGTGCGGCGCGAGAGACGCATCTGCTCGTAACCGCCCGTGCGGATGGTCTGGTCGTTGAGCAGGTTGTTCACCGAGAGGCTGAAACCCAGCTGGTAGTTGTTGTAGATATACCAGTTCTTGCCCACGCTCAGGCTGAGCGTATAGGCCGGATCGAAGGTCTCCTGCTCGCGCAGGGCGTTGAGCGCCTCCATCTTCACCATGCCCGGGAGCTGTGCCGTCTCGCCCGGACGCAGCACCGTCGAGTAGGTAGCCGTCGTACGGCGTGCAGGGTTCATCGACAGGTAGATGCGGTCGTAGTAGTTGAAGTCCACCGATGCGAACCAGTTGCGCGGGCCGCGGAAGTTCAGGCCGACATTGACGGCCGTCTGCGGCGAGCTCTCGACGTGGAGGTCCTTCCACAGCACCTTGTCACCGCGGAGCACCTCCTCGCTGTTGTCGCGCGTCTGCGTGAAGTTGGCGTTCGACGTGTAGCGGTAGTCGCCCAGGCTCAGGGCTCCGTTGAAGGAGATTCCGCCCCAGATGGGCACCTCGACGCCGACCTCCAGGCCGTAGTAGCGCTTGTCGATGCCGCTCATGGCGAAGTTCGTGAAAGAGGACTGCGTGTCGTCGTAGTAGGAGATCACCTTCGACTGGTCGGTGATCGTCGTGTAGTAACCCGAGATGCGGGCCGTGATCCACGGCAGGGTGATGTCGTAGTTCAGGTCCAGGCCGAAGACCTTCTCCGAGTCGAGACCCGGCGTCGTGGTGTTGCGCGTGCGGGCCGACACGAAGGCGTCGCGGAACTGCGGCGGATTGACCATGTAGGCCACGTTGGCCGACACGGAGTGCCCGCCCGAGATGCGGTAGGCGAACTCGCCCTTGAGCTTGTAGGTCAGGTAGTCGAGCTTCTCGGAATCGCCCAGCGAGTTGTCGCTGAACAGGCCCTTCATCAGCAGACCCTCGCGCCACATGGAGGTATAGCCCACCTCACCGCCGAGCGTCATGGCGAAGCTGCCGAACGTGGCGTTGTACTGCGCCCACAGCTGGGCCTGGCGCAGGTGTGCGTAGTAGTCGTAGCCGAACTTGTCGCCCTCCTTGACGTGGCGTGCGTCGCCGTGCTCGAGGTAGTAGAGCAGGTCGTTCTGGTAGATCGAGGGATCCGAATAGCCGTTGTCGCGCAGCGCGAACTTGTCCACGTCGAGCCAGTAGTCGGCGCCGAGCAGGTCCTTCACCTCATCGTAGTACTCCGTGCGGTTGATGCGCGCCGAAACGCCGCCGCGCAGGATCGACTGGTTGCGGAACGTATGCGAGACGTTGGCCGCAAAGTTGAAGTCGCGCTGGTCGGTGTGGCGCTCCTCGATCATGTAGATGCCGCCCTCGCCCGCCTGGTTGCGCAGGTAGTTGCGCTGGATCATCTGGTCGAAGTTGATCAGGCTCTTGTTCGGGTCGGTCATCCACTCCTTCATCGCCTGGATGCGCATGTCGTTGTAGGAGCCCTGCCCCACCGGATCGGGATCGATGCCGGCGGCCGTCTCGTACATCTTGTTCTCGTAGTAGCTCGGCAGGTAACGGTAGTAGTCCGGACGCGGGTCGGGACCGTCGGTCCACGTCAGGGCCGAGTAGCCGTTCTTGCCGAAGCGGAACGACGTCGCGGCCGTGAGTTTCGTGGCCGACGAGATGTCGAACCCGTAGTTGAGCATCACGATCGGCTCGTGGTAGTCACGCACGCGCGTGTTGCGCAGCTTGCCGTCCTGACGGCCGACGTTCGGGTTGTAGTAGTTGTTGTCGAGCAGGTCGTAGGCCTCCTGCGTCGAGGCCTGCTGCGCACCGCGCTCGGTCGGGGCGCCCATCACGGTCAGGGCCAGGTTGTGACGGTCGCCGCCGAAACGCTTCTCGACCGACGCGAAGTAGCCGTAGGCGTTGTAGTAAACCCCGTCCACATAGGAGTTGCCGCCCTGGCGCGTCGAGAACGACAGCGCATAGGACCAGCCGTTGTCAAGCAGGCCCGATCCGTAGGAGACCATCGCGCGGAAGCGGTACATCGAGTTGGCATTGACCACGCTGGCGCGGAATCCCTTGCGGAACTGCGAGGCGCGGGCATTGACATTGGTCGTACCGCCGATGCCGTCGATGCCGAAGCCCGACGACTTGAGGCCCGCGGTGTTCTCCTGGTTGCGCGTGGCGTCGTTCAGACCGCTCCACAGCGACCACGGGCCGTAGCCGGTCATGGCGTCGTTGAAGCGGATGCCGTTCAGGTAGATGCTCGAATACTGCGAGTCATAGCCGCGGACGTTGAAACGCATCTCGCTGAACTTGTACGAGGCGATGTTGTTGAAGGCGTCCTTCGACGAGGAGAGCGACGACGGCAGTGCCTGCATGTCCGAGGCCACCTCGGAGTCGAACTCCGCGAACACCGAGTCGTCGATCACATACTGCACGTCGGGCGACAGCACCACCGAGTGCAGGTCCTTGACCATGTCGCCGACGCGGACCACGAAGTCGAGGTCCTCGAAATCGTTGGCCTCGAACTTGATCTTGTAGCTGCCCTCGGGCAGGTTGGAGATATCGAAATAGCCCTCTTCGTCGGTCATGACCGACACACCGAGCGGCTCGATGAGGACCTTCACGTTGCTCAGCGCCGTGCGGCCCGAACGTGAAACGACCTTACCTTTCACGCCGCCGTCCTGCGCATAGGCCCCCACGCAGAGGCATGCGAACAACAAGGTGAATAGATTTCTGATCTTCATAAATTAGGTTGTTGGATTATTTGCCGATATAGATGAACACGGGGAAGTGGTCGCTGTAGCCGCCCTGGAAGTTGTTGCCGACGAACGTGCGCTGGGGGTATCCCTTGAACTGGCCCTCCTTCTGGAAGAGGTAGGGGGCGCGGAAGACGCTGCCGTAGAACTTCGTGCGGGGAACCTGCTTGAGACGCAGCGCACCGGTCGATCCGGTGGCCAGGTTGTCCGAGACGATGATGTTGTCGAACAGGTTCCACTTGTCGTCGTAGGCCAGCGAGCCGATGCCGGCCTTCAGCACGGCGATGTAGGGGTTGAAGTAGCCTCCCTCGGCGACCTTGCGGATGTCGCCGGCGGCGCCGATCACCTCGGTGATGCTGCGGTCGGTGGCATCGTCGTTCAGGTCACCCATCATCACCACCTTCACCGCCGGGTTGGCCGCACGCACCGAGTCGGCGGCGTGGCGCATGATCTCGGCGGCGCGCTCGCGCAGGTAGGCCGAAGCCTCCTTGCCGCCCAGACGCGACGGCCAGTGGGCCACCATGAAGTAGAACGGCTCACCCTCGACCGTACCCCACATCGTCACGATGTCGCGCGTGCGGAAGTCGGGACGGCTCTCCAGCGTGAAGGGGATAGGCGCACTGCCCTCGAGCTTGAAGACGTCGGGGCGGTAGTAGAAGGCCACGTCCACGCCGCGGGCGTCGGGCGAATCGTAGTGCACGATCCGGTAGTTGGCCGGGGCGAGTTTCGGCGTGGCGATCACGTCCTCCATGACGTTGCGGTTCTCGATCTCCGAGACGCCGATGACGATCGGATACTCCTTGTCGATGGCCGCGATGTCGAACAGCACGCGCGAGAGGTTGTTGATCTTCCGCTCGTACTTCACGGCATTCCACTTCTTCGGCCCCTCGGGCGTGAACTCCGCGTCCTTGATCTCCGGATTGCGGATCGTGTCGAAGAGGTTCTCGAAGTTGTAGAAAACCACCTTGTAGGGTTTCTGAGCGAAGCAGGCTGCAAGCAGCAGGGCGAACAGCCCGGTAAAAAGCAGTTTCTTCATGGTCGTATCATTCGGTTATTCCCCATGCCGTGGGGTTGTGTTGTGCTTTCACGTCGGCGGCGATCGCCTCGTCGAGCATCGGGAAGAACTTGTATCCAGTCTTCTGCTCGATCTCCGCCACACTGGTCGTATATTCCGCAAGCCCGTCGGCGCTCGCCGAGGAGTTCTCGGCCCAGAAGCCGATGGCGATCAGCTCCGAGGCGTCGTGGATCTCGTCGATGCGCTTGCGGGTGTTGCCGTTCTTCGTGCGCAGCAGGACCTTCCAGCAATACTCGGGCATGGCGACCTTCGTCCCGCTGCGGTCGGTGCTCCAACTCCGGACGCCGTAGTTGCCCGTCACCATGTAGAGCGTGTCGGCGCACGACCTGCCCATTGCCGAGGCCGTGTTCTCCATCATGAGCCACGAGCCGCCGTTGAACGCACTCTCCTGCGGCATGATGTTGGTCGAATAGAAGGTCTGCTCGTTGAGCAGCGTCGAATAGGGCACATATCGGTGATTTGACATGCACTGATGCCCGCGCACCCCGCCGCCCCGGTAGGAACCCTTCTGCAGGTCGGCCTGGTCGGCCTCGGGGATCTCGGGATCGAAAGCCCACGCATCAATTCGGTCATATTGTCCCTGCATGTAGCAGGCATGGATCGGATAGGCCACCCACAGGGCGATGCGCTTGGAGCGGTCGTAACAGATGGTGAAATTGCGCGCCTTGGGCTGCGTCGAGGAGATCGGCGCATAATGCGTCACATAGGTGCAGTTGTCGATGCTCTTGTAGGCGGGCAGTTCGGCCCACGGGTGGTCCATCACGGCCGGAATCGAATACTCGGGCTGCGAGAGGGTCAGGTCGAACTCCAGACCGCCGTCAAACGCGACCCGGACCGTCGCCGTACGTGCGGCCCCGGAATCGTTCTCGGCCAGATAGAGATAGACGACATCGGCCGTGGTGACCAGCGAACCCGAACGCGAGGTCGCGTGCGTATTGCGGGAGGTCCAGCACCAACTGCCGCCCTCGGTGACAGTGACCGTATAGGAGGTTCCGACGGTTCCGGAGAGCACGATCCGGGGATCCGAAGCATAGCCGGGAGCCTCGAGCGAGGTGTTCTGCGATTCCAGGAAACGCGCGCCGAACGACGTACCCTGCCCGTCTTCCGACGAGCCGCAGCTAACCGACAGTGCGACGAGCATCAGAAAGAAGGCTGCGAAACGAAGGGCGCCACCTCTCGAAAAGATCGAAATCATCGGCAAAAATATAGGGAGAAAAAATCAACCCCCGGACGAGGACGGGAGTCCCGCCGAGGGTTGATTGGATATTAAACAGAGATTAATAGAGTTGAATGCCTGCAATAACGGCACGGGGAGCCGAGCTCGATGCCGTATCGAAATCTGCACTGGTCGAAATCGTAACCGTCGAAGCCTCCGTCAGGTCCGTAAGATCAAACGTGTAGTAGTCCGAATCCGTTACGGTGATGGTGAAAGGAGGATTGCCCGTTGCACCGTCGTTGGCCGCAAGATCGACACTTGCCGTGCTGACCGATCCGCCGTTGTTCACGCGAACATAGATCGTTGCGGACTTACCCTTCCAGGCCACGGCATAGAACGAAAGTTTCTTGGCTCCCGTAACACCCACGGCCTGCGAGGTGAAATAGCCTGCGGCTCTACTTGTTCCAAGCTTCACGCCGGACGCTGCTTCGCCGTTGAAAGTGTATTGGTTGCCCAAAGTATAGGCTTTGGCAGCGCTATCGTCCTCCGTGCAGGTGAAGATGTCCATCGAGGTAAAGGTCTTCGTTTCACCGCCCTGCGACACTCCGTTCTGCTTCAAAGCCACCGTCTTGGTAGCGACAGCCTCACCGGCCTTCATCAGCTTGACGGTCAGCGTGCCGCTGATGGCCTCCTCGGCCGTGTTCTCCTTGGCGGTCACATTCACCTGATCGCCGCTCACCTCCACCGTGAACTGCTCGTTGTCGGTCGAAGCCTCGATCGTGCAGTCGTCGGCGTTCTTCTTGGTTACGGTCACCGTCTTGGCCTCACCGGCAGCGGCAAACGTCAGCGACGTCGGGTTCAGCGTGATCGAAGGAGGTACTTCACCGGCAGCCTCGATGCTGTAGGGCAGCACGTTTACATACTTGCCGGACGAAGTTCCCACGAAATAGCCCTTGACAACGACAACGGCACCGTCAAGATCCGAGATGGTCGTATTGTCGATGTACTTGACCGAACCGATAGCCTTCGAAGCGCCGTCGATTGCCACATTGACATAAGTGCCATCGATCGAAAGGGTTCCGGTAAACTGAATCTCCGTGCAGACCGGATCTACCGAAAGGAGCTGATCCATGGCCGAAGCATCGCAAACCGTAGGATTGTAGGTCCAGGCATTGCCCGTAGACTCGACAGTCACAACGGCGTCCTCCGAGAACTGGGGCGTCGAAGCCTCGTTGTAGATGGTCACTTCGCCCTCGATCGAGATCTTGTCACCGACGGCACGCTCGTTTCCGTTGTGATATACCATCATGGCTCCGGTCTCGTCGGCAATGATGTAGGCAAGTTTGCCGCGTGCTACGACCGTACCGGCCGTCTTGTATTTTCCGGCAGTCTTGATTTCGCCGATCTTGGCTCCGGTCGTGGGAGCGACATAGTTCAGATCGACCTCCTGGCCGCCGACACCCTCGAGGAGCGTCACGTCATCCATGCGGTAGGAGGATGCGATATCGGCATTGAATTTAATATAAAGCTCGGCGGGAACCTCCTTGAGCGTGAAGTTTGCCGTAGCCAGAGCCCACGTACCGTACTGGGAGTGCTCGTCGTCGGCTACCGGACGGTCGTAGGTGATCTCCACCCAGTTATCGCCGTCCTTGCTCAGCGAAACATGGAATTTGGATGCATCAAATGCATTGTCGGATGCGCCGTACTCGCTCAGATAGGAGCCGAACGTGAGGCAGAGGTTCTTCTGTGCAGCATCGAGCGTGATCTTCCCGATCACGAACTCGTTGTTCGAACCGAACAGCAGGTTATTGACACCCGAACCTTCGTATTTCGAATAGTTGTTGTTCGAGGGAGAGTTGGCGCGGGCGCTCATGCCGTTGAACGAATAGGTCACTGCGGAGATACCCGTGCCGGATTCGTTCTTCCAGCCCTCGAACTGATCCAGATAAGGCCACGACTTACCCTCACTTCCATAAGTCTGCGTAGCCTGCTCCTTGTCGAAGTTGTTGGCATAGATCGGGTCACCCGTGGGGGGGGGCGTAACGCCGGATGCATACTGCTTGACAGTCACGGTGGACTCGGCCTCACCCCATTTGCCGAACTCGGGGTGGATCAGCGAGAATGCGATCTTGCCGCTGCGCTCGCTCAGGCCCGACGCCATCTCCGACACCGATACGGTGATCGTGGCATTGCCCTTGCCGCTCATGGGCTCTACGGTAGCCCAGTCCAGATCGGTCTTCACAACCGTCCACTCACAGTTGGCCTTCACCGAGATGGTCTGAACGGTCTCCGTCTCCTCGGAGAAGGTCAGCGTCTCGGGCGATGCCGTCAATTCGGGCACCACCGACTTCTCGTCGTCATCGGAACACCCCGTAAACACGGATGCCGAAACGAGGCACAGCGTTCCGAACAGGATTCTGAAAAGATGTTTACTCATAAGAATTTGATTAAGTGGTTATAAACAAAGCTATGACTGTCTCTTATACACATCTCCGAGCCCACGAGACACTCGC
>ERZ1027060.539-NODE-539-length-12511-cov-21.067277_pt1 | contig 12511 bp, 7 predicted proteins | sample MGYA00519424_ERZ1027060 | MGnify/ENA primary metagenome ERZ1027060 (study PRJEB26926, sample SAMN06164500) | human gut metagenome | biome: ENVO:00009003; feature: ENVO:2100002; material: ENVO:00002003 | host: Homo sapiens | place: USA | collected 2012 ... | reverse complement strand
GGGTTTGGGCAGGCTGATGTTCCAAATGCTGCTGATGCGCCTTTTCTGCGCTCTGGTAAAGGGCGGTAGTTGAAGCCACGGCTTTCTCCTTTTCGTCCTTTCCCCGACGGATAGCGTTCCAGTCTTCGGCAGAGTGAAGCATGTCCCAGATGGTATTTAGGTCGATAAGGCTTGGCCTGATGCTCTTTTCTTTAAGCTGCTTGTTATATTCCTTAATCCAAAGGTCGAGTTCCTTTTCTTTCGCCTGCAGATACTCTTTCATCGTCTTGTTCTGTGACAGCATGGTTTGATACGAACCCTTACTGTTGGCGAGTTCTGCCTTCAGTTTATTGATGTGCTCGTTCTGGTCATCTGCTGCTTTCGTAGCCTCATCCTTTGCCGCAGTCAGTCTTTGTTCTGCTGCATCAGGCTCTTCACCATTCAGAATCTGCTGGTATTGCGCCTGCCATTCCTCCATTTCTTTCTTGGCGTTATTCCATGCTTGAAGAGCTTTCTCGTAAGCTTCTTTCTTGTTCTTTTCTTGTGAAATGAGATTTGTGGTAAGTGCTTCGTGTTCAGCCAGTTGCGTGGCGCAGGTAGAAGTGCTTTCTTGAGCGTTATTCAGTATCACTGAAGCCTTGCTTTCATACGCAGCTTCATCCTTTATAGCCTTATCCTTGAGTTGGGTCAGCCGTTCTATCTCTTTCTGAATCTTGTTAAACAGGCTCAGTTTGCCGGTTGCTTCTTTCGCTTTGTCTTCATAGATAGGCAAGAGCGCTTTCAGTTCTGCCTCTGCCTTTGGAATCTTTGGATACTGGGCGATGAGCGCCTTCCATTCCTCTTCGTAAGTTGCGATTTCACCCGAAAGTTTTTCCTGTTGTTTTTGGAGCGTCTGTACTTCGCCGTCGTTCTGTTTTCTTTCGCCGGAAAGATGCTTCTCCTGTTTCTGCTGCAGTTTCAACAGATCCTCTTTTGCTTTCAGAAGTTTTGAGAGTTCCGTAGTGGCTTCTTCAAACTGCCTGTTGTCAGTATGATAAGGATGGGTCGTGCTGCCGCAAAGCGGACAAGGCTTGCCCTCGGTCAGGTTGGCACGATGAATCTCCCATTTTTCACTTACCATCAGGGTATAGGCATTTCTTAGCGTCTGGGTCTCTTGGGTCAGCGCCTCGATGGTCAACTTGCCCAGCGCTTCATCTATCTCTGCGTTTCTCTTGCCCAAGAACTGGATGCGTTCCTCATTCTTCTGCTTTTCTGTTGTGGCGACATCGAGATGAGCCACAACCTTGATGGCTTGCTGGACATCTTGCAGTTTCTTTTCGGCTGCCGACTTTTTGGTCTGCAGTTCCTCTATATTCTGTCCGGCAGTCTTGTTCTTTTCCTTCTCCCAAGCCTGTTCTGCGGCTTGCGTCGCTTCGTGCAGAACCTGTTTCTGCTTGGCAATCTCTTCCTTGGTCGTTTTGAGGGCAAGGTTTGCTTTCTCCGTTTCAGCTTCCCATTTTTGGATGTTTCGGGCGTTTTCCTCCACATCTCTTTGGGCAGATTGATTCTCTTTCTGAGCCAATTCCAATGCCTCTTTCTTCTCAGTCAGATTCGGCATAGCTGCTTCTATTTTTGTTTTCAGCGCCCTTGCTTCAGCGATAATCGGCAGAGTCTTTTCGAGTTGTTCCTGTGCCTTGTTGACTACTTCCTTTAGGTAGGAGAGAGTATGCTCGCTTTTGGTGATGCCAACCACCTTGCTTTTCATGGCAGCTTCCGATTTCAGGATTTCTTCTTCCTGTTCGTGGATGCTTTGTATCTGTCGCTCAACTTCCTGTAACAGGTTGACGGCTGGCTGTACTTCATCGTGCAACTGGAGACGGAGAATCTGGGCTTGTATGTCCTTGGTAGCATTTGCAGCCTGCTCCATATCTGCTTGATAGATAGCGATTTGCTTAGTTTGCTTATCGTTTTCCTCATACCATTGCAAGTCTTTCGATATGGCTTGCAATTGGCTGTCGAGTTCCTTCTCAGCCTTTTCCAACCGGGCGATTTCCTCTTGCAGTAGGGCGAGTTCTTCGTCATTCAGCAGGTTCTGTTTTACGGCTTCCACTGATGCTGCCATCTGGTTGTAGGCATCCACCGCCTGGTCTTTTGCTTTCTTGATTTCAGTAGCGATGTTCGTATAAGTTTCCTCACATCCGATGAGTTTCTCCAGGAGTTCGTAGCGCTCGTTTTCTTTTGCCGTCAGGAAGTTGGCAAACGAACCTTGTGCGATGAGCACGGTGCGGAGGAACTGGTCGTAGTCGAGACCGATGATGTTCGGCAATTCGTACCAGTCGGCTATTTCTTCTGTCAGTTGTTCTCCGTTTCTTGTGATTTTATAGAGAGAAGTCTTGGCATTTTCATAGCGTACTCTTTGGAATCTGACGTGCCATTCTGCGCGGTAGATACTGCCGTTGTTGGCAAGGAAGGTGAGTTTACTGTAACCCTCTTTCTTGCCACGGGTCAGTATGTTTCGACTATCTGTAGGAGCTAACCGGTTGTTCTCATTAGCATCAGCTTCTCCGAAAATCTCTATGTTCTGATTCTTGTCGCCTTTCTTTCTTGGGTAGCGAGGGGCGCGGTTGTAGAGAGCAAGGCAGATGGCGTCGAGTAGGGTGGACTTGCCACTTCCCGTCGGACCTACGATGCTGAAGATGGTGCTCTCGCCTAAGGCACCTTCTTCAAAGTTGATGACCTCGCCACCCTGTTTGTCAAGCGAAGCGAGGTTGAGTATTTCGAGTTGTAGGAATTTCATAATGATGATGTCGTTAATAAATCGGATAACATTTTCTCCTGTCTTTCGTTCATCGGAGCGTTGTGCTTGATGGCAAAGGCCTCCTTCAAAGTATCAAGTGGCGGTCGGTTGACGATGTCCTCGATGCTGGTGATTTGCTGGGAACCTTGGATGGTGGAGAGGTCTAACTGCGGGATGATGCGCTGGATTTTGCAGAGTACGGCATCCTTCTCATTGACGAGATTCTCCAGTTCCTTGATGTCATCGTTGGAAAGTTTCTCCTGTTTCACCTTCAGCATTACGTAGTCGAAATGGTCACTCAGTTCGCCATTCATCCTTTCTGAAAGTTCTGAATGGATGAGTTTCTGCCATTTCTTGATGGTGAGTTCCTCCTCGTTTTCAGGCAGAATGCGAAGGGAGTGCTGAGGCTTGTATTCCAGGAAATCTACTTTTATATCCTTGCTCTTGCCTTTGCAGTTTTCCTTTTCTTTTTCTTCCTTCATTCCATCTTTATTTTCCTTCATTTCATCTTCTGTCTTCTTCGCTTCCATTTCCTCCTTTTCTCCCTTGTCACATCCGATGGTGATGAGGTCGATGCCGTGAGTGTAGTCTTTCTCGGCGAACGACATTGGAAGAATACTTCCCGTATATCTTGCCCAGTCGGTGTTCCAGATATGTTGCCGTTTGTGGATGTGTCCGCAAGTCATATAGTCAGGATGATCGTTCCATCCTTCCAAATCCACTTCCTCCTGTCCGCCGATAATGATCTTTTCGCTCGCATCCTTTTTGGCGATATCCGAACCCTTGGCGTACATGTGAGCCATCATGATGCACTTTCTGCTCGGGTATTTCTTTCGTGCTTCAGCAGTCAGTTCTCTCAGGAAGGTGTTGACTCCTTGCGAATAACAGGCGTTCTGGACCACATCACTCCGAAGGAAAGGTACGGCGAGGATGATGACTTCTTCTCCTTCCTCATTGGACACAGGGATGATGAGATCGTCGTAGGAATAGAGCCAATGTCCGCCGGTTTTATTATCGTCTTCGTTTTCTCCCTGCTGCCAGATTTTCCTTACATTTCCTCTGATTTCTACATGGTATCTGGCAAGGAGTGGGCGGGGAGCCTCCAGTCGGCTGGCGGAATCGTGGTTGCCGGCGGTGATGATAATCTGCATGTTCGGGCACAGATGGGTGGCATCGGCAAGAAACTCGTAATAAACGGTCTGTGCTGCTGCCGATGGATTTCCATTGTCGAAGATGTCTCCTGCGACGAGGAGTGCATCGGGCTTTTGTTCTGCGATTTGCACTAAGAGCCATTGCAGGAAGTGCTTGTGTTCAGGCAGTCGGTCGTTGCCGTGAAACAAGTTGCCCAAGTGCCAGTCGCTGGTTGCTAATATCTTCATACTCATAGGGGTTGTGTTATCTTTGTCTTTTTCTTTGTTTCAAGTTTACAATCGTTTTTCCTCCGTTCCAAGATTGCAATCCTTGAACTCGGAAATGCAATCTGACCACAAAGTTAGCATAATTCTTTGGGATAAGCAAGGAAAAATACCCTAAAAATGAAGAAAAATGACTGGAAAAGTGAAGATATTTGGGTAAGCTATTGTTTTCTTCCTGATAATGTTGTATCTTTGCCTAATAGAAATCTTCGTTCAAAGACGTTGAATGTCGGTTCAACGACTCTGAACGGCGGTTCAACGACTTTGAATGTCGGTTCAACGTCTTTGAACGGAGATTTCTCTTAGGATGAGATACTTTTATTCCTAAGTAGGAAGATCCTGTTACTTAGTAGAGATCATATCTCTCAGAGATAGAAGGACCGATTAAGTGAGAAAACTAACAATCTAAATAAGAAAGGAAAAGAAATGGCAAAGTACAAATTGCAGGAAATGAGTGATATGCGTGATGAAGGCAAGCGCAGAGTTTATCCCAAGATGGTGCCCTATCGCACGCTTTCCAGAAAGGAATTCGTCGAACAGATGCAGAGTTATCATCGTGACCTTTCTCAGGGCACTATCGAAGCGGTTCTGACAGATGTGGAAGACGTGTTGGTCCGTATGCTCTCTATGGGTTATAATGTGAATCTCGAAGGCTTGGGCACCTTCTCCTTGTCCCTTGGTTTTGAGGATGACAAGCCTACGGAGATGCAGACAGATGACGACATGATGAAATATCGCAAGGTAGGCGTGAAGAACGTCAACTTCAATTCATCTCCTGAGTTTGTGAAGGCTGTAAAGATGGAGACCGACTGTGATTTGGAACGAGTGATGAGTGGTGTGAAGGTTATCCGCAAGCAACTCTATTCCAAGGAAGAGCGCATTGCCCGTGCCTTATCGGTATTGGAAAAGAACGCAGCTATCACTCTCGGCGATTATGCCTACATCAACGATATGAGCCGCACCGCCGCTTCCCTCGAATTGAAGGAGATAACTCAAGACCCGACATCACCTATCCGCTCGATTGGAAGAGGAAGCCACAAGGTTTGGGTGAAGAGGAAAGAATAAATTAAAATGAGTTTTTATACTATTTTATTGGGATTTGCAAGAAACTTTCCGATTTTCTTGCAAATCCCAATTCTTTTTATTACTTTTGCGGTTGTCTTGCTGTGGATGGCTGGCGATGAGTCGCTGGCTAAGTAAAAGTCCATGGCTTGGCCTATCATAATTAAGAAAGACGTGTACTACGTTTTCTTCTGATTCGATTGAAACCTAGGAAATTTCAAAAGAGGCATTCAGATGAAGACAGCGGTAGGCGCCTTCGCTTTATTTGTGTATGTACACAGGCATAGGTGTGCCCTTTCCATTCGTTTGGATAGGGTACATCCTGTGCTATTATATATGCAAGTTTGGCGTAGGTTTCTGTTGCTTCTTATTCTTGTTGCCAAAGGTTTTCCTAGGACCTCAATCGAGCAAGGGTAATGCGAGTGATAGATTCCCTACGCCATTTCTGTTTTGGTAGCAACCATACAAACTAACAAGAATGTTTCTGCTTGGGGGAATGGCGGAAGTGCCAATAGCCTAAGGAGATACAGACCGATGAGCACTAAGTTTTTCAATAATACTCCTGATAATTCCCTGTTCGAGAAGTTCAAGGGAATAGCCCACAACATGCTTGATTTTCATACCTTTCAGGCAGTAGTAGGATATTTCCGAAGTTCGGGCTATTTCAAACTTCGTGAGGAATTTGAACAGGTCAAAAAGATACAGATATTGGTAGGTATCAATATCGACAACATATTCCGTAAGCAATCCAAACTCTTTTTCGGACAGATAGATGAACAAGCTGTCATCGATGCCTATTCTCACGATTTCGTTGAAGAAGTGAAAAATGCAGGCTATAATGAGCAGACGGAGAGAGGTATCCTCCAGTTTTGCCAGGACATCATCGACAAAAAACTGGAGATGCGTATTCATCGAAGCAAGAACCTCCATGCCAAATTCTATCTTCTTCTCCCGGAAAACCATAATCCAAACTCTGATGGCTGGGTTATCATGGGTTCCTCCAATCTATCCGATTCCGGAATGGGAACCGTGCCTGGCAACCGGTATGAGTTGAACGTGGCGATGAAAGATTATGATGATGTGGAATATTGCAAGCAGGAATTTGAGCAGCTTTGGGAGCAGGCCGTTCCTCTGAATCTGCAAGACATCGAGCAGATGAAGGCGAAGACTCATCTTGCTCAGTTGCCTACACCATACGAACTCTACATGAAGGTGCTGATAGATACCTTCGGTTCGCAGGTGGAGGATGACTTTACGATGGAAATGCCTGAGGGTGTGAAGGATATCCGCTATCAGCACGATGCCGTGATTCAGGGTTATCAGATGCTGATGCAGCACAATGGATTCTTCCTTGCCGATGTGGTGGGTTTGGGTAAGACCATTGTTGCCACGATGATTGCTAAACGATTTGTTGAAGCAAATGGAAGATACACCAATATTCTGGTGGTTTATCCGCCTGCCTTGGAAAAGAACTGGACTGATACCTTCAAGCTTTTCGGCATCAAGCGTTACGCTCAGTTTGTGAGCAATGGCAGCCTGAATAAAATCATAGAGGGTGAGGGCAACTTCCGTGAAAAGGGAGAGTATGACCTGGTGATTGTAGATGAGGCGCATAACTTCCGTGGATCCACCGCTGGCAGATACGATGATTTGCAGTTAATCTGCAAGACTCCACGTATTAATGAAGGTTTGGTAAAGGGTCATCATAAGAAGGTGATGCTGCTTTCGGCTACTCCGCTCAACAATCGTCCAACCGATCTTCTGAATCTCTTGCTTCTCTTCCAGAATGCCCGCTATTCCACCATCGAAGGCATCCAGAATCTGCCTGTAACCTTCTCTCCATGGATAGAAGAATATGATAAGTTGATGCGTGAACGTAAGTTAGACAAGAAGAACGAAAGAAATGCAGAATTTGCGAAGCGTACCGATGACCTCTACGGGAAGATAAGAACGCAAGTGATTGATAAGGTGACGGTACGGCGAACCCGAAACAATATCAAGAATGTGCCTGCCTACAAGAAAGACTTGGATGACCAGCACATCGTATTCCCGGATATTCTGCCTCCTAACGAATTGGTATATGAATTAAATGGCGGTTTGAACGATCTTTTCTATAGTACGATGGCGATTCTTACCGATACGCCTCATCCCGAAGATAATCCCACAGGCAAGGGCTTGCACTATGCCCGTTATCGTGCCGTGGAGTTCTTGCAGGGCGAGGCGCGCAAGAAGTATCCTACTGCCCTTCATATTTCCACCATGCTGACTGGCATCTATCGTGTTCACATGGTCAAAAGATTGGAGAGCAGTTTCTATGCCTTCCGCCGTTCGCTCCACACCTTCCTCCGCATTACCGAGGATATGATCAAGATGTTTGAACAGAACAAGGTGATTATCGCTCCCGATATCAACGTGAAGGATAAGCAAGCCAAGGGATGGGAGTTGGATCGCATCATAGAATATGCCGTAGAAAAAGGCTTGAAAGAGGAAGATACAGTCTTTAAAGACGAGGATTTCAGCGAACGGTTCCTGGAGATGCTGAAAGAAGATGCTAAGAATTTGAAGGAGCTTTGCAGAAAATGGGATGAGATAAGCGAAGACCCTAAGCTGGAACTGTTTATCGATAAATTGGAGCATGAATTCTTTGATAAGGAGATAAATCCTACAGGCAAACTGGTTATCTTCTCTGAGAGCGTAGATACCGTGAATTATCTGACGGAGCAGTTGCAGAATCGTCTGCATCGCCATGACATTCTGGATGTCTGTGCCAGCAATCGTACCAACAGGCAGGAACTTCTCCGCAAGTGCTTTGATGCCAACTATGCCGAGCAATCGGATGAATTCAACATCGTGATTACTTCTGATGTGCTTGCCGAAGGTGTCAATTTGCATCGTGCCAACGTCATCATCAACTACGATTCGCCATGGAATGCTACCCGATTGATGCAGCGCATCGGTCGTGTCAATCGTATCGGTTCGGTGGCAGACAAGATATACAACTACATGTTCTATCCGTCGATGCAGGGCAACCAGGAGATTCATCTCTATAGCAACGCCCTCATCAAGTTGCAGGGCTTCCATTCAGCCTTTGGTGAGGATGCACAGATTTACTCTAAAGAGGAAATTGTGAAAGAGTTCCAGATGTTCAATCCTGATATTCAGGATGCAGTGGATAGAAACCTGAAGTTCCTGGAAGAAGCCCGTGAGCTTTATCGCACCCATCGCAAGCTCTACAACAGCATCAAGGCTTTGCCGATGAAGAGCCGAACGGTGAGGGAAATCGGAAAACATCCTCATTCCACCATCGTCTATCTTTCTTCGCCTCAGAAGGTGGAGTATTATTGGGTTAAGGCTGATGGCAAGGCTTTGTCTATCCCATTCTTGGATGCGATGGACATCATGAAGGCTGAGATGGAGGAGAAGCCGGGTGACTTTGCGAAGGTAATGGATTTCCATTACGACCAGGTGAAGTTAGCATTGGAATCCTACCGGAAGGTGGTGAGAAAAGTGGTGGATGCCGAAAGCATGGAGAACAGGAAGAAAGATAAATCGACCAATGCCGTGCTGAGCATTCTCCGTACGATGAACCGAGCCTTGAATGCTGTGGATGCGGAGAAGACTGTGGCGCAAATCAAGAAGCTGGAGCAGATAGTGGAACTGGGCGTCTTCACCGGACTCAATTCAAGCATCAACAGTTTCAATCGCCAGGTTAAGAAGCAGAAACCATCCGGCGAAGAACTCATAGCGCAAATCATAGACAAGATAGACGAACTCTTTGAACGCTACAACATTCCGCTGGATACCGACGAGGAAAGAAACGAGGAAATCTTGGAACCGCAGATTGTGGTATCTGAGTCATTCATCTAAGTCTCTAAATATAATAAGGTGTAAGAACAGAAAAAACAAAGATAGTTATGGCAACATATAATAAAGAAACATTCAAGCGACTCTTTCAGTCGAAGTTCAATCTTTCGAAATGGCAGATGTTGCTGCAGGATTACTTTCATGCCGACAAGGTGCGTGTGAGTCCTGAGATTTTGGACGAGGATGCCGAAGACCGCAAGGGATATTTCCTGGGCAGCATGACAACGCAAGATAATTATGAGTTAGGATTCTTCTATTATGATATGGAGGATGGTTCGGTGCTGCGCCGCAAAGTGGGGCTTCGTAACCTGATTCGTCCTTATCTGGGCTATGGCTTTGATGCCGCCTTGGCGGTATTTAATGATGGAACCAACTGGCGCCTGTCTTTGATTTGCGACTTGAAGGAAGATGCTACCAGCACCAAGCGATTCACCTATGTGTTTGGTGATGAGAAGGCTTTTTATAAGACTCCTATACTTCGTTTTGAAAGCTTACGGACAAAAGCCAATGAGTTTTTGGAAATCAAGAAAGCCTTCTCTGTTGAGGCTCTTTCTGATGATTTCTTTGATGAATACCGTAAACAGTATGCAGAATTCGTGAAATTCCTTACGGGTAAGGAATACGTAAAGAAGGGAAAAAAATGGGTGGAGCAGGAAACAGGAGAGCCTGATGCCCAGTATTTTACATCCTTTAAGGAAGATGATAAGTTAGTGCGCGATTATATCAAGAAGATGATGGGTCGCATCGTGTTCCTTTATTTCCTGCAGAGTAAGGGATGGCTTGCCGGCAATCTGCATTACATGCACGATTTGTTCTATGATGCCTCTGATGAAGTAAAGGGAGATTTCCTGGACAAGGTGCTTGAACCGATGTTCTTTGGCTTGCTCAATACCAAGCCAGAGGACCGGAGTTGTGCGCCTTTGGTTAACGGAGTAGGGGTGAAGTATATTCCGAATGCCGATAAGATACCTTATCTTAATGGTGGTCTCTTCCAGCAGGAGAAGATCGATGAAGTAGATTCTGTTTTCCCTGCCGGAATGTTCCAGTCGCTTTTCGATTTCTTTGATAGTTATAACTTTACGATTGATGAGAACGATCCGAATGATGCCGAGGTGGGAGTTGATCCGGAGATGCTTGGCAAGATTTTCGAGAATCTTTTGGAGGATAACAAGGACAAGGGAGCCTTCTATACCCCAAAGGAAATCGTTCGTTACATGTGTCAGGAGTCGTTGACGGCGTATCTGCAAACTGGCATAGATGATGCAGAGGTTAAGGAACATATTGCTAACTATGTGAAAACGAATGATGTGGAGGAGCTGGGTGGAGCTTCTTCTGAACTTGCCATGTCTATCGACCAGAAGTTGATAGACGTGAAGATTTGTGACCCTGCCATCGGTTCGGGAGCTTTCCCTATGGGTTTACTCCGTGAACTCTATGCATGCCGCAAGTCCATTGAAATCTTCGAGGAGGATAATGCTGCCGACATCAAGCGCCACATTATTCAGAACAACATTTATGGTGTTGATATAGAGAAGGGAGCCGTAGATATTGCCCGCCTCCGTTTCTGGCTTGCTCTTATCATCGATGAAAAGGAGCCGATGCCATTGCCTAATCTCGACTTTAAGATTATGCAGGGCAACTCGTTACTGGAGAGTTATAAAGGGGTGGATTTGGATGTTACTTCCAAGAAGTTGAAGACAGGTAAGGATACCAAGAAAACTCGTGGTGTTCTCTCGTTGGGTTTTGAGGAAACTGATGTTCAGAAGACCATTCAGGATTTGGTAAAATCATATTTTAGCATCACCGACCATACCTTGCGTGCTCAGCGTCGCCAGCAGATAGATAAGTATGTGAAGGATTACATCAAGGTTTGTGCCGAGGGAAATCATGAGGTGCAGGATGCCGTAGATAAATTGGAGATTCCAAATGACCAGTTCTTCCTTTGGCATACATATTTTGCGGATGTATTCGAGAAGGGTGGATTTGATATTGTGATTGGTAATCCGCCGTATGGAGTATCAATAAAAGATGATTATCGTAAGGCTGTTGTTGCAAGTTGGGGAAATGTACCAGATTATGAAATATATTATTATTTCATAGTTTTGGCAGCGCCATTGCTGAAAGAAAAGGGAATTATGTCATACATTATTCCTAATACATTCCTATTCAATACTTTCGCTAAACATTTTCGTGAGATGCTTGTTGAAAAATGGAATGTGTTGGAGATACTTGACTGTACAAAGTTTCCTATTTTTGAGTCTGCTGTAGTTAGAAATGCAATTAATCTTTTTCAAAAAGACTCTGAGGGCAGTAAGCAAGTGGGTTATCGTAATACCGCAAATGTAACTTCGTTTTCTGATTTATTGGAGCGTGAAAGAGAATTTATGACTGTTGAGAGTCTGTTGGCTATGAATCAGAATTGGGGGTTAGCATATTTTTTACCTACTTCAATACGCAATGTTGTTAATCTTATTAGCTCTTCTCCATTAACAGTTAAGGATGTTTTTCCTGAAATATCGCAAGGACTTATTGCGTATGACAAATATAAAGGGCAGTCTGAAGAAATAATTAAAAGTAGAGCTTATCATTCTTTTATATACAAAGATGGTCTTAAAAAATGGCTTTGGGGTGAGGATGTTACACGATATAATTTAACTTGGAATGGTAAAGAATATATTGATTATTGTAATGGTATAGCAAATCCAAGGAACCCTTCCTTTTTTGTAGGAAAGCGAATGCTGGTTCGTGAAATAACAAATCCTTCAATATTTGCAGCTCTTATAGAGATAGAGGCATATAATGATCCTTCAATAATTATCGTAAAAGAGTCGAGAGATTATCCTATAGAAATTCTAGTTGGTATTATGAACTCGAAATTGACAACATTTTTTCATTTTAATCATTCACCTAAAGCAACGAAGGGAGCGTTCCCTAAGATCTTGGTTCAAGATATAAAGGAATATCCTTTGCCTAAAGTTAATTTAGATGAGAGAAAGATATTAATGCGACTTGTTGATGATGTTACAACGATAAAAAAAGGAAAATCAATCGCCGATACTTCTGCCTTGGAGAATCAAATCGACTTCCTCGTCTATCACCTCTATGGCTTGACCTATGATGAAGTTTTGATTGTTGACCCAGAGACTCCAATCTCTCGTGAGGAGTATCAGTCATATAATATAGAACAATAAAAGTAAAATGAGATATGAGTAAAATAGCAGATTTTTATCAGCTTAGAGATCAGTATAGAGAAATGTTTAGCGACGATGCTGACGAAGAACTCTGGAAGGTAAAGGAGAATACTTTTTTGCGAGATGAACTGGCAATTGTCATCAGAGATTCTGTGGCTCAAGTTCTCTCGATTCCTAAGACATAGCCAAATTTTTGAGCAACTTTTTGTGTTAATAAATACAAA
>ERZ1027060.537-NODE-537-length-12526-cov-5.514554_pt1 | contig 12526 bp, 10 predicted proteins | sample MGYA00519424_ERZ1027060 | MGnify/ENA primary metagenome ERZ1027060 (study PRJEB26926, sample SAMN06164500) | human gut metagenome | biome: ENVO:00009003; feature: ENVO:2100002; material: ENVO:00002003 | host: Homo sapiens | place: USA | collected 2012 ... | reverse complement strand
ATCTACACAAGGAGTATCGTCGGCAGCGTCAGATGTGTATAAGAGACAGCAGATGGACGGTTCGACTATATAGAGACGGGCTCGCTAATCTCCATAAAGGAGAATGTAAATGATATTACCATTCCTTCTGAAGAAAGGACACTACTTATGTACCCCATGGACTTTGAGGAGTTTGCTTGGGCTATGAATGAAGAGCCATTGATGGCATATATTCGCCAATGCTTTGATAAAAAGGTACCTTTGGAGCAGGGGATTCACGCCAAGGCTATGCTGCTGTTCCGCCAATACATGATTGTGGGCGGTATGCCGAAAAGTCTGTCGGCGTATCTGGAGAACAACCGGAGCTTCGAAATGGCCGATATGGAAAAAAGAGACATACTGACACTGTACCGGAATGATATAAAGAAGATAAAGTCTGGCTACAGGTCGAGTGTACTAAGTATATTTGACCAGATTCCGGCTTTTCTTTCTCGTTCCGAAAGACGTGTAGTGATGAATCGCATTGAAAAGGGGGCGAGCTTTCCAAAATATCATGATACTTTCTTTTGGCTCTCCGATTCGATGATTGCCAATGAATGCTTTAACTGCTCGGACCCTAACGTGGGACTTTCGCTGAATGAGGACAGAACATATGTGAAATGTTATATGGGGGATACGGGACTACTTATCAGTCATACATTTGATGAAAATGAGATTTCTGACGGTGAGCTTTATCGGGAAATCTTATTGGGAAAACTGTCGGTGAACGAGGGTATGTTCTACGAGAACGTAATTGCCCAGATGTTGGTGGCTGCCGGGCACAAACTGTACTTCTACACGCGATACAATCAAGAGAAGCATCGCAACGACATGGAAATAGATTTTATCCTGTCGAACCACAGCAAACTGAGATATAAAATATTTCCGATAGAGGTGAAATCGAATGATAAATATTCCATCCGTTCTCTTACCCGGTTCAACGAGAGTTTTCGTCAGCGTATAGGAGGGAGCTATGTGATTCATCCTAAAAACCTGAGTGTAAAGGAAGGGGTGGTGTATCTACCTGCCTATATGACTTTCTGTTTGTAAGCATATTCATTCTTTTCATACCGTTACACTCTAAATTTATGAACGAATACGTAACTAAAACTTTTAATTTCAAAGAACGCTTATGTAACAATAGAAAGTTATAAGCAAATATGCCCTCATGCTCTCATTATGTATATAATCCATTTATAATGAGCGCTAAATGAATGATGGTAGCATGTTTTTGAAGAAACAATTTGCCCTCATGCTCTCACTGTTTAATTATACTGATTACTATATAATGTGTTTATATTCAATGTGATATAGCTGAATTCGTTTCAAAATCACTCAGTTGAGAAAAGAGTATATTTTGCCGTTTTGGGTGAAGAAAAGTGGCATAATGCCTACAAGATCCCTTTTATATACACGAATCTTATCATATTTTGCTAGGAGAAACAACGGTAACTACTGTATTTTATGGAGTTCTTGATAGTTTATATAGAGATCATTATATGATAATCGGTCATTCATATTGCAGTTCTTTACTATGGGAAATTGCTTAATCACCTTTGTGATTAGACTTAATTACACTTGTGATTAACTTTAGTCACCTTTGTGATTAGAGTTAGTCACACTAGTGAGTAAGTAATTGCGAATAATAGAAAGAACAAATATCAAAGTACGATGAGTAGAACTTGTCAGCATGAAAATGTAATCGGATGTTTGTAAAATAGAGTATACTGTGATGAAAAAGCTCAAAATGCGATGGCTGACAAACTTTTGAATTAAGACTTCGTATGTGTTCATGTCGTTGGTTATCAGATGGATATACTCTTTTTATTTGTTCTGTAGAATGAGGGCATGAGGGCAAAGATACTTTTTGAAATATGCTATCATCATTCATTCAGTATTCATTATCAATATGTTAACTTCTTAGTGAGAGCATGAGGGCATAATTGCTTATAACTTTCTATTAATATTGGTGTTATGTTGAGTCGATTTATTGTGAAATACAGAAGTGTTTTTAATGCTTGTTGTAGCAATTATTAAAAATAATCGCTAAGAAACGTTTTTCCTATTTAAGAAATTATTATATTTGTACCGACTATTATACTATGGCGTAGTAGAAAGTTACATATTTTAAGAAGCGTTATTGAAATTATCTTCTATCGTCAAACTTCGCAACTTTGAACTGTACCTGAAGATGATAACAACAACGCTCACGTCTGTGTTATATACCTGCCATTACTGTGGCATTTATATACCTAATGGCGTGGGTGGCTGTTGTTTATCTAGGTACAAGGCAATGCGAAGGCCCGACGATAGGATAAACAAGATACAGCCCTCACGCTTTTTTATTGTTAACCGCCGAACAGAGGAGGGGGAGTTAGGCAAAGTCTTTTGACAAGATAGACTGATCTAACATTTACAGACGTATGAAAACAACACTGCAAGCGGGAATGCGAATCCTTATTTCCCGTTATCTGTCAAGTCGAGGTTGCGGAGACACAGTATATGTCACCGGACCGCCAGGAGTCTTCTGCCCACAGACGGCAATTATAGCATCTTTCTATAAAAAATATTCTATGGTATAATTGGGGCGTATAATGTCTGAACAGAATCATTGAAAAATTAAAATCTAAATTTATTGTACGGAAATTATGGAAACAAACAATATGGAAATGTATGAGGCTCCTAAAGTGGAGGTTATCGAAGTAGAAGTGGAAAAAGGATTTGCAGTAAGTGCTCCTGATTATGTAGACAGGCCTTTGAATTAATAAAATTTTATCATCATGAGAAATATAATGTATCTATCCTTTGCCGCTTTTATTTTTGCAATGAGTGGCTGCTCAAATGAAACATTTGAGGAAGGATATGGAAGAACAGGCAATGACATATTGGTTGCTACGATACCATCCGTCGAATCACGAACTTATATGGATGGGGTATCTGTAAAGTGGAGTGCCGGAGATAAAATCGGTATATTTTCCCAATCGAACAATTCTGTTTCATATGCGAATAATGAATATACCCTTTCTAGTGAGGCGGGTACACAGAGTGCGGAGTTTTCGGGTTCCTGTGAAGGAGAGAAGAAGGTAGCTTACTATCCTTATTCCGAAGATGTAACATATGATGGGACAAAGATAAGTTATGATATGCCTGTTTCTTATACGTATAAATCTGAAAATCCGAAAGATAACAACGGGGCACCTATGGCGTGCCTGATAAGTAAAGATGCACAAAATCAAGTTTCATTCAAGAATGCAGGGGCTTTAATCTATATTATGGTGAAAAACATCCCTGCCGGATATACACGGGCTATCTTGACATCTCAAGGAACAGGTGCTCCGGATATTGCGGGTAATGTAGAAATTACTTTCACTGCCGAAGGAATACCCACTTTAAAAACTTTAACGAATAGTAATGTGACAGAGGTGAGTGGAACAGATAATAAAGTGGTTACCATTAATTTTACAACTTCCGATGCTCTTCAGGACTTGGAATTCTACTTCCCTATCCCTGTCAATACATATCCGGAACTGAATATTTCAGTAGCAGGAGATAATAAGAATACACTCAGCATCAAGACATTCAGAGGGGATGACGGTAAAGGAGTCATGGCTGAACGTGGGGTAAGACTTTATGCTACAGTCGCTATCGATAAAGTAATAGGCGAGGTTCCTACGGAAGTAGAAAGCGTAGCGAAAGCCACCGAAGCATTGAAAAATTCCAATGCGATAGTGATAGCAGACGTTCCGGACAGTGAAAATTCACCGGAAATAGCATTGCCTAAAAAGAGTAATTCGGAAAATGAGGCTGTCAGCATTTCTTTTGATAAAATCAGTGCTTCCAATGAAATTGCCATAAAGGAATCTTCTGAAGGAGAAGGATCTTCTGTTGCCAAAACTGTAAGAGTGGCTATTCCCGCTGTAGAAGCAGGTAGTGTATCTTCGGAACCTTCTTTTAAGATTGAGTTACCTGCTTCTACTGTTACTCTGGATGCAGTTGACGGTAAAGCCACTTATGCAAAAGTGACTGCCAAAACAGCAGATCATACTCTTATCATAAAAGAAGGGGTGACAGTGAAAGAACTTGTCATAGCCGGCGGTAATGTAGAAGTATATGGTACAGTGAAAAATATATCATTGGCTGATGGAAATTCCAGTGAAACTACAGTAACTTCCTATGGATCTGGAGTTGTTGAGAAAGTGGGCGACAGTAATACCGATAAGTTTAATTTTAAATCAGAATGGGATGGCGTTTCTGTAGCGGAAGCAACACCCACGGATGGTAAAATTTATACGGCTGCACAACTGGCTTACTATCAGTCGAAAGAAATTCCTAAAACAACAACCGGAAAAGATCTGCCTGCTACAATGACGGGAAATGTTACACTATGTGCTGATATTGATATGAAGCAACAGCCGTGGATTGGCATGGTATTGGGTGAAAATGCTGTTTTTGATGGCGCAAATCATACCATCTCTAATATACGGGTGGATAATTTTGTACTTTCGGAGCAGAGTAAATATACTCCCAATGCCTGTGTAGGGCTGGTTGCGGCAACTAAACCGGGTTCTCAGATTAAAAATATCACGATAGACGGCTTTGAAGTAACCGGTAATGGTGCCGATGCAAAATGGAGTGGTGCTTTGGTGGGATACTCTTACGGTACAACTTCGTATGAAAACTGTCATGCTAAAAATGTGAAGATTGAGAGTAACAGTGCGGATGCTTACCGTATAGGCGGTTTGATTGGATTTATTGGCAAGATGAGTGGTACTGATAAAGCAGTGACATTGAAAGGCTGTTCAGCAAGTAACGTTACAATAAAAGGTAGTTTCTCTATCGGAGGTCTGGTAGGAACAGTGCAAGGAAGTGCGGATAGAACGTTCAATAACTGTGATGTGGATAATATCAAGTTGTCTGTCAATGAAAATTCCAGTGCAAAATACGGAGCATTTTCCAGTGATTTTTATGGTCCTAAAGTTTGGAGTGGTTATATGTCCAAGTTTATTGGAGATATTAACCTGGTGGGTACGGTTACTATAGATAGTGATTGCAGTGTGGATGTTTCTTTCACCGAAGAAAACTTGAAGTCCTTTGGTTATGGTGATATTGCAGATTATACTTACGCAAAAGATGCTTCACAAGAGGTGATAAATGCTGCTGTTTCAGCGGCGAAACATTATTCTTTGGCTGATGCTACGAGTCCTTTCATTCCTGCTCAAGTGGATGGGGGAACTATTACGGTTAATAGTACGACTTTAGTAAAAGGAACAGATTACAATCGTTTTATCTTGATTAAGGATACATGGGATGGAACAACCAAGACCCAACCTCAGAAGGAGAGTAATGTTTATCAAATTAAAAGTGCGGCCGAACTGGCTTGGTTCCAGTCTAAACAAGCGCCGACTTCGGCAACGGCTGCTTCTCTTCCTGTAACAGTAGATGCTGATGCTAAACTGTGTGTAGATATTAATTTGAATAATAAGCCCTGGTTGGGGATGGTTATAAACGGCAAAACATTTGATGGAGGAAAACATACGATTTCTAACCTGAATATGAGCCAGTATTTATTAAATCAACAAGCAACCATTTATACTCCCGAAGCTTGTATCGGGTTGTTTGCAGCAGTATATGGGAATGCTGCAATTAAGGATATAACGCTTGACAGGGTAACGATTGAGCCTTCTGCTGAAAAATCTCCCAAATGGGTGGGCTCATTGGTGGGATATTCCAAAGGAACTGGCACAACTTATACCAATTGTATAGCTAAGAATGTGAAAATTTTGACTGAAGGGACCAACTCTTTCCGTGTAGGCGGTTTGATCGGTTACATCGAAAAAAACAAAGGTACATCAGATGCAACAGCTACATTAACCGGTTGTAAGGTAGAAACGGCGAACATTGCGGCATCATTTTCTTATGGTGGTTTGGTAGGTTCTTTGTATGATAGTGTAACCTTTACAGATTGTCATACCAGTAATATCACATTGGCGTTGAACGGAGATTGTACAAGCAATTTGGGATATGTTTCTAAGTTTATTGGAGATGTGGCAAATAATACAACCCATAATAGAGTGATTATTTTCAATAATTGTTCTGCTGATTTGCTGACTTCGCAGGAACAGGCGGCTTTGAATTTCAGTGCTGTTGCCAGTCAACAAAAGAAATCAGGAACTTATACTCCCGTTAGTCCATTTGTAGGGATAGTAGATGTGACTAATGAAATGACTATAAAAGTTGGTGACAAAACTTTGGTGAATGGTACTGACTATAATAAATACGTTGAATAATAAGAATTCGGCTGTCCTTCTGTTTTATCGATAGGACAGCCGTCTTTTTACATTATATTTTGCTTATGAAACTCAACTCTAACTTCAAACTCCGCCATATAGCCGGAGAAACCATTATAATCAATCAAGGTACACCGGATGTGGATTTCACCCGAATTATCTCGCTGAACTCTTCCGCACGTTTTCTATGGAACAAGTTTTGCGGAAAGGAATTTTCTGTAGACGAGGTAGGTTGTTTCTTGGCTAAAACCTATCATATACCGGTGCAGCAAGCCCGGCAAGATGCAATGGCTTGGGTTAGCTCATTGAAAAAATGTAATGTTATAATAGACTGAACCGATGGAATTGAACCAATCAGAAAAAATGCTGTTTGCTCTGCTGTGTTCAGCCTTGAACACCATTCCGGTCAATTCTGCCCTTTTTGCCGATGTGTCATTGTTATCTTGGCAGAGTTGCTATAAGCTGGCAGTGGAACAGGGAGTGATGGCCTTGGCATGGGACGGAATACAAACCCTGCCGGCCTGTTTGCAACCCCCGAAGGCTTTGAAGTTAAACTGGGCGATGGCGGTAGAGAACTATGAAAAACGCTACCTGCGGTACTGCCATACCATAGCCGAACTTTCAGCTTTTTATAAAACGCATGGCATTACCACGGTCCAGTTGAAAGGAGTGGGTCTCTCCACCTATTATCCTATTCCTTCGCACAGGGAAGGGGGAGATATAGACATCTTCACTTATTCGGCAGACCATTCCCGGAAAAGTGATGCCGAGGCCAACCGGCTGGCAGACCGGTTAATGGAAGAAAAAGGAATAGAGGTAGACTTTGAACACTCCGAAAAGCATAGTGTGTTTTACTATAAAGGTATTCCGATAGAGAATCATAAAACCTTCATTAATTCGGAAACATACCGTATAGCAGTGAAGATGGATAAGCTCCTTCAAAAACTGCTACAACCCGTATCGGCGGAATTGGACGGAAAATGCTCCATTTTAATCCCATCTTCCACCTTTAATACCGTATTTCTCGCTTTTCATGCCGCCCAGCATTATGCACGCGGCCTGGCACTTCATCATCTTTGCGACTGGGCTTGCCTGCTGAATAGATACGGCCTGCATATTCCTGAGGAAGTGACGGATATTCGTTTTAGAAATATGATATTGGCAATGACCCGCCTCTGTAATGATTATTTAGGAACTTCCGTTCCTGTATATGGAGGAGAAGGATTGGCGGAGGAAATCTTGCGGGAAATCATCCGGCCACCCTATACGATGTCAGTTCCGGCGAAGAATAAATGGGGCATTCTGGTTTATAAAACCAAACGTATGCTGCATACTCATCGTGCGTGCAACAGCGTGTTGCGCATTTCACTGTGCAAATGGGTTGGAAATTCTATTCTGTTGCATCTGCGCTCTCCCCATACCATCTTCCAGACGGAACGAAAATAAGCGGTTTATGTTGAAAAGAATCTGCCGTTTGTTGTTGCCTGATGAAAGGAAAATGGGGATAAGGGTGGTTTGTGCCGTATTTCTTTGCGCATTACTTGACTTTGCCGGACTCGCTGCCCTGTTGCCTGTCTTGTTTTTTCTGTTGGATGACGGGAGGGATAAAGATGCCGCCCTGTTATTTTGTCTGGTGGCAATAGTCTTTATTTTGGTGAAAAACGCTTTGGCAGCGGGGCTTTCACGTTTTCAAAACCATTTTCTGATGTCTCTTTACCGTCGGCTCAGCTTTTCTCTCTTTACTTCTTACTATCAACGGGGATTATTGTTTATACGCAGCAGGGGGAGTATCCGGCTGGGATATGAGGTGAACTATATCTGTTATGCTTTTTCTTTAAACCTTCTTTCCCCCTTGCTTCGCATGACAGGAGAACTGCTGCTTGTTTTTTGGGTGACGGCAGCTTTGTTGGTTTACGCTCCGTTGACGGTACTGATGCTGTATATTGCCTTTCTGCCTTTCATGCTGATTTACGGATGGGGGATCAGGAAACCGATGCGCCGTTATGGTGAGCAGGAGCAGCAGGCTCGTCGTGAGCAATCCCGGCTGGTCACGGAAACGATGAAAGGGTATGCCGAATTGGAACTGAATGCGGCGTTTCCTTTTCTTCAGCAGGTATTCGCCCAGAAGGTAAGGAAAATCAGTGAGAGCCGTTTGAAACTGGAAACGATACAGCATCTTCCTCTTTGCCTTTCCGAAATGGCGGTCATATCGGGGCTGACCTTGCTCACCGTTTTCGGAACAGGGGATATCAAAGCGCTGGTAGGTGTCTTTGCTGTGGCGGCTTTCCGGCTGTTACCCGCTTTGCGCGGCATCTTAGGTGGTTGGACACAAGTACAGAATGCGGTCTATTCTCTGCGGATTATAGAGGAAGGGTTGGGGGATAAGGGGATGGAAGCAGTTTCTCCATCATGGGGGCAGGAAGCGTTTTCTTTTCAAAAAGAGATACGGATAGAACACCTCACCTATGCTTATCCTGAAAGTAAAGAGGTTCTAAAGGACTTTTGTTGTACTATTCGTAAGGGGGAATATGTAGGTATCTGTGGTGAGAGTGGCGTGGGTAAATCTACCTTGTTTAATCTGCTTTTGGGATTTATCACTCCGGATAAAGGCGCTATTCGGATAGATGGCAGGCCGCTTGCCGATGTGCCGAGGCAGGAATGGCATCGCAAGGTGGGATATGTGCAACAGGAAGTGTTTGTGCTGGATGGGACCTTGGCGGAAAACATTGCTTTGGGATGTCGGTCTATAGATAAGGAACGGGTAGCGGAGATAGTGAGGCTGGTGAGATTGGATGCTTGGGTGGATGAATTGCCGCAAGGAATGGATACTCCTTTGGGTGAAGGGGGAGGAAGGCTTTCGGGAGGTCAGAAACAACGGGTAGGCATAGCCCGTGCTTTGTATAAGAAAGCGGAGGTGCTTCTACTGGATGAGGCTACTTCTGCATTGGATAATGAGACTGAACGGGCTGTCAATGAAATGCTTCTCGGTCTGATGAAGGAGTGTAGGGGGCTGACTGTTCTTACGATAGCCCATCGGGAAAGCTCGTTGGCATATTGTCATCGTGTAATCAGATTAAATGGAAAAGACAATGGATCGAATTTATAAAATAGGTGGCCACTGCTTCGCATTGCCGGACGAAAGGTTGATGGAGGCGGTGGATGGTATCAGCGGTTTCAAGCCTTTTAGTTGGCAACCGGATCTGGTTTCGGCAAAAGATGTATACGGGGGTGCTTGGTTGCCGGATTTTACTGTTTGGGAGGGAAACGGTTGGGATTTTCCGGCTTTTACGAGAAAGTCCTATGGGTTCGGATATGAAGATGTAACCGGTACTTTCGGTGTGGGTGGGGATAGCTTTTTGTTGGAACTGGCTCCGCAGGGAGAACCGTCGCTTTATCTCCGGACGATGGGTGGAACCGGGAGAGGTATCTGTTTATATGGTAATTATTCTCCCCGTCTTTTAAGGTTTGCCTTATGGATGGGGTATGGCCTGATGACGGTACGGAAAGATACGGTTGCCTTGCATGGCAGTTGTATTGTTTATAAGGGGAAAGCGGTTCTTTTTTTAGGTGAAAGCGGAACCGGAAAAAGTACCCATACCCGTTTGTGGAGGGAAAATATAGCAGGAAGTAAGTTGCTGAATGATGACAGTCCCATTGTGCGTTATGAAGAGAGGGGCGTGTGGGTATATGGCAGCCCGTGGAGTGGGAAGACTCCTTGTTATAAGGCGGAGCGTTATCCGTTGGCCGGATGTGTACGTTTGTCACAAGCACCGTATAACAAGATACGGAGATTGAACACTTTGCAGGCTTATGCAGCTTTGCATCCGTCTGCTCCTCCTGCATTTGCATACGAGGAGGAATTATACAGTGGGGTTTGTAGTCTGTTGGAAAAGATGGTTTCATCCATTCCTGTTTATCATCTGGAGTGTTTGCCCGATGCGGAGGCGGTGAAATTAGTATGTCGTACTTTATATGGAGATGGGTATGAAGCGGATAGCGAATGAATGTTTCTTTGCGTGGGTGGAGTCGGAAATCAAAAGTGGCAGGAGCGTGAAGTTCCGGGTGAAAGGCAATTCCATGATGCCTTTACTGAGAAATGGGAAGGATGAAGTGGTGGTGGGGCCGTATGATAAGGAGGAGTTGAAACTTTTTGATGTCATTCTGTTCCGGCAGACAGACCGGTATGTATTGCATCGGATTATTCAAAAAAGAGGCAGTCGTTATCTGATGCAGGGAGATGGCGTCTGCCGTTTTTATGAGGAATGTGAGGACACGGATATCATCGGGGTGGTGAGAAAGGTATGCAGGCCTTCCGGAAAGAAGATTGAAACGGATTCCATGTGTTGGCGGTTGGGAAGCCGTTTGTGGTTGGGGCTTGGTGGATGCAGAGGAATGGTGCTGCGTGTCCTGAATAGATTGGGTTGTTGTCTCCTTTTTTGACGAAAGCCGGCAGCTTGGAAGGAAATATTATTCATAAAGCAGGTATTTTTCTCTCATCTTTTTGTAGGCTTCCAGTTCGTTCTGCCATCCTGCACGGATTTCTTCTTCACTGGCTCCTTTCATGATTTGTTCCCTTACGGTACGGTTCCCTATCAGCAGGTCGAACCATTGCGGGCGGGTAAAGAACTTGTCCGCTTTCCCAAGGTCTTGATAAGCTTGATAATAGGTGATGATGTATTTTAAAGAGAATCCTTTCGGGGCGGTGATATGGCGGAGATTATTGCCATAGCAGTATTGGTTTTTATACATCGGATTCTTGTCAAAGCCTTCCAAGGCTTCCGGTCTGAAAGAAAAGGAGGAGATACGGATATCCGGTGAACCGATTACTTGAAAAGGATAAAGAGTACCTCTGCCCACACTGATGGCTGTACCTTCAAACGGGCAGAGTGAAGGATATAAGGCAATTGCCTGGTCGTTGGGCAGGTTGGGAGAGGGTTTTACCGGAAGCGAATAGGGTTGTCCGTGTTTCCAGCCTTCCACGGGGATGACGGTCAACGCGCATTTTTTGCCATTGGGCAGCCAGCCTTCGCCATTGATCATTTGAGCCAGCTCGCCTACAGTGCAACCGTGTAAAATGGGGATGGCGTGCATACCCACAAAACTTTTCTGGTTTTTCTGTCGCACAGGGCCGTCCACGTAATCACAAGGATTGGGCCGGTCTGTGATGACCAGTTGTTTCCGGTTCTCGGCACAAGCTTCCATTACATACTGCATGGTGCTGATATAGGTATAGAAACGGGCGCCTACATCCTGAATGTCGAACACAATCAGGTCTATGTCCTGTAGCTGTGTGGCTGTAGGTTTCTTATTTTTACCGTAAAGGGACAGGATGGGTATTCCCGTGCGGGTATCTTTTCCGTTCCTGATGGTTTCTCCGGCATCGGCGTCACCCCGGAAGCCGTGTTCGGGAGCGAATACCTTTTTTATTTGTATATGCGCTGCAAGCAGGGTGTCCAACAGATGGGTTTCTCCTACTTTGGAGGTTTGGTTTACAACCAATGCCACACGCTTCCCTTTTAATATAGGTAAGAGACGGTCCATCTGTTCGGCTCCGGTGATAACCTTTTGCGCGGTCACGGCGTTGCAGATAAACAAGAGGCAGTATAGGAAAATGTATTTTGTTTTCATGATATGTGGCGATTATTTTGTAATATTGCACAAAAATAAGAATTTAATTGAGAATGGACGCACTTGCTATCATTAATAAATATTATCCTGAAGATAATGAACTGAAACATATCCTGCTGGCGCATAGCCGTTCGGTGGCCGATAAGGCGTTATGGATTGCCGGCAAGCATCCGGAATTGAATCTGGACAAGCAGTTTCTGGAAGAGGCGGCGATGCTGCACGATATTGGTATTTTTATGACGGATGCTGAGGGCATTTGTTGTTTCGGATCTTATCCTTATATTTGTCATGGATATTTGGGGGCTGATCTGATGCGGAAAGAAGGATTTCCGCGTCATGCATTGGTCTGTGAGAGACATACGGGAGCGGGTATGTCTTTGCAAAGTATTATTGACCAGCAGTTGCCTGTTCCTCATCGGAATATGGTTCCGGTTTCGCTGGAAGAACAGGTTATTTGCTTTGCCGACAAGTTTTTCTCAAAGACGCATCTGGACAGGGAAAAGAGCGTGGAGAAGGCGTTAAAGAGTATTTCACGTTATGGGGAAGCTGTCTCTTATACACATCTGACGCTGCCGACGATACTCCTTGTGTAG
>ERZ1027060.536-NODE-536-length-12540-cov-18.430917_pt1 | contig 12540 bp, 10 predicted proteins | sample MGYA00519424_ERZ1027060 | MGnify/ENA primary metagenome ERZ1027060 (study PRJEB26926, sample SAMN06164500) | human gut metagenome | biome: ENVO:00009003; feature: ENVO:2100002; material: ENVO:00002003 | host: Homo sapiens | place: USA | collected 2012 ... | reverse complement strand
TCCAACGTCGCAACGCTTCTTCTCTTGTTAACTTTGTTGTATTCATTCTTTATTCCTCCTTTTTTTAGTTCAAATTACAACTGCAAAGATACTACTTTCTAGCTTAAACGCCAAAGAAAATGAGAAAATCTTTTTTATCGTATTGCATAGATTCCATCCCGTTCAATTCTTGATTTAAAGAAAGGATTCTTGTTTTTGTGAAAGTGATAATGGCAACACTAATGGCCAAATAAGCATCAAAACTGATGAAAAATACAGCTTTATAGCTATTTTTTCTTCATTTCCTATTCTAATTCGTTTTTTTTTGTTAATTTTGCAACGAAAATACAATAAAGTCATATCCGTAAAAATACAGAAGATGGACAAAAAACATTTCGATATAGATTTCAGGGCAGCCACGCTAAAAGATTTTGAGGAGTGTATGGATTTAATAAATCAGGCACGACAGCAGATGATAGAATCAGGACTACATCAATGGACTGGTGGCTATCCTTCTGAATCTGATATTTTGGCTGATATCAATAACGGAGTAGCGCAAGTACTTACTATTGATAAAAAGATTGCAGTTTATGGAGCTGTTATACTTAACGGGGAAGAAAAATATAATAGTATTCAGGGTACTTGGAAGACATATGGTAATTATTATGCCATTCATCGTTTGGCAACTTTACCCGAACTCCAAAGAGAAGGTTTTGCTCAGGTATTTATTAAAAAGGTAAAAGGACTTTGTGAAGTAGAATGCATTCCAAGTATCAAGGTAGATACCCATATCAAAAACCTGAAAATGGTGAAACTTCTATCATCGATGGGATTCTGCTATTGCGGAACTGTCGATTATGGTATCCGTGGCAAGCGAATTGCATTTGAATATGTTACGCTGAATGAAAAAGAAGAAAATATCTATTAAGAGATTTTAATGTCGTATTTCCAAAATATTGTTTCTTTTTTTGGCAATTAGAATTATTTGCAGTATCTTTGCATTAGATATGTTGTAGCTGGCTTTTGAAAGTTGATATTTCATTTTGTCCGCTTACTTCTATCTAAGTATGAAAGAAACAATTATGAAAGAAGAAAAAACGACTATGATGAAGCAGCTTGTTGAACAACTCAACAATGCTTCTCAAGCATATTATAATGGTGAGGCTGAACTGATGTCCGACTATGAGTGGGATTCCAAGTTCGACCAGCTGAAATTGTTGGAAGATGAAACTGGAATAGTTTTACCAGATTCTCCAACAAATAAAGTTTCTGAGGATTCTATTTCCGGCAAGAAAGAACCTCATGAATTTTCTGCCTTATCACTTGCCAAAACCAAAAGTGTTGCTGACCTTGAAAAATGGGCCAGTAACAAACCAATTTGGATTTCATGGAAACTTGATGGACTTACGTTAGTTGCTACTTATGATGATGGGAAACTTACCAAAATCGTAACTCGTGGTGATGGGCATATTGGTACGAATATTACTCATCTTGCCCCTGCCATCAAGGGAGTATTGCCTAAGATTTCTGAAAAAGGGCATTTGGTAATCCGTGGAGAGGCTGTAATTTCCTATGAGGATTTCAATAATTTTCTTTTAGAGACAGAAAGTGATTATGCCAATCCGCGTAATCTTGCTTCTGGATCTCTGACGCTTAAGGATGTGGATGAAGTTAAACTCCGCCATATCCAGTGGATTCCTTTCACTTTAGTATATTCCGACCAGGAAATTCTATCATGGGGGCAAAGAATGGATTATTTAGAAAAGCTTGGTTTTCAGACGGTGGAACATCGATTCATAGAAAATCCTACCTCTGTGAATATTCAGGAGAAAATTGATGAGTTTACCCAGAAAGTTACCCATAAGAAGCAACCATTTCCGGTGGATGGACTGGTTATTACTTATGATGATACCCAGTATGCTTCTACTGGTTCTGTTACTGGTCATCATGCGACAAGAGCCGGTTATGCTTTCAAATGGCAGGATGAATATGCAGAGACGGTTTTGGATCATATAGAATGGTCATGTGCTGCCAGTACGATTTCACCTGTTGCTGTTTTTCAACCAGTAGAGTTGGAAGGCACTACCGTTCAGCGTGCTTCGCTCTGTAATATCAGCGAATGTGAACGCTTGGGTATTGGAGATGCGGGTACGAAATTACAGGTTATCAAGGCCAATAAGATTATTCCTAAAGTCATCAAAATAACTGAAAAAATTGGCGTTCTGAATATTCCTGATAAATGTCCTGTTTGTGGTGCTGAGGCTCATGTGGTTTTGAGTGAATCGGGGACTAAGAAATTACATTGCAGCAATGCTGACTGTACTGCTAAACAGTTGAAGAAGTTTGCCCGCTTTGTAAGCAAAGATGGAATCAATATAGACGGAATTTCAGAACAAACGGTTTCCACTTTTATCAATCATGGATGGATTAGGGATTATGCTGATTTCTATTACTTGAAAGATTTTGCCTACCAGATTACGAGTCTGGATGGATTTGGCAAGAAATCGGTCAGCAAGTTGTTGGAAAGTATCGAAAAAAGTCGAAATACTGACAGCAGGCATCTGCTGTATGCTCTGAGTATTCCTCTATGCGGGTTTGATGTTGCCAAACGTCTTTTAAGTAAATATACTTTTAAGGAATTGATGGAAACTGCTAAGACTTCGCTTTTTGATGATGTATTTGCAAGTATAGATGGTATTGGTCCTGAAAAAAGTGCCAGGTTCGTAAACTGGTTCAAAGATGATAAAAACTATCTTAAGGTTTCAAACTTACTGAAGGAACTTGATGTCAAAGAGGTAGAAGTTGCGGAAGTGGGTACGAAATGTGCAGGTCAGACTTTTGTGATAACAGGCGATGTGTATCATTATAAAAACCGAAACGAACTGAAGGCTTATATAGAAAGTCAAGGTGGTAAGGTAACTGGTAGTGTGAGTAAAAGCACAACATACCTTATAAATAATGATGCAGAGTCTCAAAGTTCTAAAAACAAGAAGGCCCATCAACTGGGGATTTCCATTATCACAGAGGAACAATTCAGAGAAAAATTCACTTGAGATGACCATTCTTAATATATGATGATTCTTTCTTCATAAAAATGAATTTCATCTCATCTAAACGTAAATAAAGTATGTATATAGCAGTAGCAGGTAATATTGGAAGTGGTAAAACAACGCTTACTCAAATGTTATCAAAGCATTACGGATGGAAGAAATTTCTTGAACCCGTTGAGAAAAACCCTTACCTGGATGATTATTATAAAGATATTCCCAGATGGGTGCTCAATATGGAAATCTTCTATTTGAAGCAGCGCTTCAAAAATCTGTTGGAAATACAACAAAGTAACGAGACTATCATTCAAGACCGCAGTATCTTCGAGGGCGTGTATGTCTTTGTGGCTAACAATAGAAAAATGGGTTATATGGACGAGCGTGACTTTGATACTTATATGGGATTGTTTGATTCAATGATGTCTGTTGTAGAGCAACCGGAATTGATGATTTATCTTCGTTCTTCTGTACCGCATCTCGTCAAAAATATCCAGAAAAGAGGACGGGAATGTGAACAGAAAATTCCACTTGATTATCTTCAGGGGATCAATGCTCTCTACGAAGATTTTATATGGAATAAATACAAAGGAAAGGTGCTCGTGATTGACGTTGACAATATGGATTTTGAGCATAATCCTAAAGAGTTTGGAGGCATCATTGATAAGATAGACGCAGAACTCTTTGGTCTTTTCTCTTCACGAGTAAACGAAAAAGATTAGTAAACAATTTAAACGTAAAGAAAATGCATATAGCAATTGCGGGCAATATCGGTAGTGGTAAAACGACGCTCACGAAATTACTGAGCAAAAGATATGGTTGGAAACCTAATTTCGAACCTGTTGATAATAATCCCTATCTGGCTGATTATTACAAGGATATGGAAAGATGGTCTTTCAACCTGCAGATTTATTTCTTGAATAAGAGATTTCATGATGTAGTAGAAATCTCCAAGTGTGATGATACGATTATTCAGGATAGAACTATCTTTGAAGATGCGAAGATTTTCGCTCCAAATCTTCATGATATCGGTATGATGAGTGACAGGGATTTTGAAAACTATACCGACCTCTTTGATCTTATGATCAGTCTGGTAAAACTTCCTGATCTCATGATTTACATCAGAAGTAGCATCCCTACTCTGGTGAGCCATATCGAGCGTCGTGGTAGAAACTTTGAAAAAAGTATTCGCATAGATTATCTTCAGGGATTGAATAACAGATATGAGAATTGGATCAAAAACTATAAGGGTAAATTGATTATTATAGATGGTGACCATCTTAATTTCGAGGAGAACCCTGAGGATTTCAGACAGATTACGGATCAGATAGATGCAGAACTGTTTGGCCTCTTCCCATTGGAATAAGTTGGGAATCAATAGGTTTTAGTTTTCTGATTGTAAATATATTATCAATAAGAATTAACAAATTGTCAACGTATGAAGCATTACAATATCGAAGAAGACATGAGGTATCTCCAACTTCTTTCGCAATCGTTTCCTACGGTTGCGGAGGCGAGTACGGAGATTATCAATTTGCAGGCAATTCTTAATTTGCCTAAGGGTACGGAACATTTCCTGGCTGATATTCATGGTGAGTATGAAGCATTTATTCACGTGTTGAAGAATGCATCAGGAAACATTAAGCGAAAGGTAAATGAACTGTTCGGTAACACACTGAGGGAATCAGAGAAAAGAGAACTGTGTACGCTTATTTACTATCCGGCACAGAAACTTGAACTGGTAAAGCATAATGAGACGGATATTGACGACTGGTATCATATTACGCTTCATCAATTGGTTGCAGTATGCCGTGATGTTTCCAGCAAATACACTCGTTCAAAAGTAAGAAAGTCGCTTCCTGCAGATTTTTCATACATCATTCAGGAACTTCTTCATGAGCATACGGAAGATCATGATAAAACCGCTTATGTAAATGTTATTGTTGATACTATAATTTCTACAGGTAGAGCGGACGATTTCATCATCGCCATTGCTAATGTAATCCAGCGCTTGGCTATCGATTCGCTACATATATTGGGAGATATTTTCGATAGAGGTCCTGGTGCCCATATCATCATGGACACGATGAGAAAATATCATAGTTGGGACATGCAATGGGGTAATCACGACATTCTTTGGATGGGTGCTGCGGCAGGTAATGATGCTTGTATCTGTAATGTTATCAGATTGAGTTTAAGATATGGTAATTTACCAACTCTTGAGGAAGGATATGGAATCAATCTTGTTCCTTTGGCTACGTTTGCCATGGAGACTTACAAGAATGATCCATGTACGGAGTTTATTCCTAAAACAAGTGGTGGTGCTTCTCAGTTAGATGAAAAAACTTTGCGATTAACGGCCCAGATGCATAAGGCCATTGCGGTAATTCAGTTTAAGGTGGAGAGTCAGATTATTGCCAAGCATCCTGAATGGAAAATGAATGACAGATGTCTCTTTGAACATGTTGATTATCAGAATGGTACGATTGAACTTCAAGGAAAAACGTATAAGATGAGTTCTTGCTCATTCCCTACTATCAATCCTGCTGCCCCATCAGAATTATCACCAGAGGAAGAAATTCTCATCAGCAAATTGCATCATTCTTTCTCTGTTTGCGAGAAGTTGCATAAGCATATCAGAGTGATGTTGCAACATGGTTGTATGTATGGAATTTATAATAATAATCTGTTGTTCCATGCATCTTGTCCGCTGAATGAAGATGGTTCTTTGAAGGAAGTGGAAATTTATCCTGGAAAGAAATATAGCGGTAGAGCCTTAATGCACCATACAGGTATGCAGATTCGTACTGCTTTCCAGCAGGATTCTGCGCCAGAGGAGCGAGATTATGCGATTGACTATTTCTTGTATCTGTGGTGTGGTCCAGACAGTCCTCTCTTTGACAAGAGTAAAATGGCTACATTTGAGCGATATTTTATTGCAGATAAGGAGACCCATGTTGAAGAAAAGGGATATTATTTCAAGCTTCGTGATAATGAAGAAGTGATAGATCATATTCTTGATGCATTCGGTGTGGTCGGTTCAAATAGACATATCATCAATGGGCATGTGCCTGTAAGAACTCTGAAGGGTGAAAATCCTATCAAAGCCAATGGAAAACTGATGGTTATTGATGGTGGATTCTCTAAGGCTTATCATAATGAGACGGGTATAGCCGGTTATACGTTAGTTTATCACTCCAGAGGTTTCCAGCTTGTTCAGCATGAACCTTTTACAAGTACAGAAGATGCTATCCAGAGAGGTACGGACATTAAAAGTACCACCCAGATAGTAGAAATGTCTAATAGAAGAATGCTTGTGGCTGATACTGATATAGGTGTGGAACTTCGTAAGCAAATTGACGATCTGGAGGAATTACTCTATGCTTACAGACATGGATATATTAAAGAAAAAGAAAAGAAGCAATAATTTGTAATACAGCAAGTTATCCAACTTTAGTTAGAGAAATATTATAAGGCATTATTTGCTTGTAATATTTCTCTTTTTTTTTATTTTTATCCGATAACATCTTTTTGTTTTTTCTTTTGAGTCTTCAAATGATTGTTAAAATGACTTTAGGCAAATAAACTTATTTCTACTACACTTCGTCTAACCAAACGTAAATAGAGAAAAACTGTAATTTGATTTAGATTATGAAATCTGTAGTTAGATTTAAATGATAAAATAAATCGGATTATACTAAGAGTGATAATAATATAAATGATTAAGATATGAACAAAAGATTTGGTAAAGTTTTGATTGGCGCTATCTTGGGCGCCATTCCTTCTGGGATTTATGCAAAACAATGGACTCTTAAAGAATGTATCAATTATGCATTGGAGAATAATATAAGTTTGCAAAAGACTCAAATTAAAAAAGCAAGTGCAAATGAGGATTATTTGCAGTCTAAGGCTGCTTTGTTGCCCTCTTTGTCTGCTTCGTCTAATCAGAATGTAAGTTATACTCCTTGGGTAACAAGCGGAATCAGTGGAGAGGGTTTCACCAAATCTTCTGTTGATAAGGTTTATTACAATGGTTCTTATTCTGTAATGGGTAACTATGTAATTTGGAATGGTAATAAGAATCGTAACCAGGTAAAACTGAACAAGTTGACTTACGAAGCTGCAGTTTTGGATTCAGCTACTCAGGCTCAAAACCTTCAAGAACAAATTGCAACATTATACATCCAGATCTGCTATTCTACAGAGGCGATAAAGGTAAATCAGGAAAGCTATAAGTCAAGTCTGGAAAATGAAAACCGTGGAAAGGAATTTGTTAAGAATGGTAAGATGAGTCAGGCGGATTTAGCTCAGCTTACTGCTCAGAGAGCACAGGATGAATATAATATTGTTGCTGCTGAGAGTAATGTGAAGAATTACAAGAGACAACTTAAGGAATTGTTGCAAATTACAAACGATGAGGCTTTTGATATTGTGATTCCTTCTACTACTGATTCACAGGCTTTAGCTTCTATTCCTGCTCTCAATAGCGTTTATGCTTCTGCTCTTGACAATCGTCCGGAAATCAAAAGCTATCAGAATATGATAGATCAGAGTAATTTGAATATTGATATTGCCAAAGCTGGTAAAATGCCAACGATTAGTGCTAATGCAGGTGTCTCTACAAGTTCTACTTCCATGAACAAAACTGGTTGGGGAACGCAAATCAAGCAGAATTTTAGTTTAGGTGGTGGTGTTTCCATCAGCATTCCTATCTATGATAATCGTGCAACCAAAACTGCTATCAACAAGGCTAATCTTCAGAAACAAAGTAGTATGTTGGATTTGAAAAATGAGCAGACAAAACTCTACTCTATTATTGAAAATTATTGGTTGCAGGCGAATACAAATCAGAGCCAATTCAAGTCTGCAAAAGTTTCTACCGAAAGTGCCAAGACCTCTTTTGAACTCTTGAATGAGCAATTCAAATTGGGATTGAAAAATATCGTAGAACTTCGTACGGGTAAGGATAATCTCCTTAAAGCTCAACAGAATGAATTGCAGGCTAAGTACTTGACAATCCTTAATTTAGGTATGTTGAACTTCTATAAAAACGGAAAGGTGGAGTAATCTTCTTTTATCAATATAAATAGGTATGATGAAATAATAAATTTTAAAGAACACAGAGAGATATGAAAAAGAAAATCTTTAGTAAGGTATGGATTGCCATGATTCTTGTGGTTGTCATAGCAGTTGCTGCTTGGTTGCTTTCGGGGGGCAAAAAGGAAGAACAGATTAATTTCAAACAAGAGAAAGTTGCCACTCATACACTGCAGAACAGTATTACTGCTACAGGAACTATAGAGGCTGTTACCAGTGTTACTGTTGGTACTCAGGTGAGTGGTATTGTGAATAAACTTTATGTGGATTATAATTCCGTAGTTAAAAAGGGTCAGGTGATTGCTGAACTTGACAAGACCAACCTGATCAGTGAACTGAATACGGCTAAGGCAAATTTAGCAAGCACTGAGAGTAATCTCAGTTATCAGAGTGCCAATATGAAGCGCTATCAGACTTTGTACAAGAAAGGTCTTGTAAGTGCTGATGAATATGAAAATGCCCTTTTGGCTTACAGGCAGGCCAAGGAGCAGGTTGCTTCTTCCCGAGAAAATGTGCAGAGAGCGCAAACTAATCTGGGGTATGCTACAATCACTTCTCCTATTGATGGAACTGTGATTTCTAAAAGTGTGGAAGAAGGACAGACTGTAGCTGCCAGTTTCAATACACCAGAACTTTTCACTATTGCCAAAGACTTGAAGAATATGCAGGTTATTGCAAATGTTGATGAAGCAGATATCGGTGGTGTAGCTGTAGGCAATAGAGTTAACTTTACGGTAGATGCTTATCCTGATGATACTTTCGAGGGGGTTGTTAAGCAGGTGAGACTGGAAGCTACCACTACTAATAATGTGGTAACTTACGAAGTGGTAATTAGCGCTCCTAATGCGGATCTGAAATTGAAGCCAGGACTTACTGCCAATGTTACCATTTTCACGAAGGAGCAAGCTAATATATTAAGTGTTGCCAATAAGGCTTTGCGCTTTACCCCAACTAAAGAGACGGTGGGTAAAGATATGAAAATCGTAGATTGCAAAGGTAAGAATAAGGTATGGACGCTAAATGGTAATACGCTGACAGCCCATTCAGTAAATATCGGGCAGAGTGATGCAATGCATACTCAGATTATTAGCGGTATAAAGGCAGGTCAAAGCGTTGTTACAGAAATTGTTGTTGATGCTTCTGAAGACGAAGAAGATAGTCAGCCGCAAAGTCAGGGATTGATTAGCGGACCTGGTCCAAGAGGAAAGAAAAAATAACCCAAGTTGAGAGTTCCCTGATAACGGGACTCTCAGCAGAAACAATTTTCAAGAGATGACAGAAATTTTAAGCAATAGTCAAGAAGGCAAACAAATAGAACAACAAGAGGGCAAAAAGGTCGTCATTGAACTGGATAATGTGAAGCGCAATTTCTTAGTTGGAGATGAGGTGGTTCATGCCTTGAAAGGTGTTAGCTTCAAGATCTATGAGGGAGAGTTTGTTACTATCATGGGTAAATCTGGTTCAGGTAAATCTACCCTACTCAACCAGCTCGGTTGTCTCGATACTCCATCCAGTGGTGAATATTATCTTGATGGAGTCAGCGTGAGGACGATGTCAAGAAATGACCGTGCTATTCTTAGAAACCGAAAGATTGGTTTTATATTCCAGAACTACAACCTGTTGCCTAAGACGACAAGTGTAGAGAATGTTGAACTTCCTCTGATGTATAATCCTAATATTGGTCCTGAAGAGCGAAAGAATAGAGCGATTGAGGCTTTGAAGGCTGTAGGTCTTGGCGAGCGACTTTATCACAAGAGCAACCAGATGTCTGGTGGACAGATGCAGCGTGTAGCTATTGCCAGAGCTCTGGTCAATGATCCTGCGGTGATTCTCGCTGATGAGGCTACAGGTAATTTGGATACGAGAACCAGTTTTGAGATTCTGGTCTTGTTTCAGAAACTTTATGCAGAAGGCAGAACCATTATATTTGTGACTCATAATCCGGATATTGCCAATTATTCCAGTAGGAATATAGAGTTGCGTGACGGTCATATTATCAGTGACGAATACAATCAGCATATCCTTTCTGCTAAGGAAGGTCTGGCTGCATTGCCTCAGAATACAGATGAATAGATTAGAATCTTATTTCTTTGATGTTCCTATAAAAATAAGAAAATGAATTATCAGAATCTTTTTAAAATAGCAATCCGTGCTATTGCGGCCAATAAGATGCGCTCTTTCCTCACGGCATTAGGTATCATTATCGGTATTGCCGCAGTTATTACCATGCTTGCCATTGGTCAGGGAAGTAAAGCCAGCATCAAGGCTAATATTGCAGAGATGGGTTCCAATATGATTATGATTCATCCGGGAGCCGATATGCGTGGAGGTGTTCGTCAAGATGCTTCTTTCATGGAGACTCTTAAGCAGACCGACTATGACGCCATTAAGGATGAATGTAACTATATTTCGGCCATATCACCTTCTGTAAGCAGTAATGGACAATGGATCAATGGTAACAATAATACCCAGAGTAGTATTTATGGTGTGAATCAGGACTATCTGACTATCAGACAATTGAAGATTGCTGATGGAGAGATGTTTACTGATTCTGACATCAAGACTGCTGCCAAAGTTTGTGTCTTGGGACAGACGGTTGTAGATTATCTTTTCCCGGATGGAAGTGATCCTATAGGAAGAGTTGTCCGCTTCAACAGTATTCCTTTCCGTGTGATAGGCGTTCTTAAGAAAAAGGGTTATAACAGTATGGGTATGGATCAGGACGACCTTGTTTTGGCTCCATATACTACGGTCATGAAACGAATCTTAGCGCAGACTTATCTGAGTGAAATCGTATGTTCTGCCATTACAGAAGAAGCTTCAGAACCTGCTCAGGATCAGATAACACAGATTCTTCGTAGAACACATAAGTTGAAAGACGCTACGGATACGACGGAGGGTGACGATGATGATTTCAATATCCGTTCACAGGAAGAAATCTCAAGTATGATGAATTCCACGATGTCAACTATTACAATTTTGCTCGGTAGTGTTGCGGGTATTTCTCTGATTGTGGGTGGCATTGGAATCATGAATATTATGTATGTGAGCGTCACAGAACGAACCCGAGAGATTGGCTTGAGAATGAGTGTTGGAGCCAGGGGAATAGACATCCTCAACCAATTCCTTATCGAGGCTATTCTGCTGAGCGTTACTGGTGGTATAATCGGTGTGATTCTTGGAGTAAGTATTTCGGTTTCCTTGCAACAGTTTGCCCACGTAGCTACTCAGATAGAGCCATGGAGTATTATCATGAGCTTTGCTGTATGTACGTTTACTGGTGTATTCTTTGGATGGTATCCTGCAAAAAAAGCAGCAAGGCTCGATCCGATAGAAGCCATTCGTTACGAATAAAACAGGCAATAAAAGTTTTTTAAGAGATTTTTTGTAGCCAAAAAGACAATATTATGGCCTCCACTACGTTATTTTTTAATAACAAGTGGAGGCTTTTATTAGCTCACATTTAATAACTTGGAGATTTAACTATTTAAAGATTACTATTATGAAAATTAGTTGCGCAATAGTAGATGATAATATAGAATCTGTAGAAATTCTAAAGAGCCATGTTGCTAAAGTCCCCTATTTGAATTTAATAGGTGGCTATACGAATGCAGTTGAGGCAATGAAAGGCTTTAGAGAACATTCTATTGATTTGCTTTTCATGGGTATTCGTATGCAGCAGTTGAGTGGCTTGGAACTTGCGAAAATGCTACCTAAGAAGACTCGTATTGTTTTTGTTACTGCATTTAGTGAATATGCGATAGATGGTTATAAGTCTGGCGGTTTCGACTATCTTCTCAAACCGGTAAATTATCAGAATTTTCAGGCTTGTGTTGAGAGAGTAAGAAATTACATGAGAGATGTGGATGAAGCTGACCCGATAAGGAGAGATGGCTATATGTTCGTGAAGAGTGATTATAAAGCTATCCGGGTCAATTTTGATGATATTCTTTTTGTGGAAGGTGTGAAGGATTATGTGAAATTCCACATGAAAAATAAAAGAAACATCATTACTTTGATGAATTTGCGCCAACTGGAAGATCATCTCCCCAAACGAAAATTCAAGAGAATTCACCGCTCTTATATTGCAAATTTTGATTTGTTTGATTATACAGACAAAACGAAACTCTATTATGGAGAAATTGGTATCCCGATTTCTGAAACATATAAGAATATTGTAGTTGATTTTATCGACAGACATACTTTGGATTAAGATATTGGTTTACAAGAGCTGCAGATCTTATGAATGAAGTCTTCAGTAAAAGAACTTAAAAGAAGGCTTATAAAATAAATTAGGATTTTGAAATAGTGCTATAAGGGAAGTATTATAAAGGTAATTTTATAAAAAAGTTGTTTTATAATGGAGTCCTATAGCTGTCTCTTATACACATCTCCGAGCCCACGAGACACTCGCTAATCT
>ERZ1027060.535-NODE-535-length-12560-cov-4.757697_pt1 | contig 12560 bp, 10 predicted proteins | sample MGYA00519424_ERZ1027060 | MGnify/ENA primary metagenome ERZ1027060 (study PRJEB26926, sample SAMN06164500) | human gut metagenome | biome: ENVO:00009003; feature: ENVO:2100002; material: ENVO:00002003 | host: Homo sapiens | place: USA | collected 2012 ... | reverse complement strand
AATAAGAATATAGAAAAAGCAATGATGATAAAGTCGAAAGTAGCTTGTAGGAAGTTGCCATAATTCAACGTTACGGCAGCTTTTTCAACTCCATCCACTACTTCGGCCGGCTTTAATTGTAGTTTCAAATCTGTAAAGTTCACGCCACCTACCAGCAATCCGATGGGAGGCATGATGACATCGGCCACAATGGAAGATACTATTTTACCGAAGGCTCCGCCGATGATGACACCGACTGCCATGTCAATGACGTTTCCGCGCATTGCGAACGCCTTAAAATCTTGCAAGAAGCTACTTTTTCCCATTTTTTTTTATTTTAATATGAATTTATGTGCGAATATAAAAACAAATTCTTATTTTTGCACCGCGTTTAGGAAATAAATACTAAACGTTTAACAACATTCCAACGTAGAGTGTTTAAAAGCTATATTATAAAACCTTTAAAATTTAAACAAAATGATTAAAGTAGGTATTAACGGATTTGGTCGTATCGGCCGTTTTGTATTCCGTGCAGCTCAGAAAAGAAACGATATTCAGATCGTAGGTATCAATGACCTTTGCCCGGTTGATTACTTAGCATATATGTTGAAGTATGACACTATGCACGGACAATTTGACGGTACTATCGAAGCTGACGTAGAAAATAGCAAATTGATCGTGAACGGCAATGCAATCCGCGTAACAGCTGAAAGAAATCCGGCTGACTTGAAGTGGGATGCAATCGGTGCTGAATACGTAGTTGAATCTACTGGTTTGTTCTTGACTAAAGAAAAAGCTCAGGCTCATATCGAAGCTGGTGCTAAATATGTAGTTATGTCAGCTCCTTCTAAAGATGATACTCCGATGTTCGTTTGCGGTGTAAACGAAAAGACTTATGTTAAAGGTACTCAGTTCGTTTCTAACGCTTCTTGTACTACTAACTGTTTGGCTCCTATCGCTAAGGTATTGAATGACAAATGGGGTATCACTGACGGTTTGATGACTACAGTTCACTCTACAACAGCTACTCAGAAAACAGTTGACGGTCCTTCTATGAAAGACTGGAGAGGTGGTCGTGCTGCTTCTGGTAACATTATCCCTTCATCTACCGGTGCTGCTAAAGCTGTAGGTAAAGTTATTCCTGAATTGAACGGTAAATTGACTGGTATGTCAATGCGTGTTCCGACTTTGGATGTTTCTGTAGTTGACTTGACAGTTAACTTGGCTAAACCGGCTACATATGCTGAAATCTGTGCAGCTATGAAAGAAGCTTCTGAAGGTGAATTGGCTGGCGTATTGGGTTACACTGAAGATGCAGTTGTTTCTTCTGACTTCTTGGGTGATACTCGTACTTCTATCTTCGATGCTAAAGCTGGTATCGCTTTGACTGATACTTTTGTTAAGGTGGTTTCTTGGTATGACAACGAAATCGGTTACTCTAACAAAGTATTGGATTTGATTGCTCACATGGCTTCTGTAAACTGCTAATCAGTTAAAAACCATATAGCGAAAGCCGTCTGAAGTAATTCGGACGGCTTTTTTTTATGTAGTTTTGCGTGCTAAGTTGCACATTTTCGTTATCTTTGTGCGACTGTTACAAAAACTTAGGATGGAAAAGTACGATTTGATAACGATATTAGGACCTACCGCTTCAGGAAAGACTCCTTTGGCAGCGGCTTTAGCTTACAAGTTGGATACCGAAATTATCAGTGGAGATAGCCGGCAGGTATATCGCCGGATGGATTTAGGTACGGGAAAGGATTTGGAAGACTATGTCGTGAATGGACAGCAAATACCTTACCATCTGATAGACATTGTAGACCCCGGATATAAATATAATGTATTTGAATTTCAACGTGATTTTTTGAATGCTTATGATCAAGTGAGATGGAAAGACAAACTTCCTATATTATGCGGAGGTACGGGGATGTATCTTGAATCCGTGTTGAAGGGATATAGGCTGCTTCCTGTTCCAGAGAATCCCAAACTTAGGGACTCGTTAGCAGATAAATCATTAGCGGAACTCACCCGGTTGTTGTCAACTTACAGGAAACTTCATAACTCTACGGACGTAGATACTGTAAAGCGGGCTATCCGGGCCATTGAAATAGAAGAGTATTACAAGCACCAATCAGCGGAATACCGTGAGTTCCCGCAAATTCATAGTTTGATCATTGGAGTAGATATAGCTCGTGAGTTACGTCGTGAAAAAATATCCCACCGTTTGAAGCAGCGTTTGGATGAAGGGATGGTAAACGAAGTGAAGGCTTTGTTGGATAGTGGTATTTCTTCCGAGGATTTGATTTATTACGGATTGGAATATAAGTATTTGACTTTATATGTCTTGGGTAAACTTTCTTTCAATGAAATGTTTCATCAATTGGAAATAGCTATCCATCAATTTGCCAAACGGCAGATGACCTGGTTCCGGGGCATGGAGCGGCGAGGGTTCACTATACATTGGCTGGATGCTTGCCTGCCTATGGAAGATAAGGTGGAAAAAATCATTAATTTGTTACACACTAAAAACTAAATGTTATGGCTGTAGAACCAAACAGATGGGGGATTATTTATAATCCGAAAGCCGGAAGCCGTAAGACTCAGAAGCGTTGGAATGAGATACGTAGCTATATGGAAAACCGTAAGGTGGTTTTTGACTACGTACAGTCCGAAGGTTTTGGATCGGTGGAACGACTCGCCCGTACCTTGGCTAATAATGGTTATCGAACCATTGTGATTGTAGGTGGAGACGGAGCGATCAATGATGCTATTAACGGTATTATGACTTCTATGGTGGAGGATAAGACAAATATCGCTTTTGGAATCATTCCTAATGGTATTGGTAATGACTTTGCCAAATATTGGGGGTTGGATGAAGATAATTATAAAGCAGCGGTAGATTGGATTATCAATCGTCGTCTGAGGAAAATTGATGTGGGGCGTTGTAATTATTTTGATGGAGAGAAGCACACCTCCCGCTATTTCCTGAATGCCATATATATAGGTTTAGGTGCGCGTATTGTACAGATCTCAGATGGTACCCGCCGTTTTTGGGGAATACGTGAGTCGTCTTTTGCCGCTTCCATGTTCCTGTTGCTGTTTGAACGTAAATTGTACCGTACACATCTTTGTATCAATGGCGAACATATTCGTGGACGTATCATGACGGTATGTGTGGGAAGTGCCCGTGGATACGGTTTGACACCTAGTGCAGTTCCTTATAATGGCTGGTTGGATGTGTCGGTTATTTATCGTCCGGAGTTAATTCAACTTTTCTCGGGTATGTGGATGCTGTTGCAGGGACGTATTTTAAATCATAAAATGGTGAAACCTTATCGTACACGGAAAGTAAAAGTACTACGTGCGCAGAATGCTTCTGTCAGTTTGGACGGGCGTATTTTAGACCGCCATTTTCCTTTGGAAATTACGATCCAGCCGGAAGCTATAACTTTGATTATCCCTAATTAAAAACTATAGATATCCATTTCTTGCTTTAAGGATAGAGGCAGAGTAGATATCTCAATGAATAGACGTAAGATAATGACAATTTCAGATTTAAGAAAGACAGATAATTTCTTTTTACTGGCTGGTCCTTGTGTGATCGAAGGAGAGGAAATGGCTCTCCGAATAGCAGATCGTATTGTGAAAATAACAGATAAACTGGGTATTCCCTATGTGTTTAAAGGATCTTATCGTAAGGCTAACCGTTCCCGTTTGGATTCGTTTACAGGAATAGGTGATGAAAAGGCCTTGAAAGTACTTCGTAAAGTACGGGAAACTTTTGGAATTCCTGTGGTAACCGATATTCATAGTGCTGGAGAAGCTGCTATGGCCGCTGAATATGTGGATGTGTTGCAGATTCCTGCTTTCCTTTGTCGCCAGACTGATTTGCTGCTGGCGGCAGCTCATACCGGAAAGATTGTCAACATCAAGAAAGGACAATTTTTATCACCTGGCGCCATGCGTTTTGCTGCTGACAAAGTGGTGGAGGCGGGTAATGATCAGGTTATGCTGACCGAGCGGGGAACGACTTTCGGGTATCAGGATTTGATTGTAGATTATCGGGGTATTCCGGAAATGCAGACTTTAGGTTTTCCTGTAATTCTGGATGTGACACATTCTTTGCAACAACCTAATCAGACTGCCGGTGTGACAGGTGGTATGCCGCAGCTTATTGAAACGGTAGCCAAGGCTGGCATAGCGGTAGGAGTGGACGGTTTGTTTATGGAAACCCACGAAGACCCTTCTGTCGCTAAGAGTGACGGAGCGAATATGTTGAAACTGGATTTGCTGGAAGGGCTATTGACCAAACTGGTAAGAATCCGCCAAGTGTTATAAATGTTATTCGTTGGGGATTCACAGGTAAGATGGGTTAATTTATTTGGACTATGGGGCAACTTGCATGAATAGTATAAAATAAGGTCGGTTTTTGCAGTAGAAACCGGCCTTACCTTTCTTTCTCCGTCAAAACAGAAAAAAGAATAGAAGCAGATGTGGATTATTTTTTTAGAATATAAGCCTTCATGCGGGCTATATCATTTAAGTAATCTTGCAAATCTTGTTCATGGTCTTCTTCTTCTGCCATAATATGTTTGGCAATATCACAAGTGGTGAAGTCAATTCCGTTTGTGAATTCAGCAATTTGCTGATAGCGGTAGATGGCACAACGTTCGGATTCTACATTTTGTTTCAACAAGATTTCCGAACCGAAATCTACGGGCGCATCATATTTGCAGCGAGCTAAATCAAACCATTGTTTAGGGTCAAGTACGGGTACGCCTTCCAATTCAATGATACGGTCGGCCAATAATTTTGCATGGTTATATTCCTCGGCTGCATGTTCTTGAAACTCGCGTTGTACATCACCGCGCATAGCGCCTTCTACTACGAATGAACCTACCCAGTATTGGTAGAAAGCCAACCATTCTTCGGACAGAGCTGCATTCAGCTGAGCCAATAAGTCCACAATGTCAATTTTATCCTTCAGGATATTCACAGATTCTTTAGCCATAATGTAAAGTTTAAGTTAGTGTTTATTATTATTTAGTCCACAGCGGGTATAGTCATGTCGTCTAACACACCTATGCCTTCCTGGTCTACATCTTTTTTTACGTCAGAACTGGTATAAAGCCAGATACCGAATCCCAGCACAAATAAAATAAGGAGGATGATTCCCCATAATTTACCTTTACTCATAGTTTCTTGGTTTTAGTTTCTTTAATAACAGCTGGTGCTGAAAAAGGTTTTGTAAGTAGAGAAAAAAACAGGCGTCTGTTATGGAAAAACGGACGCCTGTGTGTGTGAAGTATGAATTGATATTAGATTTTATCCTATTTTGCTGATTTTTTTTAGTTTCTCTTCATCAATGATTTTAATTTTTCTACCGTCGATGGTAATCAGTTTTTCAGTTGCAAAGTTAGAAAGCGTACGGATTGCGTTCGAAGTAGTCATATTTGATAAGTTTGCCAAATCTTCTCGTGAAAGGTAAATGCTTAGTGTAGATTCATCTTCTTCTACTCCATAAGTATCTTTCAAAAATAACAGAGATTCCGCCAATCGTCCACGAATATGTTTTTGCGTAAGATTTACGGTTCTTTCATCAGAAATTCCCAAATCTATAGAAAGTTGGCGGATAAAGAACAAAGCTAATTCAGAGTTGTCTTTTATCAGTTTCATAATGGCCGGCATGGGAATAAGGCAGATAGTGCAAGGCTCGAAAGCGGAAGCAGCTGTCACGAAGTTCCCTTCGGCAAAAAAAGCTCGGTATGCGAAATATTCTTTCGTCTTTAATACGCGGATAATCTGGCTACGTCCTCCCACACCTTCTTTGTAGATTTTTACTTTTCCACTAAGAAGACACATAAGGTGCATCGGAGTTTCTCCTTCGCAGTATATCGTCTCATTCTTTTTATACTTCTGTATCGTAAAGTTCTGAGCCAAGAACTCTCTTTGTTCCTGTGTTAAAGGTTGCCATAAGTCTGGTATACTTTCAGCAATCTCAGTTTCTGATAATTCTTTTCTAACCATAAACGTGCTATAAAACCGTGTTATAGAGCACAAATATAAGAAGAAAAAATAAAAGGACGAAGTAATCAGAAGAAAAAAGAAAGATATATTATTAATTTATCTTCAAAAAATAACAAAAGGATAGGTTCTTATCTCCTATCCTTTCTTTTTTTGTGAAATTTTATTTGGTGAACAGTAATTCACGATATTTAGGTAATGGCCAAATCTCATCGTCTATTTCTAGTTCCAAATGGTCAATATGGTCGCGGATTTCTTCCAGATATGGACGCACTTGTTCCTCGTAACTGAAGGCTTTCTCTACTTGGCTTCCCAAATGATTTGCTACTTTTCGGGCTTCTGTCATGTTGTGCACGGCTTTTTTAATAGCAAGTATGCGGTTTTGAATTTCACGTACCAAATTCTTCCGGTCTTCGGTCAGCTCTTCGTATTCTTCGGTGGAGAATATCTCTTTCAGACCACGAAGATTTTCTAATAGTCTGTTCTGATAAATTACAGCTGTGGGAACAATATGATTGATAGCTAGATCGCCTAGTACACGACTTTCAATCTGGACCTTTTTAGTAAACTTTTCCAGTTCCACTTCTATACGACAGAACAATTCATTTTCATTGAATATTTTTTCGCCTATCAGTACTGCACGAGATTGCTCATCGTTGAACTTCAGGATGGCTTCGGGTACATGGCAGATATTGGTCAATCCGCGTCGCGCGGCTTCTGCTTTCCATTCTTCCGAGTAGCCGTCACCTTCAAAACGGATGTTTTGTGAAGCGATGATGGTTTCTTTTAATACCTTATACAGAGCTTCTTCCTGTTCCATCCCTCCGTTTACTAATTTATCTATCTGGGTCTTGAACTCATTCAACTGGTGTGCCATAGCGGCATTGATCACAATCATTGATGCGGCACAGTTGGCAGATGAGCCTGCAGCACGGAATTCAAAACGGTTTCCGGTGAAGGCAAAAGGAGAGGTACGGTTACGGTCTGTATTGTCTTGCAATATGGCAGGTATGCGCCCGATACCCAATTGCAATGCTTTCTTTTCATCAGGGGTCAGTTCGGCGTCATTCAGACGTGCCACTACTTCGTCCAACATATGGGAAAGATGACGTCCTAGGAAAATAGACAGAATAGCGGGGGGGGCTTCATTTGCTCCCAGGCGATGGCTGTTTCCGGCACTGACAATAGAGGCACGTAGTAAATCTTGGTTTTTATAGACCATCATCAATACGTTGACTATGAAAGTCAGGAAAAGCATATTTCCTTCCGCAGTCTTGGCAGGAGAGAACAAATTGATACCTGTGTCTGTACAAAGTGACCAGTTGTTGTGTTTGCCCGATCCGTTTACTCCTTTGAATGGTTTTTCGTGGAGCAGTACAGTAAAATTGTGTTTGGAAGCGATACGTTTCATCAGGTCCATTACCAGCTGGTTATGGTCGTTGGCCAGATTTACATCTTCAAAAATAGGAGCTAGCTCAAATTGGTTGGGAGCCACTTCGTTATGCCGTGTTTTTACCGGAATCCCTAGTTTGTGACATTCCAGTTCCAATTCTTTCATAAAACTGGTTACACGTGGAGGGATGGAACCGAAGTAGTGGTCGTCTAGCTGCTGGTCCTTGGCAGACGAGTGTCCCATCAAGGTGCGTCCGGTCAGGCAAAGATCCGGACGTGCATTATATAGTGCGGTATCCACTAAAAAGTATTCTTGTTCCCAACCCAGATTGGCGAATACGCGTTTTACGTTTGGATCGAACATTCTGCAAACCTCAGTTGCCGCTTTGTCTACAGCACCTAATGCCTTCAACAAAGGAGTTTTATAGTCGAGTGCTTCGCCTGTATAAGAGATGAAGATAGTAGGAATACAAAGTGTGCTGTCTACAATGAAAGCCGGAGAAGAAACATCCCATGCCGTATAGCCACGTGCTTCAAATGTGTTCCGGATACCGCCGTTGGGAAAACTGGACGCATCCGGTTCCTGTTGGATAAGCAGCTTGCCCGAGAAGCGTTCTATAACATTACCGTCATCACCGAATTCAATAAAGCCGTCGTGCTTTTCGGCAGTTCCGTCAGTCAGAGGCTGGAACCAATGAGTGTAGTGGGTAACATTAAAGGTCTTTGCCCAATTCTTCATGCCATTGGCTATCATGTCGGCCATTTCACGATTGATAGGGGTACCTTTCTCGATTGCGTTTATTACTGCTTTATAAGCCTCACTAGGCAGATATTCCTGCATTTTTTTACGGTCGAATACGTGGTTGCCGTAATAATCAGCTAACTTTTCAGAGGGGTAGTCAACTTTAACGGGGCGTCTGTTGGCTAACTCCTGTAGAGCAAAAAATCTCATTTTGGACATGTTGTCTTTCTTTTACTGGTTGTTGGCTGCAAAAATACTGCTTTTTGATTAATAATTCGCTATATCGCTAATCATTTTTCATTTCTGTTAAGGATGTTAATTAAGTATTATCATGCGTCAGCCTGTTGGTTTTTGTTTATATTTGCTCTTCAAACAATGAAAAGAAAGTACATTGATGCACTATATACGGATTGTCAGGTTGATTATATTTTGTCTTTTGTTACCTTTAGCTGTTCAGGCTAAGAGGGAAAAGGTTGATATGCCCGACAAGCCGATGGTGTCCGATTCCATTCTTCAGTGTATTTTCCAGTTTTCGCCGTTCTATTCCCGTATCATTGATGAGTATAAGGCTGATTTATATATAAAAGGAAAAGTAAAGGTACATAAGCGCAATCACCTTATCCGCTATGTACCGTCCATGTTTCGTTTCGAAAAACACATCAATGATTACCTTATGGAATCTCTTAGTGAGCTGCATTATACGGCCCCTGATATATACGACCGTAAGATAAAAGCGGTATCCACTACATTTCCACGTAACAGGGGACAGATAACGGATGTGATGGATTATTTGAACATGAATATCTATTCTTCTTCATTGATGTCCGATAAACTTCTTTCTCCTTTGGATAAGAAATCTAGCAGATATTATCATTATTTATTGGATTCTATAGCCGGTCCTCCCGATTGCCAGCGGTATAAAATACTTATTATTCCCAAATTCCGTGGTACACAGTTGGTCAGTGGATATATGTGGGTTAGTGATCAGATATGGACTATTCGTGAACTTTATATTGAAGGCGTTTATGATGTGATCCGCTTCAAGGTCCGTGTCAAGATGGGAGAGGAGGGCGATGTGGAGTTTCTGCCGGTGCAGTTTGATTTGAATCTTGTTTTTAAGTTTATAGGTAACCATCTGGAAATGGATATGGGAGCCTGGTTGAAATACAATGAAATTAAATTTTATGAAGGAGCCGCCCGGCGTAAATCTCAAAAGAAGCATCGCCATGACCTGACGGAATCCTATAAGCTGACTTGTGATTCGGAACAGCTGATAACAGATAAGGAAAAGTTCAATGAGCTGCGTCCCATTCCGCTGTCCGCTTTGGAGGATTCTTTGTATAGAAGTTATGCTTTACGTCAGGATACGCTTTTACGCGTACCGAAAAAAAAGAAGAATGAACATTTGGAGTTTTGGGGGGAGTTGGGTGACATGCTTATCAGTAGTTACAATGTGAATTTGTCCAGTATGGGGAGTGTGCATTGTTCTCCACTTATTAATCCGGTGCTGTTGGATTATAGCCACAGCAGGGGCTTTTCGTATAAGCAGAAGTTTAAATACAGTCGGCTTTTTCATGATGGACGTATACTTAGAATCAGTCCGCAGATAGGTTATAATTTTACACATAAGGAACTTTATGTGAAAGCGGATGCCGATTGGCAATATTGGCCGGAAAAGCAGGCTAGTTTTGAGGTTAGTGTAGGTAACGGTAACCGCATATATAGTAGTGTCGTATTGGATCAGCTAAAGCAATTGCCCGATAGTACCTTTAATTTTGACCAATTGGAATTGGACTATTTCAAGGATGTGTATCTCAATCTGTTCCATAATATAGAAATAGTGAACGGCTTGTTTATTAAAGCAGGTGTTTCCGTACATTGGAGGTATCTGATAAATAATTCGAAAGTCATTCTTGAAAAGCCGTTGCCCGATAAGGATTGGGCTGCATTGCGAGGTATCAGATCAGAATACAATAGTTTTGCACCTCGTATACGTATTGAATGGACTCCCGGTATGTATTATTACATGAACGGTCGCCGGAAGATGAATGTAGGTTCCAGTATGCCTACTTTTATGCTGGATTATGAACGGGGCATTAAAGGTGTATTCAAGAGTACGGGTGCTCATGAACGTTGGGAGTTTGATATACAGCAAAACTTGAAACTGAGCGGAATCCGAAGTATCGGTTATCGCATTGGGGGGGGGATGTTTACCAAGCAGGAAGATATGTATTTCGTGGATTTTGCTAACTTTGCCCGTCGTAATCTTCCCGAAGGATGGAATGATGATATTGGTGGCACTTTCCAATTGCTGGACGGACGTTGGTATAACTCCTCACGTCAGTACTGGCGGGGGAATTTCACCTATGAGTCTCCTTTTATTTTCTTGAAACCCTTAAACCGTTGGCTGGGATTAGTCCAGCAGGAGCGTTTGTATGGTGGTATCCTGTTCATGCCACATCTTAATCCATATATCGAGTTGGGTTATGGCATCGGCACACATATATTTGATGTGGGGGCTTTTGTAAGCACTATCAACGGGCAATTTGATACCTTTGGTTTTAAATTCACTTTCGAGTTATTTAATAAATAATCCTGTTCAAACAATCTGTTTGGTTTTCTGTTTATTACAACATAACAGAAACTAAACAGTGTATGCATTATAAAATATTTTTATGTGTTCTTTTGCTCCCGGTTTCATTATCAGCTCAAAACGGGGAATTATCTTTAACATTGGAACAATCTGCCAGCCTGATGAACAAGGGCAGCCGCACGTTGCAAATGGCGGATAAGGCTGTAGATATAGCACGCAGTGAGCGACAAAAGATGAATGCTTTTTGGTATCCGTCTTTGAATGCATCGGGTGCATACGTCCATTTGTCCAACCATATTGAGGTCAAGGAACCTTTAAGGCAATTTACCGATCCGGCAAAAGACTTTGTACATTCCATTGTGCCCGATGATAAATTTATTTCTTCTATTCTTGATAATATAGGTGCGCATACCCTTACTTTTCCTTTATTAGAACGTAACCTGACGACCATAGATGCTAATGTGATGTGGCCGCTTTTTACAGGCGGAAAACGAATTTTTGCAAGCCGTATCGGCAACCGTATGGTAGATTTGGCCAAAGCAGGTAGGGAAGAGGCGGGAGCTACTTTGCAATCGGAGTTGGTGGAAACTTATTATGCTTTGCGTCTGGCGCAAAGAGTGGTGGATGTACGCGAGCAAACCTTTTTAGGCTTGCAGAAACATTACCGTAATGCCATGAAGCTGGAGGAGAACGGTATGATAAATAAGGCCGAACGCCTCTTTGCTCAGGTCACTATGGACGAGGCCAGACGTGAGTTGGAATCTGCCCGGAAAGATTTGAATGTGGCGCAAAATGCCTTGAAAGTCTTGTTGAATGTGGAAGACGCCATATCCATCAATCCCAGTTCTCCTTTGTTTATGAACCATGATCTGCCCGATGAACTTTATTTCAAGAATCTGGTAAGTACCGGCAGCTATATAGTAAGTAAATTGCGAATACAGGAGGCGATGGCTGATAATCAATTGAAAATCAGTAAAAGTGCATATATTCCTACCATTGCATTGTTTGGAAAGCAGACACTTTATGCAGAGAATCTTCCGAAAAACCTGATGCCCCGTACTTTGGTAGGAGTGGGTTTTACTTGGAATATATTCGACGGACTGAACCGTGAAGCCAATATCCGTCAGACACGTCTTACTAAACAAACTTTGCAACTGGGAAGGGAAAAGGCTCAGAATGAATTGGGTGTTTTGGTAGACAAGTTATATAGCGAAATTCAGAATGCAAAGGATGATGTCGCCGCACTCAACACCACGATTGAGATGAGTCGTGAATTGGTACGTATCCGTAAAAAATCCTTTCAGGAAGGAATGGCTACCTCTACTGATGTGATTGATGCGGAAACGATGTTATCCAAGGTGCAGATTGCTTTTTTGCTGGCTTATTATAAATATGATGTGGCACTGGCATCTCTGCTCTCTACTTGCGGAATGCCCGAAAGTTTTTGGCAGTATAGCCGTACCGGACAAACCGAGAACTTTATATTCGGGAAATAATAAAAAAAGAAAACAATATGGAAAAAGAGAAGAAACAGTTAGGAGTCGCTTTTATCGTTGTTCTTGTGGCCATTGTTATGGTGTCTGCCATTGGGATTATAGCTATGAGCAATAAACCGGTTGTATTGCAGGGGCAGATAGAAGCTACTGAAATACGGATTTCCGGAAAACTTCCCGGTAGAATTGATACCTTTTTGGTCCGGGAGGGACAGTATGTAAAGATGGGTGACACCTTGGTTGTGATTAACAGTCCTGAGGCTTGGGCGAAGTTCCAGCAGGTAAATGCCTGTCTCTTATACACATCTCCGAGCCCACGAGACACTCGCTAATCTCG
>ERZ1027060.524-NODE-524-length-12695-cov-4.523022_pt1 | contig 12695 bp, 12 predicted proteins | sample MGYA00519424_ERZ1027060 | MGnify/ENA primary metagenome ERZ1027060 (study PRJEB26926, sample SAMN06164500) | human gut metagenome | biome: ENVO:00009003; feature: ENVO:2100002; material: ENVO:00002003 | host: Homo sapiens | place: USA | collected 2012 ... | reverse complement strand
CAAAGCAGCTGACCGTGGTCAGCACCAAGAGCATGACCGGCCATCTGCTGGGCGGTGCGGGCGGCATCGAGGCCGTGTTCACGGCACTGGCCCTGCGAGACCAGTTTGCTCCGCCCACCATCCACTACGAGCAGCCTGATCCGGAATGCGATCTGGACTATGTGCCCAATGCAGGCCGTGCACAGGCCATGACCTACGCACTGAGCAACAGTCTGGGCTTTGGCGGGCACAACGCCTGCATCGCCCTGCGCAGATGGGAGGGCTGAGCCATGGCAGAACCGCGCACCGTGCGGGAGAACGCAAACGCCCTGAACAGTGAGCAGATCGCAGCCCTTCTGCCCCACCGCTACCCCTTTGCCCTCGTGGACCGCATCCTGGACTACGAGCCGGGCCAGTGGGCCATCGGCCGCAAGTGCGTAAGCCGCAATGAAGAATTTTTCTGCGGGCACTTCCCCGGCCAGCCGGTAATGCCCGGCGTGCTCATTCTGGAAGCGCTGGCCCAGACCGGGGCCGTGGCCGCCCTCAGCCTGCCCGAAAACAAGGGCAAGCTGGCCCTGTTCGGCGGCATTAAAAATGCCCGCTTCCGCAAGCAGGTCACCCCCGGCGACGTGCTCACCCTGCACTGCGAGCTGGTGGAACAGCGCGGCCCGGTGGGCGTGGGCAAGGCCTCGGCCTATGTGGACGGCAAATGTGCCGCCACTGCAGAGCTGACCTTCGTGCTGACCGACGCACAGTAAATCAAAACAAAAAAGGCTCCCCCTTGCGGAGGAGCCGGGACGCAGGCCTGCGGTGCGGGTCTGCGCTTTTTTATTCGGAATAGTGAGCCAGGAAGCGGCGGGTGCGCTCTTCCTGCGGGTGCTCGATGAGCTGCCGGGCCGGGCCCTGCTCCACCACCACGCCGCCGTCCATGAACAGGATGCGGTCGGCCACGTCACGGGCAAAGTTCATCTCGTGGGTCACGATGATCATGGTGGTCTTGCGGTCGGCCAGCTCCCGCAGCACCCGCAGCACCTCACCGGTCAGTTCCGGGTCAAGGGCGCTGGTGGGCTCGTCAAAGTAAATAATTTCCGGGTCGGCGGCAAGGGCACGGGCAATGGCCACCCGCTGCTGCTGCCCGCCGGAAAGCTGGCGGGGGTAGTAGTCGGCGCGGTCGGCAAGGCCTACCTTGGCAAGCATCTTCATGCCGATCTCATCCGCCTGCTCTTTGGGCAGCTTACGCGCTACGATCAGCCCTTCGGTCACATTCTGCAGGGCGGTCTTGTTGCGGAACAGGTTGTAGTTCTGGAACACAAAGGCCGTCTTTTTGCGCAGCCGGGCAATGTCGGCGCGGCTGGCATGGGCAAGGTCAAAGCTTTCGCCGTCAAACACCAGCTGCCCGGCATCGGCAGTCTCCAGAAAATTCAGGCACCGCAGCAGGGTGGTCTTGCCGGAGCCGGACGGCCCCAGAATGGCCACCACATCGCCTTTTTCCACGGTCAGGTCTACCCCGCGCAGCACGGGCAGCTCGCTGGCGACCTTCCGCGTACCGGGGCGGTGGAAAAGGCCGGGCTTTGCGTAGGTGCGAAAGGTTTTTTGCACATTGCGGATCTCTAACATAGCCATAGGTGCGCACCTCCCTTTTTACTGGAAGCCACGGGCGTTGAGCTGACGTTCCAGCAGCGCCTGCAGCTTGGTGATGACGGTACAGAACAGCAGATACACCACAGCCACCTCACAGTAGATGGGCAGGAAGATGTAGGTGCGGGCGGCTACCCGCTGCCCGGCCATGAACAGCTCTGCCACCGTGATATTGGACGCCAGCGAGGTGTCCTTGATCATACCGATGAGGGAGTTGGACAGCGCGGGCACAGCGGTGCGCAGCGCCTGCGGCAGCACGATGCGGCGCATGATCTGCCACCAGCTCATGCCCACACAGTACCCGGCCTCCAGCTGCCCCTGCGGTACGCTTTCCAGCGCACCGCGCATGGTCTCGGCGCAGTAGGCACCCTCGTTGAAGGCAAAGGCAATGACTGCCGCCGGAAAGGCGTTCAGCATGATGCCCACGCTGGGCAGGCCGTAAAAGATGATGAACAGCTGTACCAGCAGCGGCGTGCCCCGGATGACCCAGATATAGAACCGGGCGATCTGCCGCAGCACCGGCACATTGGCGTACTGCACCAGCGCCACCGCCACTGCGATGATCATGGCAAAAAAGAAGGAGAGAAGGGTCAGCGGAATGGTCATGGTCAGGCCTGCCGTCAGGATGCGGGGCAGTGCCTCCACCAGCACGCTGACCGTGCGGTTGGATAAAAGTGCTTCAAACATCGTTTTTTCCTCAAAATAAAATGCGCAGACCGGCAAGGCTTTTGCCGGCTAAAGCAGTATATACCTTAAAGTAGGGTCAAAGTCAAGAGACTGAATCACAAATCCCTACAAAACCTACCAGAATACTATAATAGCATGAAATGCCCCGCAGCGCAAACAGTTTGCACAAAACGTGTGATGTGCCCGAAAAATTGCATAAACTTGTTAAATATTTGTGCAATGCGGCAGATGCTTGACGCTGTGGGTGCTTTCGTGTACAATGGTCATAGTAGTGCGCAGGCGCGGGGCAACGGCCCGGCGCGGCGCAAATCCACCGGCAGGAGGCTTGCCCCTTGCCCGGTGCAGACACGGAGGATACGAACGTGAAAAAGTTTAGTATTGGTGTTCTGGGTGCAGGTACCTGGGGCATGGCTCTGGCACGGATGCTGACCGTCAGCGGCAACGATGTGCAGGTGTGGTCGGCTATTGAAGCCGAGGTGGATAACCTTTCCACCACCCGGGTGCACCCCAATCTGCCGGGGATGGTCATCCCGCAGGAGCTGCGTTTTACCAAAAGCATAGAGGAAGTTTGCACCGGCAAGGATGTGCTGCTGTTTGCAGTGCCGTCAGTGTTCGTGCGCGCCACGGCGGCCAAGGCGCGGCCCTATATCCGCTCCGGCCAGATCATCGTGGATGTGGCAAAGGGCATTGAGCCCGATACCTTATATACCATGACCGAGATCCTTGCCGACGAGCTGAGCCACGAGAACGGCCCCCGGGCGGTGCGTCTGGTGGCGCTCAGCGGCCCCACCCACGCCGAGGAGGTGGCGCTGGATCTGCCCACCACCATCGTTTCCGCCAGCCCGGATCTGGAGGCTGCCGAGGTAGTGCAGGAGGTGTTCAGCAACACCTGTATGCGCGTGTACACCAACACTGATATCAAGGGCGTGGAACTGAGCGGCGCCATGAAGAACGTTATCGCGCTGGGTGTCGGCATCTCCACCGGCCTTGGCTACGGCGATAACGCCCGCGCCGCCCTGATCACCCGCGGCATTGCCGAGATCGCCCGGCTGGGCGTGGCGATGGGCTGCAATGTCCAGACCTTTGCGGGTCTGGCCGGCATCGGCGACCTGATCGTCACCGCCACCAGTATGCACAGCCGCAACAACCGCGCCGGTATCCTGATCGGCAAGGGCGAAAGCCCGGAGCAGGCTGTGAAGGAGGTCGGCATGGTGGTGGAGGGCATCAACGCCCTGCCCGCCGCCATGGAGCTGGCCGAGAAGTACCATGTGGAAATGCCCATTGCCCAGACGGTGAACGCCATCGTCAAGGAGGGCATGAGCGCCAGCGATGCGCTGCGCAACCTGATGTCCCGCGACCGCAAGAGCGAGATGCCGCAGGGCTATGAGAGCGTGTGAACCTGAAATAATCGAAAAGAGGCTTCCGGAATGTCTGCGGGCATTCCGGAAGCCTCTTTTATTTGGCGGGAAGCACAGCAAAATTATTAAAACTTTTTACAGAAAACAGACACAAAAGGGTAGAAGGTCGGCAAACTTTCTGCTATACTGGAAGCGATAGAATTTTTGGTCAGTGCAGCCGGAACAGGGCGGCGGGCGCTGGCACTGCAAGAAGGAGGAATGAGAAATGCCCTCTACCTACGCACACCGCCGCTTTGGCGCAAATGTGCTGGACCATCTGCCCGCGCCGCTGCGGGAAAAGCTGGAGGCGCACCGGGAGCTGTACGATATCGGCCTGCACGGGCCGGATGTGCTGTTCTATTACCATGCGGAAAAGTCCACCCCGGTCGCCGCGCTGGGCAACGCCATGCACGACGAGCCGGGCAGAACGTTCTTTGACCGGGCACGGCGGGTGGTGCACGAGGAAGCCGACCGCGAGGCTGCGCTGGCCTACGCGCTGGGCTTTGTGTGCCATTTTGCGCTGGACAGCACCTGCCACCCCTTTGTGGAACAGTTTACCCGAGAGAGCGGTGTGACTCACTGTGAGATCGAGACCGAGTTCGACAATATGCTGCTGCGCCGGGACGGCTATGACCCGCTGACCTTCTTTACCGCCAGCCATATCCACCCCAGCGCGGCAAACGCCCGGGTCATTGCGCCGTTCTACAAGGATATTTCGGAGCAGACCGCACTGGAATCCCTGAAGGGGATGATCCTGGTGCATAAGGTGCTGCAGGCTTCGAACCCGGTCAAGCGCTGGGTGGTGCTGACCGGCATGAAGGTGCTGGGCAAGTACGATGGGATGCACGGCCTTGTGGCAAACCCGCAGCCGAACCCGCAGTGCACCGAGAGCAACCGCAGGCTGGATGCGCTGTACGCCAAGGCTTTGCCGCTGGCAGAGCGGCTGATCTTAGAGTATGTGGCAAAGCTGGACACGGACGAGCCGCTGGACGCCGCCTACGACCATACCTTTGGGGAATTTTAAAAAACGCGCCGCCCGGCGGTGCAAAGAGGACAAGGGAAATACGATGAAAACTGAAAAATTCAAGGTGACACCGCTGGAGCGGGCATGGATCCTATACGATGTGGGCAACTCGGCCTTTGTGTTGATGATCGCCACGCTGGTGCCCATCTTCTTCAATGCGCTGGCCGAGGCCGGTGGGGTGAGCAAGGTGGACTATCTGGCCTACTGGGGCTACGCAAGTTCCATCGTCACGGTGGTCACCGCCATTCTGGGCCCCATTCTGGGCACGCTGGCGGACACCAAGGGCTTTAAAAAGCCCATCTTCATGCTCTGCCTTTTCGTGGGCGTCATCGGCTGCTGCGCCATGGGTCTGGCGGGCACTTGGCTGGCCTTTCTGGTCATTTTTATCATTGCCAAGATCGGCTACTCCGGCAGTCTGGTGTTCTACGACTCCATGCTGGGCGATGTGACCACCCCGGAGCGGATGGACATGGTATCCTCCCGCGGGTACGCGTGGGGCTATATCGGCAGCTGCGTGCCCTTTGTGGTCTGTCTGGCGCTGGTGCTGGGCAGCAGCGCAGTGGGGCTCAGCCAGATGACCGCGCTGTCTATCGCGCTGATCATTACCGCCGTGTGGTGGCTGATGGTCACCCTGCCGCTGCTGAAAAAATACCGCCAGATCAACTATGTGGAGGTGGAGCAGCACGCCATCCGCCAGAGTTTTGTGCGCATTGGGCAGACCTTGAAGCATCTGCCGCAGGACAAGCAAGTGTTCTGGTTCCTGCTGGCCTTCTTCTGCTACATTGACGGCGTGTATACCATCATTGATATGGCCACCGCCTACGGCACGGCACTGGGGCTGGACACCACCGGCCTGCTGCTGGCGCTGCTGGTCACCCAGATCGTGGCTTTCCCCTCGGCGCTGATCTTTGGCCGCCTGAGCCAGAAATATGAATCCAAGACCCTGATCCCGGTGTGCATCGCGGCCTATACCGGCATTGCCGTCTTTGCCTTCTTCCTGAAGAGTCAGTGGCAGTTCTGGGTGCTTGCCGTGGTGGTGGGTATGTTCCAGGGCGGTGTGCAGGCGCTGAGCCGCAGCCACTTTGCCAAGATCATCCCGCAGGAAAAATCTGGCGAATACTTCGGCCTGTTCGACATCTGCGGCAAGGGCGCCTCCTTCCTTGGCACCATGATCGTCAGCGTGGGCAGCCAGCTGACCGGCAGCGCCAACGTGGGTGTGGGCTCCATTGCCATCCTGTTTGTCATCGGCTTTGTGCTGTTCGGCATTTCCACCCGGACGGAAGAGACAAAGCAGGTCTGACCATTTTATGAAAAAACGAAGCCCGGAGCGTCCGCAGACGTTCCGGGCTTCGTTTTTGTTCAGAGGGGGCGCTGTACAAAATGCTGTCGGACGCGGGCGGCACAGGCAAAATTATCATGCAAAAAATACATCCTTGAAAAAAGTGGAATTAACCTATTGACAAACTAGGTAGAACGGGATATAATGCAAACATCCAATCCACCAGTCTTGTAGGGAAATGAAACAGAGGTTCCCCGGCAGGTGGTACATAGAGGAATGGAAAAGTTTTACCGGAAGGAGGGCACAAAGATGAAGCTGATCTGGAAAGAACTGCTGCACGCAAATTATCGCTGTGGGCGAATGCATACCAACCGGGCACCGGCATCGGATGTGTACTGTATGTTGCCCTCGGCTGCGCGAATGTGCACCCGAATGTGACAGCAGCAGCTCCAGTAGACCACACTGCCCGGTGCGCCTTTGAAAACGCATCGGGATTTTTTGTACACAACAATAATACTTTTAGTATATTAAGAGAGGCGAATAACAATGTCTGAATATAAATTTGAGACCCTGCAGCTTCATGTCGGTCAGGAGCAGGCCGACCCCGCCACCGATGCCCGTGCGGTGCCCATCTACCAGACCACGTCTTATGTGTTCCGCAACAGCCAGCACGCCGCCGACCGCTTCGGTCTGGCCGATGCAGGCAACATCTACGGCCGTCTGACCAACTCCACGCAGGATGTGTTTGAAAAGCGCATCGCAGCGCTGGAGGGCGGCGTGGCAGCACTGGCTACCGCTTCCGGTGCAGCCGCCATCACCTACACCATTCAGGCACTGGCACAGGCCGGTGACCACATCGTGGCACAAAAGACCATCTACGGCGGCAGCTACAACCTGCTGGCGCACACTCTGACCCAGTTCGGCGTCAACACCACCTTTGTGGATGCCCACGACCTTGCACAGGTGGAGGCCGCTATCCAGCCCAACACCAAGGCTGTGTATCTGGAGACGCTGGGCAACCCCAACAGCGATATCCCGGATATCGACGCCATTGCCGCCATCGCCCACAAGCACGGCCTGCCGCTGGTCATTGATAACACCTTCGGCACCCCGTACCTCATCCGTCCCATCGAGCACGGCGCAGACATCGTGGTGCACTCTGCTACCAAGTTCATCGGCGGCCACGGCACCACGCTGGGCGGCATCATCGTGGACAGCGGCAACTTCGACTGGAAGGCCAGCGGCCGTTACCCCAACATTGCCGCCCCGAACCCCAGCTACCACGGCGTCTCCTTTGCGGATGCCGCAGGCCCTGCCGCTTTTGTCACCTACATCCGCGCTATCCTGCTGCGTGACGAGGGCGCCTGCATCAGCCCGTTCAACGCCTGGGTCCTGCTCCAGGGCACCGAGACTCTGTCGCTGCGCGTTGACCGTCATGTCGAGAACACCAAGAAGGTCGTTGAGTTCCTGACCGGTGACAGCCACGTCGCCAAGGTGAACCACCCGAGCCTGCCCGAGCATCCCGACCATGAGCTGTACCAGAAGTACTTCCCCAACGGCGGTGCCTCGATCTTTACCTTTGAGATTAAGGGTGGCCAGGAGGCAGCTTGGAAGTTCATCGATCATCTGCAGGTGTTCTCGCTGCTCGCCAACGTGGCCGACGTCAAGTCGCTCGTCGTGCACCCGGCTACCACCACGCACTCCCAGCTCTCTGCCGAGGAGCTCGCCGAGCAGAACATCACGCCCTCCACGATCCGTCTTTCCATCGGTACCGAGAACGCCGAGGACATCATTTGGGATCTGAAGCAGGCCTTTGCCGCACTGGACGAGTAAGGCGACTTGTGCAAGGACCCCTTGCGACTCGATAGGTATAACTGCATAAAATGCCTGCTCAAGGCGCCTGTGCGAACAATGGTCGCACAGGCGCCTTTTTTGCATAGAGAGGGTGCAAAAACAGGGTTTTTGGCACGCTTTATGCAATCGAGATGTGGAAAACTCCTGTTGAGAGGATGTGAGTTTTACGCAAATGACGTGCGCCTTTTGAGAAAAACCGCAGGTCGCGATTTGCTCGGGGTACTATGCAGCGCGATCGAATCACACGCAGCTCAAACGCAGCAAAAACGCACTACGGAGGTTTCCAGCTACATGAGGATTGATTCACGAAAACCGAAAGCCGCCGCCCTTTCCGCCGCTCTGACCGTGGCACTTTTGACGGGCGCCGGCGCAACTGATGCCCACGCGGCAACACTATCCGATACGGTCGGATCCACGCCGTCCGAGGCGACGCTGATGCAGCCCGTCGACTATCGCGGCGACGGCTTTGGCTCCATGCAGGAGTGGAACGCCTCTATGGGGGCCAAGCGCGATTCCCTGGAGGTCCGCGCCCAGATCATCATGAACATGTACGGTGACTATGCCACCGATGACGAGCGCGCTGTACTGCAAGGTTGTATCGATGGTGCGGGCAGTCTTTTGACGATGGAGGAGGTCGACGCGAAGTCGGCCGAGCTCGACGAGCTTCGCTCCGCGCTCGAGGATGCTAAGCGCGAGGCGCTCGAGGCTGCGGCTGCCGAAGCCGAGGCCGCTGAGGCCGTTCAGGCTTCGTATTACAACGCCGGCTCCGGCTCGTCTTACGCGTCTGCTGCGTATTACGCGAACGGCTCGGGCCTGACGCGCTCGAGCGGCGTCAATAACTATAACGGTCGTCGTGAGACCTATTACAGCAGCAACGTGCTCTACCATCACCGCACGGGCGAGTGGACTCAGGATTCCGAGGGCTTTTGGCGCGATTCCGATGGTTACTACGTCGTGGCCGCGGGCGATAAGGCTCAGGGCTCCACGTTTACCGGTTCCAAGGGCGAGTGCAAGGTCTATGACTCCGGCTGCGCAGCCGGAACCACCGACTACTATACCGGTTGGTAATCTGCCATAAGCCAATAGGACATGACGGGCGGGCGTCTTTACCGAGCCTTTGGGCAACGTAAGGGCGTCCGTTTTTTGTGCATGCTTGAGCTAACAGAGCGCTTACCGTGGCAGTACGCCGCGCATATGGGCGCGGGGCACACTAAGTCACGAGAAACAAAGTCTTTCTCGTGGAGGAAGTGGTTCCATGAACGCTCGAGATGTCGCTATTGCCGTCGTTGCCCTTTTGATCGGATGCCTTGGTCCGACGGCGGTGTTAACTGCCGGCTTGCAGTCCGCTACGGGCGCCGCTCCTGTGATTGTGGGCGCCTTGATCGCAGCGGCGCTGCTGGGAAGCGCCGGCGTGCTGCTTTGCCGCGATGACGAGGACGAGGTGCCGGAGTCGCAACGCTAACTGTTGTGAGATTGGCTGCCGGTCATAGACGAAGATGAAAGCCGCCGCAGGGGGAACGGTTTCCTTGCGGCGGCTTTGCTGTTAAGGCTGTTGAATGCGGTGCGTTGGCGCTACCAGCTTTTCTCGATATCACGGATGCGTTGATAGAGCCAATCGTTTTGCGGCACTTGGATATCGTGTTTGGCGGCCAGGCGGCAAATGGTGCCCGCGAACTCCTCGACTTCGGTTTTGCGCTTTGCGATGCGGTCTTGCGCCATCGAGGGCATACCGGTGGGGTCGATTCCCTCGATGAGGTGCACCATCTGCGTCAGGTCTGCCTCGGTCAGCTCAATGCCCTCGGCATTGGCGACCGCAAGTGTCTCTCGCATGGCGGAGACAAAGCAGCGGCGCTGCTCGGAGCCGGCCTCTGTGGCGCTTCCATACGTTCCGCCGTAGGCCATGCACGTCTGGTTGATACCATCGTTGAGCATGAGTTTGGCCCACATGCGGTGCGCAATGTCGCTCTCGACGGTATGGGCGATGCCGCAGCGTGTGTAGAGCTCGTCGATGGCGGTGACGGTTGCGGGCTCGGTGCCCGCTGCCGCGCCAAAGCGAATCTCGCCCGCATTGGTAAAGGTGAGCGCGCCGTCGAGGAACACGGCGTCCATGCCCTGGCAAATACCAAGAACGGTATGCTTCCAGCCAAAGCGCTCGGCAATCTTTTGCTCGCTCGTAATGCCGTTGCACAGCGAGGCGATGAGCGTGTTGGGTCCCACGATGCGCTCCATAGTCTTGAGTGCTTGGTTGAGTCCCGTCGTCTTGACCGTGAGAATGACCAGATCGGCGGGCGTTGCCTCGCTGGCGCGCACGGACTTGAGTGCGCAGGGCTCGCCGTTGACCGTAAGGGCGTCGTCTGCGTGACGCTCGAAACGGACGTCGTCCATGACGTATTCGACGGCATCGTCGCCGAGTGCCTGGGCGATCATGCTGCCGTAGAGTAGCCCGACGCCGCCCTTGCCGATAAAGGCAACCTTGTTGATCTGCACGTGAATCATCTCCTCACAAAAAGGCGCCCTCGTGCGGAGCGCCCGGTGGATTGTATGCCGCTGGAGCATGTAGCGTGCACCGGAGGCGGAATTTAGAAGAACAAACGCATGAGAACTTATGCCGCGGGGCAGATGGCAAAAACGCGTGTGGGATATCCAACGCCATCGCGCACCTTGGGGAAGGTGCAGAAGATGACGGCGCCTGTGGCGGGAAGCTCGTCCAGATGGTCCATGACCTCGGTCTGGTAACGGTCGACCGAGAGGATGTATTGCTCGCCGGGGTAGGGGCAGGCATCCTCTCGTGTGGTCACGCTCGTCTCCTTTCGTCGGGCTTTTTGCTGATGTTAAAGCGGTGCCGTGACGGCCTGATTTCTGCTGCGTTACGATACGTTCTCGATTGCGATTCCGATGTGCTTCGATGACGTGACAGGTTTGTTTCGCCTTATCAGGGCTTCGATGGGGGAGGAGGGGCCGTGCAATATCGCGTTGACCCCAAAAGCGGCAACCGTATCTCGGCGTTGGGGCTGGGCTGCATGAGGTTTCCCGGTGCGCCGGGACGCCCGGATGCGAAGACAGCCGACGCCATCATCTCCCGTGCGGTGGAGCAGGGGATTAACTACCTGGACACGGCCTATCTCTATCCCGGCAACGAGGCTTGCGTGGGCGCTTCGCTTGAGCGCCTAGGCCTACGCGACCAGGTTTTGCTCGCGACCAAGCTGCCGCATGCTTCGTGCAAATGCGCGGAGGATTTCGACCGGTTCTTCGACGAGCAACTGTGCCGCCTGCGGACCGACCATATCGACTATTACCTCATGCACAACATTACCTCGCCCGCCCAGTGGGAACGTGTGGTGGCGTTGGGCATCGAGGACTGGATCGCGCGTCAAAAGGCGGCGGGGTGCATTCGCCAGATTGGTTTTTCGTATCACGGCAGCGCGGCGGATTTCCTGACGGTGCTTGACGCATATGACTGGGATTTTTGCCAGATCCAGTACAACTATGCCGGCGAGCGTTACCAAGCGGGAACGGCAGGACTCATGGCGGCTGCGGAGCGCGGTCTTGCGGTGTTTGTGATGGAGCCACTGCTGGGCGGTCGTCTAGCGGGCAAACTACCGCCGCGGGCCCGCGCCGTGCTCGATGGCGCCCGTGACCCGCATTTGCGCACTCCTGCCGCCTGGGGGCTTTCGTGGGTGTGGAACCATCCTCAGGTGACGATGCTGCTTTCGGGTATGACCGATACCGCGCAAGTGGATGAGAACGCGGCGTTGGCCGATCGGGCCCTGCCGGATTCGATGACGGCTGCTCAACTCGATGCCATCGCACGCGTGCTGAGGGAGTTTGAAAAATCGAATCGCGTGCCCTGCACGGGATGCGGCTATTGCATGCCGTGTCCTAAAGGCATCAATATCCCTGGGTGTTTTGCTGCCTACAACGCAAGCTATGCGCACAGCTGGTTTACGGGGCTGTCTCAATACTTTACGGCGAGCGCGGTGCGGACAAACGAGCCCAAGCTGGTGAGCAATTGCGTCAAGTGCGGCAAATGCGCGCGGCACTGTCCGCAGCACATCGATATCCCCGGACGCTTGGACGACGTGCGCCGCCGTTTTCAGCCTGGCCCCGTGACGGCGGTGCTTAAGGCCTTCGGCAAAACGCGCTCCTCGTGACCCTTTTATAACTTGCGGTGGAATAGTTCCTGCTTGCGGCAGAATAAGGCATCGACAGGAACTATTTCACCGCAACTGAAGGGGGCTGTCGTGGGTCATCGGGATTCATATGATGATTTGCGTGAGGTTTGTTGGGGCGTTTTGGGCGCTGGACACATTTCGCATCGATTTGCATCGTCGCTCAAGGAGGTGGACGGGGCACGGCTTGTGGCTGCCGCCGGCCGCACTCCTTCGCATGTTGAGGAGTTTTGCAGGGCGTTTTCGATTGATGCCGCGCACAGTTATGCCACGGCTGACGATAGCGGCGATGCGGCTTATGATGCGCTGATTGCCGACCCCGATGTCGACGCAATCTACTTGGCTCTTCCACATGGCATGCATGCGCATTGGGTCTGTCGGGCACTGCGCGCGGGAAAGGCCGTGCTGTGCGAAAAGCCGGCCGTTTTGAATGAAGAAGAGGCCCATGCGATCGCCTCCGTTTCCCGTGAGTGCGGTGTGCCGTTTATGGAGGCGATGAAAAATCGGTTTTGTCCGATGCATACTCGCGTGAAGGTCTTGCTTGCGTCGGGCGAGCTCGGCCGTATTGTCTCGATTGAAAGCGTGCAAAAACTCGATTATGGTGAGCCCCCTTCGAGTTATCTGCTCGACCCGTTGCAGGGTCTGTCTCTTATACACATCTCCGAGCC
>ERZ1027060.510-NODE-510-length-12925-cov-8.793007_pt1 | contig 12925 bp, 12 predicted proteins | sample MGYA00519424_ERZ1027060 | MGnify/ENA primary metagenome ERZ1027060 (study PRJEB26926, sample SAMN06164500) | human gut metagenome | biome: ENVO:00009003; feature: ENVO:2100002; material: ENVO:00002003 | host: Homo sapiens | place: USA | collected 2012 ... | reverse complement strand
ATAACTCATGATGGAGTTTTTCAACTTCAGCAATATCGAAATTGAATGATTCAATCTTTCCGTAAATCGCGCTGCGACGAACCAGCTCGCTTACAGAGATGCCAAGCGCCTCCGCACGCTGCTCGATCGCCTTTTTTTCTGAAGTGGTAAGCATCACATGAAACGAGACGTCGCGTTTCTCGGCGATGGTTTCACCGCACTCGTCAGATTTTTTCTGAGTTCGTTTGCGATTGCAGTTGTGCAGCGCTTTATTTTTTACGCGTTCGATTTCCTTTCCGGCCTCGAGATCGTCGAGAGAAATCGAACGGCTAATCAAAACGGAACGGATTAGTTCAGCCTCCGTGCAACCGGCTTCGTCACAAAGTTGCTGAAGAGTTTCTTTTTCTCCAGGGGTCAGCGTCGCTTCAACTTTCTCGCTTCGTCTCATTTTCGTCCCTTCAGTTTCGGAGCGGCCTACGAAACAAGATTCGGAAAAGTCCGCCGAATCTTTCTCGAATGCGAAACCGCTTCGCGCAAAGCGGAACCCAGCTTTGCCTGCTCTCTTTTCCCGTGGGAGGGAAAAGCAAGATCGTAAATGGCCATAGTTCCATGCTTGCATGTAATTATGGCCATTTACGTACATCTTGCAATCTCCGGTACGGCGATTGGGCGGAACGCAGTGTAGACATGGAATGAGAGGCCTCATTCCAAGCGAGATGCCTCGCGTTGTCGAAACGAAAGTGAAGACCGTGAGCGGAAGCGAATTTTTAACGCGAGGGATGCCGAGTGTTAGAAATTCGCTGTAGCGAGAGCGGAGCGGAAATGCGAATGCGAGGGATGCCGAGCGTTTGCGTTTTTGCGAAGCGGGTTTGTGGCGCCCGCGACGCAAACATTCGACTTGTCGAATCGTTTTTCGATACGCTTGCGAAAAAGTTGAGGCAGCTTTCGACAATTTCAATGGCGCGGAGAGTCCCTGGGCGAGGCTCGCAGCGCTGTTGGATTTGTCGAAAGGTGACGCGGCTCGCATTACGAATCGAATGGCGAGTCGATTTTCATGCGGCGGTCAAGCCGCCTATGATCGCGACCTTCGGTCGCTATCTATTTCCAAACTCGCGTTTTGTTTTGACGCGATATGAAAAGCGATACGAAAAAACGAAACGGCCGCGCGAGTCGTTTTGACTTTTGCGCGGGCGCGATTCGAATCAAATGAAAATCAAGACGGTGAGTTTTTGAGTTTCGCGGTTTAGATCTCAGAAAGCAGATTTAGAAACTGCGACGTCGATTCCAACTGTCATCAATCAACCGATGCAGTCGCAGTCGACTTACCAACCCCGGTCCACGGGCGGAGCCCTGGCAAGCGCCGTGCCGTCCGGGCCGGCGGCAAATTTGTACATACATTTACGATGGAGGTACAAGTCTGCGTCTCTTGCGAGATTTTTCGTTTGGCGGCAAACCGCCATGAGACAAACGTGCACGGCGAACGTAAAAGCAGCATTACGGAATAGCGACATTGCGCAACTACGTAACAAATGAAGAAGCGAATAGCGCAATTAATGAACTACTGATTTGCGACAAAGTGAATTGACACTCCCCGTAGTTGAAACCAGGGGATTCTCAGTTCTGCGAGGTCTGCCGTCGGGGACCGATATAGTCCTCTAGGGTCTTACGTCCTCTCCCCGAGCGTTTAGGCGGTTGTAGCCGCCGCGGTTCCCGCGTGCCCCGCGGTACCTTCCATGTTGGAGAGGATGCGTTTCCCCTCCGTCAGTATGTTTCTCGCCGCGTTGACGTCGCGGTCGTGGTGCGCACCGCACGCAGGGCAGTCCCACGACCGCACCGACAGCGGCAGGGCGTCGAGCCTGTGCCCGCAGGCCGAGCAGGTCTTGCTCGACGGGTAGAAGCGGCCGATCTTGACAAGGGAGCGCCCACGCTCGTCGCACTTGTACTCAAGCAGCTGCGCGAACTCGCCGAACGAGGCGTCCGTCACGGCTTTCGCCAGATGATGGTTCTTCATCATACCCTTGGCATTCAGATCCTCCATGCACAGGACTTGGTTCTCGTCCGCGAGCATGGTCGTGACCTTGTGAAGGGCATCGGTTCTGGCATCGGCGATCTTCGCGTGAATCCTGGAGACCCTCTTCCGCTGCTTCATGTACCTGCCGCTCGGCTTCTCGCCCCTGCGTGCGCCCTTCCTGCGGGAAAGCCTGCGCTGCTCCCGCGCGAGCTTGCGCTCGTATTTCTTGAGATGGCGCGGATTCTCGATTTTCGTGCCGTCCGAGAGAGTTGCAAGCGTCTCGACGCCGAGATCGATTCCGACCTCCCGGTCGGTCGCGGGCGCGTCCTTGGACGGCACGTCGGTGCAGAGAAAGGTGGCGAAATAACGGCCGGCCGCGTCCAGGGAGACCGTGACCGACATGAAACGCCCCTGGAGCGGTCGGGATACCTTAGCCCGGACAGTCCCGAGCTTCGGCAGCGCGATATGGTTGCGGTCGACGACCTTGCCGCCGTTGGTGCGGTACGACTGCCGGGCGTGCCGGCGCGACTTGAACTTGGGGAAGCCCGGCTTCCCGCCCTCGCGCACGCGTCGGAAGAAGTTCTTGTAGGCGCGGTCGAGGTCGCGGATGGACTGCTGGAGCGCCATGGAGTCCACTTGCGCGAGCCAGGAGGTATCGGGGTCGCGCTTCCACGCAGGGATCATCTTGATCAGATCATTGGTGGCGATACTCTTCCCGGTCTCGCTGTAGGCGGTCTTCTTGACATCGAGGGCGCGGTTGTACACGAAACGGCAGCAACCGAACGTCCGCGCGATCTGGTCGCGCTGTGACTCATTCGGGTAGATTCGGTATTTAAACCCGCGTTCCATCGGCTAGACCTCCTTCTGTCTCTCTATGTATTTCCTCACCTGCGCGAGCGGTGCACCTCCCACGGTCGACACGAAGTAGCTGTTCGTCCAGAGCGTCGGTATACGGCTCTTGAGCCACGGGAACTCCTCGCGCAGGTCGTGGCTTGACCTCCCCTTGATGCGCTTGATCGCCCGGTGGATGCTCAGCTGGGGATCGATTGACAGGAGCAGGTGGACGTGGTCGGGCATGACCTCCATCTCGGCGATCTCGAACCCGAGCTCGCCGGCGACTTCCCACGCGATCTCCTTGAAGCGCTCGTCGACTCCGTCCACGAGGACGGGCCGACGGTACTTCGGGCAGAAGACCACATGGTAGTTGCAGGAGAAAACTATGTTGCGGTTACTCTTGTACTTCATGGTATAGATATTATACAGTATTGAGCTGCATAATATCTACCGTCTTATATCCCCGTAGTTGAAACCAGGGGTTTTACGACGGTTTTGATAAGCGTCGTCATGATCTCGCATCACGGCAAGCAGCTCACCACTGCGGGCATCGACAACGGCATGTCGGAACCCCGCTGCCTGTCTCATCATCCGATTTCGCTGTCGCTCGATTTCTATAGCGTCAAGCAGCAGATCCCCATCTTCGTTAGTCATCGTCATCGCCAGCCAAAACGTCCGCGAAATGTTCAATCGTTGCGGTCTCGTCATCAGGGAAGGAAACTTCCAGCACATCGCACGCAGCAACTTCCAGCGGGCAGCGGCTTAGGCAGGACTCGATATCATCGAGCAGATCGGGGTCATCCATTAACCCCACGAATATCAAGCGGTTCTCGTCGTCGCCAACACTGACGAAATCGGCATAGGGCACCGCATGACCCAGAAGTTCAATTCCGTGTTCCTCCAGATAAATGCGAGCGACAGAAACGGCACGAGCGTGTGCTTGCGGCGTCAGACTAGCCATACAAAGCCTCCCTCAGGGCCTTTCCATAAACACCAGGCTCTGGCAGTCTGACCCTATTAAATGCAGCCTGTACCTGCTCCACGGTTGTGCACTCGTCTCCGATGACCCTGAGCCTTGTTGGAGCGCCCTTTACGAGTTGGCAGTCGGCGTCATAGTCGTAGCGCAGGAAATGAAGGGCTCCAGGCTGCGGGGCATAGCCAAACGCCATGTTGTCAGCGCCGCCGAGCCTTTCAATGATTCTTGAATACACCGATTCGGGGGTCACGAACCACAGGCCGGAGCGACACAGCGGCTCCCGCTGAAGCACCTGCCCTTTATATACAAGCTGTGGGATTATCCGCTTCGAAACGTTCTCCCAGTTCAAGCCAACGGCTGATTTAATTTCTCTTCTGCCATCGATTAGACCCGCACGGGAATCACGGTAGTTTCCCGTCGTGTCGATGGTCTGAACCTCAATTGAAGTAAACTCAACGAGTTCGCCCCGGCTATCGAGTCGAGCTAAAACCCAATCGGCGAAATAGTTTCCGACGCCGTTTCTTTTTGGAAGACGCAGTTCCCCGCCCCATCTGTGGCCGAACACGGCAACCGCCCCGCCTTCAGAACGAGCCTTCTCCACGGCCGCGCGACCCGAATACAGTCCAAGCTCAACGCCAAATGTCTTCTTCGCCACGATTCGAAGAATCTCATAGTCGTCAGCATAAAGGCGTATCGGGCAGCAAATGACGCGCTGCTCAGACGAGACTTGCTTCACGGCGCACACTCCAGAGCATGAGCCGTCGCGTCCAAGTGTTTTGGTGCACGTGTCGTGTATGAACGGACACAGATTCCTCGCGACCGCTTCGAGGGACGTATCACTGTCGTCGCTCGCCCGATATCCAAAAAAATCAACGATTGTTCCGGCCATGTTTACACTTCCTCAAGGACAGCTCGCAGAGACCTTCCAACAGCGCATGCGAGCATCGGCGGCACAGCATTGCCGACTTCGGCGTATTGCTCGGCCTGCGAACCGAGAAATACGTAGTGATCTGGGAATGATTGGATGCGAGCAGCCTCTCGAACTGTAAACGCCCTATTTTGCTCAGGATGGAAGAATGCGCCCCAGTGCGGGTCGCATTTCGTGAGAATAGTACTTCCGAGTTCATCCCATCTAGGACGACCATAGCGTTTTGTATGGTCGCTCCTTCTTGCCGCCTGCATGCCCTTAGGCAGAAGATCATGAGGTATATCCGTCCAGTTACCGCCCTGTTTGATATAGCTCAATCTTTCGAGATTGATTTTCGACAAGCGCGGGGCTTCGTGGTTCATAACGCCAATCGAACCAGTTCTCATGTTCGCCTGGTATTCGCATTGCGGAGGAGCTTGATACTCTTTCACCGCTTCACCGCGTTCTCCATTTTCAAGTGCTGGAAGATCGCCAATAGCCTCACGAATCGTTGTAAACGGCGCTGAGGTCTCAGGAGACGGTTTCTTGACAATCGGTCTTCCGTCGAAGTTTGTCGTGAAATTCGCTCTTATCGGAGCGTGCCTAACGGGTTCTGGCCACGCCGATTGAGGAATGATTGCGCCGCGAAGCCCCATTATTATCGTCCTCCACCTCATTTGGGGAACGCCATAGTAGGGAGCGCCAAGAATATGGACGTCAGCCCCATATCCAAGGTCCGCAAGCGAATCAAGGATTGCGTGAAGTGTCTTTCCTTTTTCGAATGAGACCAATCCCGGAACGTTCTCGATAAGCACCGCGCGAGGCTTAAACTCATCAACGAACCTTAGGTATTCACGAAACAAATGGTTGCGGGGATCGTCGCCAGATCGAACCGGCGCATTGATTGAAAAGCCCTGGCACGGAGGTCCACCAGCAAGCAAATCGAGTTGGCCAACCTCGAGGTCGAGCTTCTTTCGAACTTCCGAGGGGTCAACAGTTCTAATGTCGGCGACACAAACCTCAGCATTTGGATGGTTTCTGCTATACGTCTCGGCGTATCTTTCAACTATCTCGGAGGCGAACAGGGAGTGAAACCCCGCTTGTTCAAGCCCCTCAGACAAGCCACCTGCACCGGCGAACAGGTCTATACACGTCAATTTGTCGCTCTTAACGGTCACCAAAGCTCCTTGACAGTAAAACTTTATATAGAATGTATATACATTCTATATACATTCTATATAACTATTCTTGGCCCATTCGCAGCTCGAGCCCTTCGACGATAAGCCGTGAAACGGTCGTGTTGTGCTCTGCGGCGTAGGCCGAGATTTCGGCTTTCTGGGCGTCAGTTACCCAAAAAGTTATGCACTTGCCCTTCTTTCGGGTATTGGTCGAGTCGCCCTTGTGTTGAAGGTCCTGATTGCCCATGAGGGTCCTGCTTGCCGTCTCCGCCACGGGGGCAGTGCGGCGCTGCGGTCGCTTAGTTGGCACCGTAGGCCTCCTTGTCTTCCTTGATGCTCTGCTTAATCTGCTCGTAGACCTTCTCGTATCCGTACAGGTCGTCGCCGAAGGAATTACCGAAGAAGTTCTTCAAGCCCTCGCGACTAGGAATCTGGTAGTCGAAATAGCTGGTATCTCGATCCGCGAGCTCGCCAAGCGACTGCTTGAGGCTGAGGGTGCCGGGGAGCACGCGGGTGAGCAGGATTGCGAACAGGAAGCCCCTCGCGCCGAGGGTGTCCGTCGTCTCGAACGTCTTCACCATGTCGGCTGGTCCGGTCGTGGTCGGGACGACGATGAGATCGGAGCAGTCCGCAGCCTCATCCATGACGCGGCCGTTCGGCGGGCAGTCGATGAAAAGCCACTTGTCCTCGACTCCCTTGAGCCTGCGTCCAGACATGCGGACGGTCGCGACGTTGGCGGGCGTAACGGGGAAGGGCAGTGGGTCCCCGGCCTCCTCGGCCATCATAGCCCAGAGGCTCGCGCTCGACTGCGGGTCGCAGTCGTACAGTTCGACGTCCTTGCCGTCGCGGACGGCGGCGGTGGCAAGAGCTATGGCCGTGGTCGTCTTGCCGACACCGCCCTTCAGGTTGATTGTCGAGATGATCATCGGTTCCCCTTCGGTTTGTCTATATAGATAGTATATACACTCTATATAGAATCTATATACATTTCCTTCAATACCACAAGGTCCTCGGCGGTCGGCTGGCGTCCCTCAGACCTAATCTCTTGCAGGCGTGCGCAGGCGGAAGGAATCTCACGCCTCGCCCATTCAATCGATGACTGAACACCAGTCGCGCGAGCAGCCATGAACTCATCGAACCTGCCCAAGACCCTGGCCGCGGTCATGGCGTCGAAGTAGTCGTCAGTTTCGGAATTCCACGCGCGAAAACTCTCCTCAAGACCGAGCTTTGCCCTGTCAAGCTCAGTCTTGTTTCTGCTTGCGATCTTCTCGACGGCAGCTGCATCTGATAGGCCGAAAAACGCCGCCGTCTGGCTGAACGGCTCCCATGGGTGCGAGGCGATGTGGCGAACGACCATTGCCTCGAACGCGTCGCTGTCCTCAGCGTACCTCCTCTTGAATTGCTCCGCCTGCTCCTCGATGACTTTGTGCCGAGCCGGTCGTGGCGTGGGTCGAGATGCTTCATCCTTGCGCGTCAACGCGGCGTACTCGGCCTCCCAGCCAGGCTTGAGCCACTTGTACACAGTCGGCCTAGAGACCTCGGCCTTGCGGGCGATGGCGGCGACGCTCAGGCCAGGATTCTCGACTGCGGCTCGCCATACTTGCATGGCCTTCGTCGGCGCGCCGTCTCGATTGCCGTTGTCCCACCAGTTCGTCCCACTCGCCCTCTGGTTAAGGTCCCTGGTCATGCGGGCCTTCTCGAGAGACAAATCTCTCGGCAATCTCTTGTCTGGCGGATTACTACCATGTCCCATCTTCTCACCATATGAGACAGCGGCCTTTCGCTCGCAGAATCCTTGAGTGTAACGACGCGCCCGCCCAGCAGCCGAGCCGCCCTCAAACGCCTCCAGGGCCGCCGCCACGTCGTTAGCGGTAAACCTGTTGCTTGGCTCTACCGAAAGGGCGTCAAATCGATCAAGAAGGCCATATGCATCGTCTTCAAGCTCGTCGTAAGAAACGCCGCACTTGTTAGCCATGACAGCAAGATAGAAGATGCACCAATAACGGTGATCAACTGATGCCTGATCCCTGATGACGCTCAAAACCCGATCGTAGCCGGCGCGGCCATACGTCCACCCTCCACGCGGCTCGCCGTTAACAACGCACCTTTCATACCACTCGGGCCACAATTCTTTTGCCTGGGCGATCGGAGTCTTCTTGCGGGCCTCCTGCGTAAGTTCTCGAAGAGCTGCAAGATCGTCCATATCCTTCTTGTCCCGCAGCTTTGGAACAAAAGACAGCAGATAGGGGATTGTAGCGGGCGGGGTCGCATCGTGAGAAAAACATTCGGCAACATATGGCTGCTTAATCTTTGGATTGCCGATGTCTCCATTGAGCTTCGTGGCGCTTCCGACCATCCGGAAACCTTGGAAGATGCCCTGAGTCTGCTTCTTGTCTGGGTCGCTGGCGCTTGTGTTGGCGTTCCAGACTCGGTCGGTCAGCTCTCGCTTGAGGACTTGTAGACCAGTGACGTAACGGGTCATAAGCGGCACTGGATGTTCGAGAAGGTAAACGACGTGAAGGCCTGTACCTGAGCTGACGAGATAGTTGGCATAGGGAATTGCACCACGCTCCATCTGGTGGAGCAAGTTATCAAGTTCGCGTTCACCAACGTAATCGAGATCGATCATGATGGCATGCAAATATCGGGCATTACGGCTGCTGCGGGTCTTGCCGTAATAACTGACCGGAGCCAGAAACATAAACGTGTTCTGCTCAATCGACAGCTTTCGAAGCTCTTCAAGTTCTTCAAGACCGTCATGAAGTGTGTATCGATGCATAATACGTTTTACAAGTTTGTTGCCCTTTGAGTCGACTCCTCGGTCTATCTCCTTACCGGTGTCCTCAAGAACAATGACGTTGGGCTTACCATCGGAATCGTTACCCTTCTTCTGGAGAGTCCCATCAGGAAACATGGCATGATAAAAGGTGTCGGGATCGCAGTAGCTCCAACCCAAACGATAGGCGTCAAACAACTTCTCGTTTCTCACCTGATTTGCATGGCGCTCATTCTCATACCAGCGTCCATCATGCTCGCTGGAGCTCTTACGACGCTTTCTCGAAACAGGCATACAAAGCCCCCTTTAAGATGAAAACAACACTCCCTTGGAAACAACCTCAGGAGCGACCCCGAGGGGATGCCCTACGGGCTAAGCAGGACGTATTTTAAGGCTATATGTAATTTTACACTTAACCAATAGGGGAGTGTATATACGTTCTATATAGAACGTATATACACTCCCAAACCATTACTACTGCGCCCTACTTTGACTCATCAGGCCCTTGAGCATCTCGACCTGTTCTTTGAGGCCGTCCATTCATGGTCTTTAAGGCTCGTGATACCATGAAAACGTGCGGTATTTCTCCAACCGAAAACCTGCGTGAACGCATGACTTAAGACGCTTTTAGAACTCACCGATCGCAGGACGACTACAAATCAACAGCGGCCGCGTATTGTTCCCAGCCGTTTGGCATGGCGGAGCCATGCCGTTGTTGATTGGAGTGCCACACCATGGCAGACGAGAGAAAAATCAGGGAGATCTACGGCGTGAAGAGCGTCCTAGATGAGGCCGCCGAGCGGATCGAGGCGACGTGGCGGGAGAAGCTGCTGCGCGAGACTGCCGACCTCAGGAGCGAGAACGCGCTGCTCAGGGTCCAGCTCGACGAATTCAACCGCAAGCTCGGCGAGGCGAGAGACCGGAACGAAAGACTTGAGGCCGACTGCAATGAGAGGGTCGCTTTCATCGAGGAGAAGTTCGAGCTCGATACCGCGAGCCTCGAGCTCGAGAACAACGAGCTCCATGCCGCGAGCGTCAGATATCTCGCCGATGCTCGGGAACTCGACAGACAGGTCGTCCAACTCCATGCCGAGGCCGTGGCCATGGTCGATGAGATCGAGCGCCTGCGCGGCGAGCGTGACGCCGCATTGAAAACCCAGTCCGAGCTGAACGACGCACTCCTGGCCCAGCGCAACCTGATGTCCGAGGTCGCCGCCCTCAAGGACCGCCTCGCCGCCTCCGAGCAGCGGGCGGCCGTGGCCGAAGCCAAGGTCGAGGTCATGAGGCGAGTAGCCCCGCGCTTCTCCTATCAGGCTGCTGATTTCTAGGAACCTTCTAGAGCGCTTCTAGAAGGTTCCTAGAACCGGGCGCAGCATCTTCGACCGGCACGATGTCTCGGTAGATAAGGCGATGCCTGGCGTCACGCCACTCGTCGCCGTGGTAGTGGCCGAAGAACCAGGCGCGGCAGCCGAGTCGCCCGTCGAGCTCGCCAAGGAATCGTTGCAGCCGGTCGTCCAGATACTCGCGTTCGCGCTCCCGGCATAGTTGCTCTGCCAGGTCGGCAGGAGCCTCGTGAGTTACAACGTAGTCGACCTTCCAGCCCACGCGATCGAGCGAGGCGCGGCAGTGCCCCATCTCTTCCACGCTCGGTATCTCCTCGGGCCACCAGCTCCTCCCCTCCTTGCGATACTGCCTGTCGTTGCTCGCGGCGCCGCCCATGGCAAGGACTGTGAGCCCGTCGATATCGAACACCTCTCCGCGCATCAGGTGCAGCACGTGCGGTCGCGCCTCGTGGACGAACCCGCCGTTCCACTCCCGCACCGGCAGCCCAGCCAGGGCGTGGTGATTCTCATGGTTGCCGTCTACGAAACACGTGGTCCACGGCTTCGACTCGAACCAGTCGAGCCAGTATTTCTCGGCGTTGGATCCATCCCAGACAAAGCCGAAGTCGCCGGCCACGATCACCACGTCATCGCGCGTCAGGGTCCGGCCCAGCGGCCAATTTTTGAATGCAAACCGGCTGGACCCGTACTCGGCCCTGCCGTGCACGTCGCCTGTCACATAGACCGTCATCAGTACGCACCCCACGGCAGGAGTTTGTCCCCGAGCCTCACGATCCGGTCGTACAGCACCGTGTGCCGTTCGTCCGGGTTGCCGTCTCGGTGAAAATGGCCGTAATACCAGTGTTTATAGTCCAGGCGGTCCTCGAGCTCGTCAAGGAATCCGGTCAGCCGGTCCACATCAGGGCGTTCCCAGCCCGGGTCCGGGTAGAGCGTCGGCGAGAGCATGCGCGTGGCGCAGGTATGGGTGATGACGCAGTCGACCTTCCAGCCGACCTCGTCGAGCCTTGCCCGCGCGGCATCGAATTCGCGCTCGTCCGGGAGCTCCTGAGGCCACCAGCTGGAATACGGAACGCGGTATTCCCTGTCCACGCTCGTGGCACCGCCCATGGTGAAGATTGTCGAGCCGTCGAGCTCGAAGACCTCGCCGCGCGTCAGGCGCCGTATGGGCGAGGTGTCCGACAGGCGCTGCGTCAGCCCGCCATGCCACGGCTCCATGGGGCGTTCCGCCCAGTGATCGAAGCGCTCGTGGTTGCCGTCGACGAACAGTACCGTGTAGGGGCGCGACTCCAGCCAGGCGATGTCGGCGCATTCCTCGGCAGAAAAGTTCCACGGAAAGCCAAAGTCACCGGCGACGATGAGATAGTCGTCGCCGGTAAGGCTATCGCCAAGCTCCCAGTCGCGGAGCTTTTGCATGTCGAGCCCACTGTGGACGTCGCCCGTCACATAGACCGTCATCGAATCGCCTCTTCCCTCTTGTACGCCGCCAGCTCGCGCTCGACCTGCCTGTCGCCGGTCTCGTTGACCCACCAGGGCCATTTCACCCGGCCGCACGGCTCGTCGACTCCGGCGAACCACTCCCTCAGCTCGTCGAGGCTCACCGGGGAGTGCCCGTTGGCATCGCAACCGACGTCGTAGCGCAGAAGGCCCTGCTTGCGGTTGAACTCGTTGTACGCGCCGCCGCTGCTGTGGATGTGCCCGTGGAGGTGCCACGATCCATGGTTCATGCCCTGCCAGTCGGCCATGGGGTAATGGCTCAGGACGATCTTCTTCCCGTCGATCTTGAGCACGCAGATCGGCGGCTCCACGGTGAAGGCGCCAGCGACCGCCGGCTGGGTCCAGTCCTTGTCGTGGTTTCCCGGGACGAGGTGGATGCGCCTGCAGGCGATTCGCTTGCGCAGCCCGTAGGCGTCCTGGGCGGTCATCTTGAATGAGAAATCCCCCAGGATGTAGAGCTCGTCATCCACGGCCACCTTACCGTTGATGTTGTCGACGATGGCATCGTTCATCTGCCAAATCGTCTCCCACGGGCGGTCGGTGAACTTCAGCACGTTCTCATGCCCGAAGTGGGTGTCGCTGGTGAACCAGATCATATTTATGTCTCCTTCTGTCGCTAAAAAACGCTCTCCTTCGATGTCAGGAGACGTATTTTGAGCGACATGAGGTGCATATCCCTCATGTTCCATGCTCCAATCTGCCGGATTTCCGAGCTTTTCAGGATTCTATAACAGTAAAGCCCCTGCTAGTTGAGCTTTTCATGGGTCGCTATCGTAGATTGAATTGCAACGTACCAGGCCGTGTCCGCGGAGTTACCCCTTGTTTTTATCGAAATAGCTGATTCTAGGGACGTTTCGCTGTGCCGCTTCGGCATCACCGGAGGTTTCGACAATGAACATCCGGTCAAGGAGTGCTAGGCCGCTGCATGGCCATGGAAGTAAAGTAGAAGAGGGCCGAACCAGAAGCAGTTCCCGGACAATTGGCGTCCGGCCAGACACTTCGGTTCGGCCCTTTTCGATTTTGCGGAGTAGTTATAACTGAACGTTCTCAGATATATAAAATCGTCCTTTCTTTTCAGAAAGACGTTTTTGAAATATTGGAATTAACCAGACGAGTAATTGCACTCAATTGCAAAACTGATCCAGCCGCGTTCCGACTTAAAGATTTTTGTTGTCAGGTTCATCTGCCAAATAATCGCTTGGAATATAGTCGACGTGATAACGCTTCTCTAATTCCTCGATGAACCGGTCGACCTTTCGAGCATTTTGATAAACCTTTTCAAGCGTTCGGAAAACAGCTTTCTCGTTGTACGCGGGAAGGCCCTGAGCATTCACAAAAAGCATCAGCTGATTGAGGTTCGTTCCTTCCTTCAATAACTCATGATGGAGTTTTTCAACTTCAGCAATATCGAAATTGAATGATTCAAT
>ERZ1027060.504-NODE-504-length-12981-cov-6.435247_pt1 | contig 12981 bp, 6 predicted proteins | sample MGYA00519424_ERZ1027060 | MGnify/ENA primary metagenome ERZ1027060 (study PRJEB26926, sample SAMN06164500) | human gut metagenome | biome: ENVO:00009003; feature: ENVO:2100002; material: ENVO:00002003 | host: Homo sapiens | place: USA | collected 2012 ... | reverse complement strand
TCTACACAAGGAGTATCGTCGGCAGCGTCAGATGTGTATAAGAGACAGTGATAAGGTAACGGCAGACATTACCCCCGAAATCGCAAAGACTTTGATTCAAGCCGCTATCAAAGCGAAAGATGAGGTTTTGAATGTACACGGGGAAACGTGGCAGATTGAGGAAACGGAAGCCTCCGTCACTGGGTACAAGAACCAATTAACGGGAAAGAATTACCGTTACGATGATGTGCCGGGAGAAGTATCACCCACTTTCTCTATCGGACAATATGACTGGAAGACAAAGAAAGCGTTCATGGGGGGCGATGTTATTCAGGCAACATCTAAAGATGTGGGTTGGAAGCGTGCTTTAGACAAAGTTATTATCAACAAAGCATTGTTCTGTCTGACCGATGATGATGTCTGGTTCATCTTCCCAAAATGCCGTATTGTTTCCCGTGAAGCCAATACGGATAAGGCAATTGCAATCGCTGTAAAAGGCTTGGTGCAGGAACCGGGAATTGAAGGCGTTTCTTCTGAGTATAACTACGAAGAGGGGCAGATTAAAGCTTTGCAGGCATGAACTACAGTAACCATTGTACCTACTCCTTCCGATGCGACCGTAAAGCTGGACGGTGTAACGGTCAAGTCAAAGCAGGTGAATGCTGGGGCTACCGTTCACTATGAAGTGTCGAAAGTGGGGTACGTCACTCAGTCAGGAGATATTAAAACCACTCCTTCTGAAGTTGATACCACTCTTAAAAAAGAGATAACATTGGTAAAAGTACAAGAGTGATAACCGGGGGATGGATATATACCATTCCCCCTTTTAGTTTAAGAATATGAATCAAGCAGCAAAAACGGTTTCTGATGCTTTGTTAGGGCTGGATTTCATGAATGTGGAGATAGGAGGGATGGTTTATACCATTAAACCTCCTACAATTAAAATTATCTGTCGTGCCATTCATCATTTTTCCAATATCGGCATGACTGGAGATAATGTCATGGAAGCTATTAAAGAGCTTCCTGAAGCTACTGAAGATATGCTGAAAGGTATTTCATGCTTCATCTGCGGGAATGATAGTTTGGTCAAAGAATTGGAGAACGGCACTTTTGAAGAAGTCAAAGATGCCTTGGGAGTCTGTTTCTCTATGATGGATATTTCGGCTTTTCAGTGTGTCAGCTCGATGAGGAACGTGTCGATGTTGGCAGCAAGACCGAAACAGTAGGAAACACAACGTTCTTCGGGCAGATAGCCCATTTGATTGACACGCTGCATCTGAGTTATACAGAAGTGTTTGAGATTATCCCTTATCGGAATCTGCTGATGATGCAACGGGATAAATTACGCGCAGTATATGGTGGTCAGAAGGTGAATAGAATCAGTGGTAAGGAATTGGCTAATCGTAGGAAAAAGAAATAGATATGGCAAAATTATATTTTAAGATAGGTAGTGACTGGGAAGAAGTTGTAAGACTTCGTAATGAAATTGCAAAATTAAAGCAGGAGTTAATGAGCATGGATGGCACGCAGTTTCCTGCTGCTTTCAAGGCTTTGAATGCCCAACTTGCTGCATCCAACCAAAGATTGGATGAGTTGGTGACTAATGCAGCCAAAGCTGGAGCGGAGATGGAAACGGGATTCAAAAGGAAAATCTTCGATGCTTCCCAGGCCGTGAATGGATTCACAGAGAAGATTCTTGCTCAAAAAGCGGTAGTTAAGGATATTGAAGCGGATGTAAAACGACTTGGGGATGCTTATCGTATAGCATTGAAAAGGAATCCGTTATCAGCAAATAGCAAGTTAGAAGAATACAATGCTGCCCGCAAAGCTCTTGATGAAGAAAAGGCAGCTTTATTTGGATTAACCCAACAACAAGCCGAAGCGCGCCTTTCCGTAAAGAAGCTTCGGGATGAATACGCCCTTTACAATGATAATGCTAAGGAAATCGTAGAGAGTAACAACGGTATCGCTATTTCTTGGAAGAAAGCATTGGCGGTTATTGGTGGTGCTGGAGTATTAAAGGCATTAGGTTCTGAAATGATTCGTGTTCGTGGAGAATTTCAATCCATGCAGACCGCTATTGAGACTATGGTTGGAAAGGATATGGCAGGACAACTGATTCCGCAAATCAAGGAGCTGGCTAAGATTTCTCCACTTACTATGTCAGATATGGTTGGAGCAGAAAAGATGATGCTTGGATTTAACATACAAGCAGAAGACACTATCAAATACTTGAAAGCCATTAGTGATATTTCTATGGGGGAATCCAGTAAGTTCAATTCGCTAACTTTGACATTTTCACAGATGTCAGCAGCGGGTAAACTTATGGGGCAGGATTTGAATCAAATGATAAACGCTGGATTCAACCCGTTACAGATTATCTCCGAAAAGACCGGAAAATCTATCGCAACTTTGAAAGATGAAATGTCCAAAGGTGCTGTTTCCGCTGAAATGGTTCAACAGGCATTCATTGATGCAACTTCCGCAGGTGGTAAGTTCTATAATATGTCTGAGAATGCTTCAAAGACTATCAATGGTCAGTTGTCTATGATGCAGGATGCTTTGGATTCCGTGTTTAACGAATTGGGAACAAAGTCGGAAAGTGTTATCATGGACGGTATTCAAATGACAACTTCGTTGATTCAGAATTATGAAACAGTAGGTAGGATCTTGGCTGGATTAGTGGTTACTTATGGTACATACCGGACCGCAGTGATGCTTGTTACTGCTGCCGAAAGTAAACATACTCTTGTGGAGATTGGACTTACCAATGCCCGTTTATTGGCACGAAAAGCGCAGTTAGCTTTAAACGCTGCAATGCTTACCAATCCTTATGTAGCTTTAACTGTCGTTATCGGTGGGCTTGCTACTACAATGTGGGCAATGTCTGATAGTACAACTGCTGCCGCCCGTGCTCAAAAAGAATATAACGGCATTAAAGATGCAGCATTTAAAAAAGAACAGGAACACAAGCTGAAAATCGAAGAATTATTGACGGCTGCTCGTGATGAGAGTTTGGCTACTCTTACTCGGCAAAAATCATTAGAAGAACTTCGTAAAGAATATCCTAAAATTTTCGAACAATACGATATTGAAAAGCTAAAGTTGGAGGATATCTTAAAGTTGAAGCAAAAAATAAACGAAGAAGATTCAAGGCGTTCTGTTCAAGGCAGGAGAGATGATTATAATGCTCTAAAACAAACGATTACTAACCAACGGAGATATTTGCAGCTATTTGATAATCCTGATTTACGGAAGAATATGTCTGATTCCGATAAAGAAATATGGAAAATGTTTTCTGGTAATCAGTCATACGTACAGGTGCGTGAGCAAATGGAGAAAAACTCTGAACTTTTAAAAAAGTATCAGAAAGACATGTTCGATGATAATATTTCCGCTTACAAATCCAATCTTAAAAACTATTCTAAGGAGAAGCTTGAAACGGAATTGAAACTTGCTCAATCGTCTGCATCCAAACGCAATGGTTTTGTTGTAAACGGGATGATGGTTAAAGGGGGAGATTTAGAAAGTGTTATTTCTTCAATTAATGGAGCGTTGGCTAAAAAGAAATCCCCTACTACTTACAAGCAGGATTATGAGAAAGCGAAGAAAGATTGGGATGATGCTAAGAAGAAACTTTCTGAAATAGAAAAGAATAAATCCAAGTTTACTTCAAAGCTGTATGAAGAAGCTAAGAAACGAGTAGAAACAACTGAAAAAGCCTATAAAAATTTGGGCGGTATTACTGGTAGTTCTTTGACCAAGCAGGAAAAAGCTGCTGAAAAGCAAAAAAAAGAACAAAAAAAGACAGCCGAACAACTTCTTTCACTTCACCGTCAGAACCAACAGGATGAAATCAACCTGATGAGAGAAGGCACGGAAAAGAAGTTGAAACAGATTGACCTTGATTATCAGAAACAGATTGATGCGATAAGAAAACAGGAGGAAGAATGGAGCGAAGCCGGTAACGGTAAGCTGACCGACAAGCAGGCACAGAAAATTTCAGAAGCTTATACCAATGCCGAAAGTATGAGAGATAAAGATATTTCCGATGTAACTGAAGGACAGCTGAAAGCCGAACAACAGGCTTTGAACGACTACTTGAAAGAATATGGCACGTTCCAGCAGCAGAAATTGGCTATCGCCCAAGAGTATGCGGAAAAAATAAGGAAAGCACAGGAAGAAAACGGTGTTAATAGTGCACAAGTAAAGTTACTGGAGAAACAACGTGATGTTGCCATACAGAACAAGGAAACAGAAGCCATAAAAGCCAATATAGATTGGGTTACTGTGTTCGGTGAGTTTGGTTCCATGTTTTCCGACATGATAAAGCCCGCCTTGGACGAAGCGAAAAAATATGTACGGACTGACAAGTTCAAGAACTCCGATCAGGCAAGCCAGAAATCATTGATTGACGCCATCAGCCAGATGGAAAAGTCTTTGGGTGGTACAAGTGGAGTCAACTTCAAGAAACTTGGAGAGGATGTAAAAGCCTATCAAATAGCAGAACAGAATCGTATCAGTGCCATAGGGATTGAAACAGCTGCTTTGGAAAGACTAAAGAAATCACAGGATGATTACACCAAAGCGCAGAAGGGCGGAACGGAAAGTGAGAAACAAGCCGCAGCAAACGCTCTTGAAACAGCACGGCAGAATGCTGACATTGCATCCGCCAATGTGAAGACACAGACTGATATCGCCAATCAGGCCCAGCGTAATGTGACTGATACTGCCACCATACTGAAAGCAAGCATGGAAAATTTATTGGGAGGCTTGCAGCAGATTTCATCCGGTGGATTGTATAACGCATATAGCGGAATTATCAAAACCGTGAACGGATTCAAGGATGTCATAGGAAAAACGTCAGAATCTCTTAAGGAGGTTCCCATTGTCGGATGGATTCTGTCCATCATTGACGTACTCAAAGACGGATTAAGTGATCTTGTCGGTGGTCTGCTTGATGCTGTTCTGAACGCTGTCAGTGGAATTATCGGTGATGTCTTGTCAGGGGATTTGTTTGTCACAATCGGCAAGTCATTGAGGAACGGCATAGGAAACATCCTGAACGCAATCTCATTCGGAGGCTTCAACTCCTTGTTTGGAATAGGTGGAAACGCCAAGGAAGTACAGGAAACGATAGACAGGCTGACGGACAGGAATGGAACTTTGCAAACGGCCATCGAGGATCTGACTGACGAGATGAAGGCAAGCAAGGGAATGAAATCGGTTGAATCTTACAGGGAAGCTGTAAAGTATCAGGAGGAAGTCAATAAAAACTATCTGCAAATAGCAAAGGAGCAAGCCGGATATCATAAGAGTCACGGCAGCTGGCAGCATTATCTGAAATGGACGGATGAAATGCTGGAACACGCAAGAAAAGCTACCGGCATGCAGGATTTCTCCGGCACCGATTCCTTGTGGAATCTGACCCCCGAACAGATGAAGGCTCTACGGTCGGACGTATGGTTATGGGATATCATGGAATCTTCCGGTAAGGGAGGTTACGGTGAGCGTGTTACCGACAAGCTGGATGATTATATAGAGCAGGCAGGAAAACTGGAAGAACTGACCGACAGTCTTTATGAGGGCCTGATCGGAATGTCATTCGATTCCATGTATGACAGTTTTATAAGCAGTCTGATGGATATGGAGAAGAGTGCGGAGGATTTTGCTGATGACATATCCAAATATTTCATGCAGGCGATGCTGTCAAATGCCATCGGTGAACAGTTTAGTGACAAACTGAGGACATGGTATGATAAATTCGGTGAAGCCATGAAGGATGATGGTACGCTTGACAATAATGAGCGTAAGGAGCTGATGGATGAATACATGGGTTATGTGGACGAAGCCATGAAGCTCCGTGACGAGCTTGCCGCAGCAACCGGATATGACAAGATTTCGCAAGAATCCTATTCTCAATCTTCTTCATCAAGAGGGTTCGGCACTGAAATGACGCATGAAGATGCAGGAGAGTTGAACGGTAGGTTTACAGCATTGCAGATTACAGGAGAAGAGATAAAGAATCAAAATATCATTCAATCTCAATCACTTAATCTACTGACAGTAAAAGCAGATGCTCTACTTTCCATAAATACGGAAACAAGAAATATTGCTGATGATACGCGGGATTTGATAGCGCAATCCTATCTTGAATTGGTACAGATTTCAGAAAATACAGGGGCAATCGTCAAACCTATTCAACAGATGCAAAGAGATATAGCAGAGGTTAAAAAGAATACAGCAAAATTATAGTTTATGAATGAATTATTAATTAATGGCGAAAACGCTTATACAACATGGGGTGTGAGAATGGGAGAGGGGTTTCTTGATGTTATTGGGGCATCCGCTCCCATGAAGGATTTTATTGAGAACAAAAGCCGACTTGAACATGGGAAACGGGTAATAATCAATAATCCTAAAGTCGATGAGAGGGAAATAACTCTTTCGTTCACTATCGAGGGTAATTCTCAGTCTGACTATCAAGCAAAGAAAAAAGCTTTCTTTGAAGAATTGTATAAAGGTGTGGTTGATATTCAAGTTCCGGCTAACAGTAATGAGATTTATCATCTGATTTATCTTGGGAAAAGCGTTGCTTACGCACAGAGTTTAAACCGAACTTTCGGAAAAATTTCAGCCAAGTTTAACGAGCCAAATCCGGCAAACAGAAGCTAATTCACGACATTGGTTTTATTGTCGTGTATGTGAGTGCTCAAAATTGGGCACTCTTTTTTTTATCTCCGAACTTTGAAGACATGGAACAAATCGACATCAAAGACATATCCGGTGCTATCCTGCTTACAACTTTGATCAATGAAGGCTGCAAGCGTAAGTTCACTCTGATGAAGGAGGACTACATCATGTTAAAGTTCTCCTTAGAGAATCCCATATATTTCAAACTTGGCTCATACGTGGAATGTAACTTCGGATTGTTCGAGGTGTGCGACTTGCAGAAGCCCGCATTCAACACCAATACCGCCGGCTACGATTACGAATTAAGACTTGACGCCTACTACTGGAAATGGAAAAACAAAATCTTCAAATATACCCCGGAGACGACCGGACAGGAGGCGTCCTGGAACCTGACCGCTCCGCTTGACGTACAAGCCGGTATAGTCCTTAGAAATTTGAAAGCTCTTGGTTACACATACAAAGGACAGGATTTTGTTTTCTCCATTGATTCCACAGTCGAAAACAAGTCCCAGTTGATGAGTTACGACAACATCAACATCCTTGACGCTTGTTTTGAGATGGCGAAGAAATGGGATTGCGAATGTTGGGTGACTGAAAACATCATCCATTTCGGGCGTTGTGAGTCCGGCGATGCGGTGGATTTCGAGATCGGGAAAAACGTGCAGGAAATGTCACAGTCAGAATCCCGGTCCACTTATGCTACCCGTATCTACGCTTTTGGTTCCACCCGTAACATACCGGCAGACTACCGCCCCATTGACGAGACCGTGGTTGTGAACGGTGTGGTGCAGCGCAGGCTGATGTTACCCGTAGGCACTCCGTACATAGACGCTTATCCTGATATGACCACCGAGGAAGCCATTGAACAAGTGGTTATCTTCGATGAAGTCTATCCCCGAAGAACGGGCATCATGTCGGATGTCACCACTATCGAAGTGACGGACAAGGTGGAGAATGAGGACGGCACAACCACCGAGGAAAAATGGAATGCCTACCGCTTTAGGGACACGGGTGTTAACTTTTCCGAGAAATATATCCTCCCCGGTCAGGAGCTGAGGATACGTTTCGCGTCCGGGCTTCTCAACGGTTTGGAGTTCGCCGTGAAGTTCAATCCTGAGGGAAAGCCGGAGAAATTGGAGGATGGCGGATGGAACCCTGAGGCACAGCTTTGGGAGATAGTCAGGAATGAGGACTATGGCAGACCGCTTCCCGGTGATGTGCTCTTTCCCCAGGATGGAGATGAATATGTGCTTTCCGGCTGGGACAGCACGAAAATAACCGAACTGGGGCTTGTGGGTGCCGCCGAGCAGGAGTTGAAGGAAAAGACTGAAAAGTACGCTGCCAAATCCAAGATAGACCCTTCTACATATAACTGTAAGATGATGTCGGATGTCGCATACAGTGAGGACGGAATACATAATCTCTATGGTGCAGGTCAGAAAGTTAACCTGATTAACAAGGCTTATTTTGAAAACGGAAGGCAGTCAAGGGTTATCGGATTTGAATTCAATCTTGACTATTCCTTTGACTCACCTGTTTATACTGTCGGGGAAACCGCCGCCTATTCCCGTATCGGGGAGCTGGAGGAAAAGGTTGAGAGCCTTACCCTGAAGGGACAGACCTATACGGGCGGTGGTGGCAGCGGTGTGTATGTGATCGGAAGCCACGACTCCACCCCTGCAACAGACCATAACGTGTATTCCGCATTGCGCTCGCTGATCATGTTCATGCGCAAGGACACGGAGGAACGCACCGGTTTCCTATTATCCCTGTTGGGCGGAACCGTCATCAAGAAATACGCCAAGTTCGGTGACTTTATCACCGGTGTTCAGGGCGGTTACATCGGTGAGGACGCCCGTGCCGAGCTGGAGGCTCTGGTCCTGCGCAGCTCTCTGAGTGTACCAGAACTTCGCTTCAACCGTCAGACCTATTTTGAAGGATATAATACTATAAGTCCCGGCGGAGGGCTGAAGATAAAAAGCTTTGTCGCCAATAGTGACGGCAGCTATACTGTCACCCCTGATCTGGAGGATGGTGTACCGCTGGGACAGAAGCCGGACGATATCCTCCTAGGCTTCTGGCATGACAAAAGCGTCACTACCGGTGACTTTATTGGTTTCCGGAAAATACAGTACCGTATCACTTCCGCAGATTACGACGAGAAGACATTCGTGATGGTTCCGCGTCCCGGATATGAGTTCGTTCCCCATAACGAGATGCGTCTCGGACAGACGGGGAACTTCACCGACAAGGAGCGTCAGACTTATATCATCATAGACGTGCGTGACGGTAACTGCTGTATCACCCTTGTTGACAATGCCAACACCTGGGACCCGGAGCCGGCACAGATGAAGAGCTGGTTCGGCAAGAAGAAGGGTATGACCATCAATGGGATCAACTGCGACAGGTTTTCGGCAGTATTGCAGGATATCATCATGACGGGGCTTATCTTTCAGGTGGATGAGATCACCGGACAGACAGTGCGTGTACCTCTGGATAAAGGTGAATGGGTTGCAGGTAAGTACGCCTACTATGACCGGGTGTCACATAACGGGGCTTTGTGGTTGTGTGTTGATGATAACGGAACGACAACAGAACCGTCAGATGATAATCCGGTATGGCTGAAACAAGTGGCCAAAGGTGACAAGGGTGATCCGGGCCTGTCTGTAATAGGTGGCGGTCATTGGGAATCCTCTAAGACCCCATACGAGGTCAATACCATGGTCACTTTGGCGGGCTGTGTTTTTATCTCCAAGGTGAAAACATCCAATCCTCCCATCAGGATCGCAAGGTTCAGGAACGGCAGTTATCGTCGCAAAAAGGATGGCGGTTATATCCTTGCCGGGAAGTCAGCCGACTGGACCGTGCATGAAGACTGGGAGATGCTTCTGGACGGGCGTGAGCTGAAAGGCGAAAGCATCACCTTCCTTGGTGAATTTGCATCCCATCCATCCAATCCCAAGGAGGGTAACAGCTACCGAAATACGGCTGACCATTGTACTTACATATACCGGAATGGTTTGTGGATGGTCATGGTCAAAGACGGAACTGACGGTAAGGACGGCAAAGGTTACGAGTGGATCTACACCCGTACCAACATCATCGGCCTTACCCCTGACAAGCCGGATTCGAAGCAGCAGGATGATTATATACCGGAAGGCTGGACAGATGATTTTCTTGGCGTGGATGCCGACCATCAGGTGGAATGGGCGTGCAAACGTGTGAAGCGTGATGGAGTATGGAGTGAATGGAGCACTCCGGCCCCTGTGCACCGTTGGAGTAAGGACGGGGATTCGAATGTCATGGCCGACCTTGACAATGAGATGGTGAGCGTCGCTCTTACCAGTACCGGCGTTACTACTTCCGCACAGTCATGGACTACCCATGTGTCCATGTGGTACGGTACCGAGAAACTCACCCTTGAATCTTTGACAGTCAGCACGCCTGCCGGTTTCACGGCAAGCACAAGCAAGGCCACCGGAGCGGTGGCGATATCCGTCGCTGCCGGAAAATCGGTCCCGGAACAGAATACGGTCACCATCACACTGGCTGCAATGAAGAACGGGCAGCTCTATACCCGTGAACTGACTTTCAAGATAACCGGTGTCCGTGGCGGGGCGGACGGTTCTGATGCGGTAATTTATAGCCTTGTCACTTCGGCCACGATGGTCAGCAAGAACAAGAACGGCGGTTACAGTGTGGCTTCGGTATCCTGTCGGCGTATGAAGACAGTCGGTGCGGTCACTACGGCCACAACGGACGGGAAGTTGAAGTACAGTCGTGACGGTGCGGCCGAGGTTCCCATCGGTGATGGTGTCGGGGTGGCTTCCGGTAATTTTACCAGTAGCTTGAAGTTCGTGTTCTACGTGAACGGTCAGGCGGTTGATGTCGAGACTGTCCCGATGGTTGTGGACGGCAGTGACGGAAAGGATGGTGAGAGCATCACAGCAGCCGGTCATTGGGAATCCGCCAATACTCCGTATACCAAGAACAGTACAGTATCGTTTGCCGGAGGATCTTACTTAAGCAAGGTTGAAACCTCCAACCCTCCGATTAAAATCGCCAAGTTCAGAAACGGCAGACTCCGCAGGAAAAGAGACGGCGGATACATCCTCGCCGGCAGATCTGCGAACCGGACGGTACATGCGGACTGGCAGGAGATGGTTGCTCCCGTCGGACCGTCGGCATCCTACTGGCTGGACAGTCCTGTCAGCGTGATCAACTTCACTTCAACAGGCACGCCATCCCCGTCTGGATTCCTTGTCACTTGCAAACAGAATGTGGCAGGCAATGTAAGCACGTGCAGCACGCTTTATCTGGCTGCACGCAAATACAACGGAAACTGGCTGGCTCATGTAGGTGCTACCCTAAGCAATCAGATATCCGTTCCAGCGACAGCCGGATACACCCAGTTTGCCGTCCGGGCTTATCAATCCGCATCGGACGCGAACGCATGGAATAATAATTTTGTCGCTGAAAAAGGGGTGGGTGTTGCAAATGATGGCGCCATAGGAGCAACTGGAGCGACAGGGGCTTCTCCAAGAGATATGGGAGTATTCCAATCTGGTACTAGCTATGTATGGAACGCCAGCTATCGTGACAAGATCATCTACAAGTTCAATGGCGTGTATTATAATTTCCTTGTGCGGAACTATGGTGCCAGTGTAACCGCCGCCCCTACATCTGTCAACGGGGATTCCAATTGGGAAGCCATGCAGAAGTTTGTTAATATCGCCACTGACACCCTGTTTGCCGATGGTGCGAATGTAGCCGGCTTCATGTTCAAAGACAAGGTTCTCAAATCTTTTAATGACAAAGGTGAAACTCTTCTTATCAACGGTGTAACCGGGTATTTTAAATGTAAGAATGCAGAGATTACAGGAACAATCACAGCGGATAAAGGACGTATCGGTCCGTTCTCCATCGCTTCGGGAATATTGTCCTCAAAGATCCTTTATGAAAATGAAACAAATAAATACGTCGGTTTCAATTTGTCTGCCGGACAAATTGAGTTTTATAACGAAAGGACATTTGCAAACGTAAGAATCGGGGGAAACACGCAGTTTGTCACCATTGAAGGGATTAAGTATGATGCTGGAATTGACATACAGAGTCCAAATGCCATGATCGGGATGCACATCAAGACTCCGAGCATTCCTCTATTCGTGGAGGGAGGTAACATTTTCCTTCATCCGAACAATGACAGCTATGTTTCTCTTCGTGGCATAGTTGGCAACTGGAGGAACATATCCGTCAGCACCTCCCTGAATAACAATGATGACAATGTGATGTTTCTTAATACAGGTAATATAGAAGTGACACTTCCTCCGGATGTTCCGGGACATACTATATACTTCAAACGTATGAGCGGCGGAGTAAGATTGACAGGAGGACGGATCCTGCCTGCTCCCGGAGGACAGGAGGTGTCTTATATTGATTTGGATTTTGCATCCGGCTTCATTAAGTGTATGGGTAATTATTGGGTTATGTTTTATTGCGGATAATTTAAATATAAAGTATGAGAATAAATTTTGCACAATTCCCTATTTATGATGGGATTAAAAAAGAAAAGCTTATAGCCAGTAACATCACTGAGGCCTTCGGTGACTGGATATATAAGAACGTAGCGGGCTTGAAGGCGCATCTCCTTGCGGAGAAAATCTTCAAGTCGACTGTAGATGGTGTGGAACTTGACGAAGAGGAGGTGGATATCATAAGACGCTCCACCTCCATGCTGCCCGGTCTGCTGGCGGACTCACTGAATGATTATCTGGATAAAAAGAAGGAGTAGTATGAAAGAATTATGGCAATTAATCAAGATGCTGTTCTCAAGCAAGCCGGGTGATTTTGATACTCCTGAGCTGCTTCCCATGAAGCATTATCCTTTCAAGAGATACCGTTTCATGATGTGGTGCGGACGGATGATATACCGTGCCGAGAACAAGGAGAACATAGATAGGTATATGCAGACCTATGCGGGTAAGGAGAGTATGACGCACGAAACCATACACTTGCGTCAGGCACAGGTTATCGGCTCATGGGTAAAATACTACTGGCGGTATTTTGTCGAGTGGGTTAAGGGAAACCCTATCTGCCATCCTGCGAGTTCGGCATATTATACCATCTCATACGAAATGGAGGCGTATGCCAACGAGGGCAATTTGGATTATCCCGTGAACTATGACGGAAGCAACCTTTCCCGGTACAAGATAAAAGGTGGCAGGAAGAAGCTGTACAAATCGATTGGCGGCACTTCAAAAGCGTGGAAAACTTATATAAGAACTTTATAAAATTTGGATATTATGAGTG
>ERZ1027060.499-NODE-499-length-13024-cov-4.874239_pt1 | contig 13024 bp, 10 predicted proteins | sample MGYA00519424_ERZ1027060 | MGnify/ENA primary metagenome ERZ1027060 (study PRJEB26926, sample SAMN06164500) | human gut metagenome | biome: ENVO:00009003; feature: ENVO:2100002; material: ENVO:00002003 | host: Homo sapiens | place: USA | collected 2012 ... | reverse complement strand
CGAGATTAGCGAGTGTCTCGTGGGCTCGGAGATGTGTATAAGAGACAGCCTGCTCGCTTATAACAGGATAAGCAGCCGCACCCTTGCCAAAATCCTTAAGCATCTCATCTGCTTTGATTCTCTCGAAATCGTTCTTTATTATAAATGCGTACTCAATGAAAGGTGTTCTCTTTAACACATCTCTTTTCTGTCCTGCATTCAGGGCTGCAAACCACTCATGTCCCTCAACAACATCTGAACCGTACTGGCTCTCAAGGTATTCCTTAAGCCTGTCTCTCTCAGGACTCTTACAGATATATGTTCCCTTTCTTGCATTGTCAATAAAGTTCTCAAGTTCCTGTGCTGCCTTACACTCTTCTGTAAATTCACTGCGCATCTTCTGGTAAGTCTCAAGAATAACCGAAAGCATTGCCTCGTCATTATCTGCACTATATATTTCACGGATTTTGCCCATACGCTCGGCATCTGCATTACCAGCTTCATCAGCCTTTTCTAGCTTTTCTGACTGCTCTGTGAATATATCAATAAGTGCTTTATTGGCAGATATTGTCTCATTAAGCGACATTAACTGCTGCTGCACATCATTGAATTTTTCGGACATTCTTGTCTCTTCATTCTTTAACAGTTCTTTATCGCTGAATGACTTGTCATATTCTTCAGACGCATTTTCACATACGACAGTTCCTGCATCTGATAAAGCTGCTCCAAGCTGTGCCTGTAATTCCTGTATCTCATTCTCAAGATTATCAGAAAGACTGCCAAGACCTGCCGCCTCTTTGTCAGCATTTCTAAGGTTATCCTTAGACTCTGATAATCTGACTTCCAGAGTCTTAACACGGTTAGCTGCTATATCAAGCTTTTCCTTAAGTCTTCTGGTCTCTGTCTCATAGAATTTTCTGTAACCTGCAGCAAGTATCTTTAACTCTGCTGTTATATCCGTATCTTCTCTTAATCTGTTATCTATCGCAATCTGAAGTCCTTTATAAGACTTCTCGTATTCTGCATAATCTTTATAATCACCCGCAGACTCCATCAAAGAAAGCTTTCCTCTTGCCTCTTCAATTGCAGCGTTCTTGAGTTCAAGTGCCTTTCTTGTCTCATTAACAAGGCTCTCAACTCCTGCCATCGAATTCTTTTCAGACATAACCTCTGCAACTGCTATAGCTTCCTTCTCGTGTGCAAGCTCATCATACATCTTAGTGATAAGGTCATCCTGACTCTTAAGTTCCTTATCCTTCTTATCACTTTCCCGCATAGCAACAAGAAGCAGGTCATATAGCTGCTTCTCTATTTCTTCTTTTCTGTTGTAAAATGCTTCATATGTCGACAGATATTCTTTAAAACTGTCGATAGCTGCAATCTGGCTGTCATATGCTCCAAGCTGTGAGTGTTTCTTTGAAAGCTCCACTAACTTGTCCTTAATATCCATAAGAGTCTGAGCCATCATGCCCTCATCATTATCAACTGACAGCTTGTTATTGAAGGATTTCTGGATAATCTCCTCTATAAGCAGATCCTCAACAACCTTACGGCTTGTCTTATAATTTGACTCGAAATATGTTCTTACATGTCCCTCTGTCTTGTTAATTCCACGCACAATTTCCCATGCACTCTCATATATTCCGTAGTTACTTATAAAGCTCTGGTAATCACCTTTTCTGTCAAATATCTTAACAACATATTTGTACCCGCCCTTCTCAAGGTCACGAAGATAAGCCTTAAGTCCGTTATATGTAATTCTCTCTCCATTACTTACAAGTGGAAGATTCTTAATATCGTTATCGCCAAACTCCCTGTAGAATATGCAGTAATTAAAGTATTCAACACTTGCTGTAGGTGCAGCTGTCTGTTCCTGTCCATCCTGATTCTCATCGTCTGTGCCTCTTCCCTTTCTTGCACAGAAACCAGTTGTCATGAACCTGAAACCATCCTTCTGATAACATGGATCTAACTTCCACTCAACCAAAGAATGAATACATGTATTACCGCTTCCCTGTCTGAAAAGCTTCTCAATAGGCTGCTTGTCATCAAGTGTGCAGTTAGGAAGCATATTCTGCATAAGAAGCAGCATAAGCAGACTCTTACCACCGCCATTGGCAAGGTCATATATAGTATTCTGGCAGTTGAAGCGCATCACGAAATCGTCGTACACCTGTGTACCGAAATTATATTTAACATTATTAACTCTGATTCTGTTAATCTGTGGCATCGCGTCCTCCATTCATAAGTTCGGCAAATCGTCCTCTGTAATCATCAAAATAATTCTCTATAAGACTTCTGAATCTGTCTGTCGGATAATATCTGTCCTGACTCTCAACTAAAAGTTCCTGCGCAACGCAGAAATTAAGCACAAGCTTTACCATACCCGACTTGGAATTTCTTGCTGCTCTCGCTCCTGTCTGATCCTCTACTGTTGTCACCGGAAGCTCGTCCCATGTAAGTGCTATCTGCTTAAAGCTGTTCTCCTCAACCTCATCAAGCACAAGCCCTGTGCTCTTATCGACAATACCACCTGTTGTCTTATCAACATTTTTAATGATGTCCTCAAGTCTTATGAACTCAGCATAAGTTGAACTCATTGTATCTGAATAAAACTCTGTTATTATGTTGTAGATTATGAAATACGCAAGATATAATTCTTTATTAACTCTTAATCCAAGTACATTTCTTAATTCCTCGTTGGAATATCCAAACACCCTGTTATTATCACCTGCACTCACATACAGACCATTGTTATATTCATATATGTTAAGATTAAGTTTCTTAAGTGACATATGAACGATGTCATACACTTCTGCATTATTATTGTATTCCTGATAAAGAGCTGCATTCTCGCCCCTCTCAGACACATTTTCCCCTGTGATAAGCTTGGAAACTATGTCCAGCGCCTTATCTAGATTTCTATTCTCCATGTGCTTCCTTTCGTACCAATTCAACATCTGCCATCATACAGTTATCCGACAATATAACCTGCCCGCCAAGCCCTTTTCTTATTGCAAATGTAAAGCTTTCCGTATCTTTAAAGCCTTCCCCTAAGTATGCATCAAGAAATGTATCTTCTCCCGCATCACCGCCAAGCTGGTACTCATCCTTCTGGCACAGATTAACAAAGAAAGAGAAGAAATCTGCATTTCTTAAAATCTGCTCACCATACGCCCTCTTCATTGCATCTGCAAACTGACCGAGTGTTATAATGTCCGATTTTTTCAAACACACAATGAGATTTTTCATAAGGAATACATAATTATCCTTAATTCTCTTTTCTTCAATCTCATCTTCGAATTCAATATCTTCCGGTCTTTCATTGCTTATAAGCTCTTTCTCCTCATATCTTGGAGGCTTCACCATAAGCGCATCATCAATGCTTATCAGGTCAAATGTCTTTCTTATGTTCGGCTTTAGAAGCGGACTTAACATTGTGACTAATATATCTGCATTGTCCCTCTTAATCATATCTGAAAGTGCCGATGTGAAATCCATATGGCTTCTTAATCTGCCAAGCTTGGCGCGTCTTACTGCGTCATCGGTCATCTTCTGCATTTCTGTACAATCCTTTAACAGCTCGCTGTGCCTGTTCATTGCCTGCTTAAGCTGAGTCTCAAGACTGTATATTTCGTTCATCGTCCTGTAATAGCCTTCGCCTGTGCTGCCCGATGCATTAAGCTTCTCAATTGATTTTGCAATAAGGTCACGGTTCTTCTTAAAAAGCTTTTCTTCATCATCAAACCATTTCATTCCTGTCTTGACGAATTCCTCATAAGCCTCTATTCCTGCAAATACATCGCCCGACAGAATTGTCAGCACTTCATTCTTCTTTAACTTAAGACGGTTGACCTCTTCGTTGATTCTTTCAACTACTTCAACTCCGCCACGGAAGTTCTGTGAATTAATCATTTTTTCAAGAAGAAGCTGGGATACGCTTATCCTGCTCTCGTCCTTGATTTCCTTGGTATCAAGATAGAATTCAATAGCATCAGGGCTTATCGAATACCACACGGTATTGTCTCTTATCGAACTCTCGATTATCTTCATTCTTGATACTCTCTTTTTCCTGTCCACCGGATCAAAATACGAGAATTCAAATGGCCTGCCATCATTCTTTATCTTGTCAAATATATAATCAGCAATCTCCTTGCTGTCCTGTTCATTCAAATCAAGCCCGAAATCTCTCTTAAGTATCAGCCTTAAGAAATCGAGATATTCGGGATATGTAACATCCTTTTCCTTAAAATTATTCTCCTCTATAAAGAAACGGAGAACCGCCATAACTATATAGCCCATATCAAGGATTTCGTATTTGCCATCCTTGAAATTAGAAAATGATGTGTCTATCAGTCTGAAGAAAGGATAATATTTCTTCAGATTAAGCATTCGTTCACGGTGATCCGATATGATATCACCTGTCATATTCTCTGCCATAGTATTCTTCATTTCTGCGCACGCATTTTACACATATTGTCTTAACGCCCGGTGCGCCAGGGCATTAAGCTTAAAGCTTGGTTCTTCACCAAATTTAAAGCTCGGTTCTTCCGTCCAGCGCTCTTAAAAGTGTAACCTCATCGATATATTCAAGATCGCCGCCGACAGGAACTCCGCTTGCAATTCTTGTCACCTTAATTCCTGTTGGCTTTATCATTTTGCTTATGTACATTGCTGTTGTCTCACCCTCCAGATTGGAATTAGTTGCGATAATAACCTCGTCAACATCTCCCTGAAGCCTTACCATAAGCTCCTTTAACCTGATATCAGCCGGTCCGATTCCAAGCATCGGGCTTATTGCTCCATGAAGAACATGATATACGCCCTCGTACTTTCCTGTCTTTTCATATGCCGCCATATCTCTTGTATGTTCAACTACCATAATTGTCTTATGGTCTCTTTTCTGGTCGCGGCATATCGGACACAGTTCTTCATCTGTAAGTGTAAAACACTCCTTACAGTAGTGAATATTCTGCTTTGCATCAATCATTGTGTCTGCAAGGCTCTTAACCTCAGACTCAGGCATGTTTATAATGTGAAATGCCAGGCGCTGGGCGCTCTTCGCCCCAACCCCTGGTAATCTCGACAATTCTTCAATTAATCTGTTAATATGACCACTGTAGATGTCCATTAGAATAAGCCTCCGCCTAATCCTCCAAGTCCTCCAGTAATCTTAGCCATCTGTGCCTGTGACTCTTCTTCGCATTTTCTTAAAGCTTCATTAGTAGCTGCTACGATTAAATCCTCAAGCATCTCTACATCATCTGGATCAACTGCTTCAGGGTCAATCTTAACCTTAGATACTTCTCTCTTACCTGTAACAGTTACCTCAACTACTCCGCCGCCTGCTGTCGCACTGAATTCCTTATTCTCAAGCTCTGCCTGCTGCTCCTCCATCTGACGCTGCATTCTCTGTGCCTGCTTCATCAGATTATTCATATTACCAGGCATTCCTCCTGGAAAACCACCTCTTTTAGCCATTATATAAGTTCCTCCTTATCATCTACTTCTATATCTATGCCTACGAGTTCCTTAAGATCCACGAATCTGCTGTGGAAATCCTCATCATCGTTAAGCTTAGTCACTTTAATTGAAACCCTTACTCCTGTTCTCTCCTCAATTACATTCTCTATGCTCTCCATAACTTCCTGTCTGCTGAGTGAATTATAGGCACTAAGTGATTCTACCATAATTTCAAGACTAATTCCATCTTCTGCTAATGTAACATGTGCAGCCTGTAAAAATGTCTGATTAACCGGATCATCTATCGTTGCAATGATATCCTTCCAGCCTGCCGCAATTGCCTTAACATCTTCCGGAACAGCGTCATATACACGCTTAACTACAGGCTTCTTTGGAGTCTGCTGCTGTACTGCTGCCTGGCCTCCCGCAGCACCTGCATTTACAAGTCTGCCGCTTTTAATATCATCAAGTACTTTCTGTAACTGCCCTTCAAGCATTGTCACACGGCTTACAACATCGCCGATATCCTGACTGTTATCCATTGCCGGGCGCATCAGCTTTATAAATGTTATCTCTGTCTTAACTCTCTTCTGTGTAGAGAACTTCAGGTCATTTGATAATTCTGACAACACTCTTATATAGTACATAAGTGTATCTATATCAACATTCTGTGCATCCTTCTTCAGGTCTTCAAGATTATCTGCCGATACTTCTATTACATCTTCAATTCTTTCTGCATCTTTAGTTGTCTTAATAAGAAGCAGATTTCTAAGATACCATATAAAATCTGTAACAAACTGTGAAAGGTCTCTTCCCTGCATTATCAAATCTTCCATAAGTGACATGCACACGGCAACATCTCCTGACAGAATTGTTGAAAGCATTTTACTAAATACCGCCGTGTCAACTGCCCCAAGTACATCTAATACATTTTCATACTTAAGGTCTTTTCCCAGATAGAATGCCAGACACTGGTCTAACAGACTTAACGCATCTCGCATAGAACCATCTGCAGCTTTGGCAACATATTTTATTGCCTTGTCCTCTACATTCAGCCCCTCCGCCTTCATAAGTTCTGACAGTCTTGCGGCAATTGTCTCTATTGTTATCCTGTGGAAGTCATATCTCTGACATCTTGAAAGGATTGTAATAGGAATCTTTGCCACTTCTGTAGTAGCCAGTATAAATATTACATATGCAGGAGGTTCTTCCAATGTCTTTAACAATGCATTGAACGCTCCTATTGAAAGCATATGAACCTCATCAATTATATAGACTTTGAATCTTCCTTCTGTCGGTGAGTACTGTACTTCTTCTCTTATCTGTCTTATATTATCGACACCATTGTTAGATGCCGCATCTATCTCTATTACATTCATGCTTGTTCCAGCCGCAATCGCCTTGCATGTCGGGCACTCTCCACAAGGGTTGCCGTCAACCGGATGCTCACAATTAACTGCCTTCGCAAATATCTTGGCAACTGATGTCTTACCAGTTCCTCTCGTTCCGCAGAACAGATATGCATGGCCTATTCTGTCTGCATTAATCTGATTTCGCAGAGTTGTTACTATTGTATCCTGTCCTTTGACATCATTGAAATTGTCTGGACGCCATTTTCTGTATAAAGCCTGATATGACATGGTTACCTCCCTCTGCGCTGTCTTTACTTTCGCAGCCCTTAACCTCATGCGTAAAACCATCCGCCTCCGGCGTCTGCCGCTGCTTCGCAGCTTATGTTTTACTTATGTCGGTTAAGTTCCTGCTTCGCAGGATAATTTAGGAATATCATACAGTTTCTTACATGCAAGCATGACGAATCTGCCTGACATTCCTAAATTAGCTGCGACGAGTAACATTTTAATAACAAAAGCCGTGCGTCCGGCTTCGAACTGATATCCACAGACGTTACCGATGCAGTTAGCTCAATCCAGGCACCCTTTCAACACCCGGAAGGTTCCACTTAATGCTGCTTCATTCCTGACCTGACATGGTTCGTGGATTTCCGTCGTGAAAGACCCAAATGTCAACACCACTTACACCGGGCTGCTCCATAAATATCAGCCCTCTGCCGAACATCACCCCTGCTATAGCGGATTGCAGGTTCAAGGTGCCGCTACTACCCCGGCTGCACGGTATTTCAATTATACTTGTTATATATGCTTGTTGTCAAGGTGTGAAGCGTTGACAAAATAAGACAGCTAAATAAGCCAGTCCCTAAGAATCATTTCCTAAGGACTGGCTTTAGCAATCCTTGTCAGAACAGGCGGCAAAACCAACTTCTTACCACTCCCGAATATCACCAGAAACTTGCCAAAACCTACTATCCTCTATCAACTTCGCTATTGCGTAGGTCTTTTCAAGCACTGTGAGACTGTCATCCCCTCTTGCTAACCTACTCAATCATTATATTTTTGCCTTTTCGTAGGTCTTTTTCCCAACTTTCTTCTATTTAATGATACTCTTACCTCTCCAAAGACCTACTACCTCCACTGTATTAGCTTGATTAGTGGGTTTTTCTCTTCCCAACACGTCTTTTTCTCATAATTTCAACCCACCCATTCTGCATATTGTGAGGCTTGCGTAGGTCTTTCCCTCTTCAACACGCTGCAACCATCAACCCCCACGAAATTAACAATCTCCTCACACAAAAAAGACAGCCTCCGCAATCCACGCAGAAGCTGCCTTAAACCATTACCTTAAACGTATTACTCCAAACATATTATTCCTGTTCTTCATACCTCGGCAGCTCAACTATCACCGCCTCATGATGAACAGCCGGAAGGAATTTCTCCATCACTTCCTTAGTCTTTAATTTAAGACTTGATGTATTAATGCAAGGATGACATCCGAGAGATTCACCCTCAAGCACTTCCTTATCCATCAGTAACTGCACATGGTTATCCGTATCATTCATAAGTCCCATTATGGATACCGAACCCGGTGTTATATCAAGGAATTCCTCCATATATGATTCATCTGCAAATGAAAGTCTCGCTGAATTAATCTGCTTACTCAGATCCTTTGTCTTAAATGGCTTGTCACCCGGCATCATAAGCATATAAAAATTCGTCTTCTGTCTGTTACATAAGAAAAGATTCTTACATATAAGTGTGTCCAGAATCTTATCTATGTCATTACACACTTCCATTGTTGTAGCAGGCTCATGGTCTGTTCTGTAATATTCCATTCCAAGCTTGTCCAACAAATCATATACTCTGATTTCTTTTTCTAATCTTCCTGTTTCATCGGCAGGTCTTCCTTTAATAAGTTCCATGATATTTCTCCCTGACAATCTGATATTCCGTTATTCCGACTAACTCATAATCTGATAATCTACTCAAAATAATACAGATATACATCCTCAAGGTCAATATTATCTCCAACTTTTACTGCTTCTTCTGGCAGCTCATCACCTACAACTCTTAACGCAAGACCGTTCTTTCTCTGTCTGATATTGCCAATCTTGTATTCCTTCTGCAGCTCTCCGACCTCGTCAAGCGTGCATGTTATATCACCGACTTTTCCAGCCATGCTTTCAATAAGCTCAACAGGTGTTCCTGTAGCAATTATCTCTCCGCTCTTTAGAAGAAGTACTTTATCAGCAATACATTCAATATCACTTACAACATGAGTTGCAAAAAGAATTATCTTGTCCTTAGACAACTCTGCAATATAGTTTCTGATTGAAATTCTCTCTTTAGGGTCAAGTCCTGCTGTCGGCTCATCAAGTATAAGAATCTTAGGATTACCAAGAAGTGCCTGCGCAAGCAGCACTCTCTGCTTCATTCCTCCTGAAAATCCTCCAATCTTCTTATATGCAACCTTAGTAAGATTAACTACCTCTAACAGCTCGTCAATCTGCTGGTTGACTGTCTTGACAACCTCATTGCCATTGTCATCAGTAGTCTTAATCTTCTTAACCCCCTTAATCTCTGCCATATATTTAAGAAATGCTTTAGGCGAAAAATCCTCATAAAATCCCTGCTGCTGCGGCATGTATCCAACCAGACCCCTGAACTGTTTGCCAAGCTTTAATATATCTTCCTCGGCACTGTCCTCTCCAAAAAGAATACTTCCGCCATTCATCTTGTCTCTTGATACATTATCAGTGATAAGATTAATCATCGTACTCTTTCCTGCTCCATTAGCACCAAGAATACCATATACTCCCGGTGTAAATGTATAATTAATCCCCTTCAGTGCCTGAACTGTACCATAAGTTTTCTTTAAATTTCTCACCTCTAATTTCATACCCTATACCTTCTCTTTCCTAATGATTTTCCAACCTTCATCATAACCAGCATAATAATAAGCTCAGCCACTAACTCTGACACATAACGCACAATCATGAATTGTCCTACCGATGCATGAAGTATAAGACTTTTGATAGCTCCGATACTGCCTACTAATATAATCATTATACTACTAATCTGTGCCAGTGCAATCATAATTCTACACACGTTCCCTCCTTTTATTATTAATACGAAAAATGTCCCTGATAAGTTGACGCATTTTCACAAAAAAGTTAAAATTTTTATAATATTTTGTGGAGGATAATCTAGTGGAGAATACTCAGGTGGTTTTTGAAAAAGATGATTACAGATATATGAAACAGGCAATCACACAGGCTAAGAAGGCTTATAAACTCAATGAAGTGCCTATCGGCTGTGTGATTGTGTATGAAGGAAAGGTTATAGGAAGAGGCTACAACCGCCGTAACACTGATAAAACCTCTCTCGGCCATGCCGAGATTACTGCAATTAAGAAAGCCAGCCGCTACATGAACGACTGGCGGCTTGAGAACTGCACTTTATATGTTACGCTTGAACCATGTCAGATGTGTGCAGGTGCTATTGTTCAGGCAAGGATTCCGCGCGTTGTAATCGGTTCAATGAACCCCAAAGCAGGATGTGCCGGTTCTATACTTAATATCTTACAGATTCCCACATTCAATCACCAATGCGAGATCACTAAAGGTGTATGTGAAGAAGAATGTTCAGAAATGCTCACAACATTTTTCAAGGAACTGCGTAAAAACAAGAAAAAGAATACCACTGCCACTACTGATGGAGAATAATTATGAAATTTGAATACGCCTTTGAAGGCATGAAGCTTAAAGTACTTGATGAAACATTTGCAGGAAAAGTACTTGAATTCTACAGCCGTAACCGTGAAGAATTCGACAGATACGAAGCTGCCAAGCCTGATAATTTCTATACAACGGAATATATTGCAGCCACACTTAAGGCTGAATATGCTGCTTTACTAAAAGGTGAATTCGGCAGATTCTTTCTTTTTTCTGACGATATGCCTGGTGAAATTCTCGGCTCTGTATCTTTTTTTGGTGTTACAAGCATTAACCGTTCATGCCGTATAGGATATAAAATTGATAAGAACTACCGCAAGCTAGGACTTGGAAGCCTTATGGTTAAACATATGCTTGAGATTCTTACACACGAAAAGGAGATGCACAGGATTGAAGCTTACATTCACCCTGACAACATCTCCTCTGTCAATCTTGTTAAATCTCTCGGCTTTATATCTGAAGGAACCGCCTACTCCTATGTAAAGCTTAACGGCTCATGGCAGGATCATTTAAGATTCGTCTATATCTCCTGATACCAGTATCCGAAATATGGATTGGCATAGTCACTCCTGTGACTCTTCTTAAAATTATTAAAGCCAAACATTGAAGCCATGTAACGTTCACGGTTGCAGTACATTCCCGGAACGCCAACGAAATATTTAGTATTATCAAGGTTATCGCGCACTCTTCCAAAAAGTATGTGTCTGAAATTATAATAGCCATGCAGCAGGAAGCTGTTTCCCGCGATATCAATTTCATTCTGGTTAAGACACTTTAACTTCTCTGGCGACACTTCTATACAATCATAGAAGTAATCATCGTCAAATGCATCTATATAATCAGCCCGCACAAAAAGCTTTTCAAAAGGATCCGTCTGCGTTGCATTGGCTCTGTGTGCTTTTTGCTGCAAATGTTGTGTTTCCGCAGGTATTTTAGCTGCTGCTCCATCAGCTTTTATATTCTCCGGCATGGTTACACTTTCGGCAGCCACCTCTGCCTGTTTTGTCTGAACTATCTGCTGTTCTTCCACCACAATCTGTTTCGTCTGAACCATTTCTGATTTTCCCGCCAACATTGCAGATTCTGACTGAACCGGCTGTTGTCCGCCTGATTCTGACTGTCCCCGTTCCTTCATTGCTGCATTGTATCCAGCCATCTCTTGTCTGACCACCGAAGACTCTGCTGTCTCCTGTCGTTTCTCTTCCTCATCACTCTGCCGCATGCGCTCTTTTATGACAATCTCGGCCTCAGCCTGCTTCTTTGCGTCCATTCCTGAGAACACAAGCATATCAGGAGTTACATCTTCATCTTTCCACATTGAAAGCATGCAGTCATATCTTGCGTCCTCCATTGCAACCGCAAGTCCGCATATATCCCTGAAGCTGTAACCTGTGTCATTTATATTATCAGGGTTAAATACACCACTGTATTCCATCTGTCCCATTTTTACAAGACATTCCCCTAACTTTATAAGCCTGTAGCCGCTGTCAGTAACCATCATATATATTCCAAACATTTCCGGACTGTCTGTTTTAACGCCTCTTAAACTGATGCTTAACTTGAACTGCCCCTGATGAACTAATGCCTTTGCAAAGCCTGCATTTCTGCCCTTTACTCCCTCCGGATATGAATATATGTATGAAACAAGACGCTGATAATCCACAATAAACCTCCCTGATGATTAACTCTCTTATGCACCTTATGCCATGCATTAAGAAAATATTCCATCAGGGAGGTTTTATCTTAATCTACCACCATATTCTTTCCGTTATTTTTTCCGTAATAAAGCCTGTCATCTGCGCGCTTTATCCATTCTTCTATATCACCATCGGCATTTCTCTGCGCCACTCCTATTGTTAGTGATATATTTATCTTCTGCTGTTTATAAATACATTCAGAGTTTTCTATTTCTCTCCTCAATTTTTCTAATACTTCATGTGTGCTGTCGTGGGTTCCATTATGTATAAGAAATTCTTCTCCGCCCCACCTTGAAATCACACAGTTACTGCATATATTTTTCATCTTCTGTGCAATGAAATTCAACACATAATCACCACAATTATGTCCATATGTATCATTTATTTTCTTGAAATCATCTACATCTGCCATTGCAAGCCAGCCTTCATCGTCCGCATCATATTCTTCAAGATAATTAATCATATATCTTCTGCTGTAAAGGTCTGTCAGAAGATCAATGTTGGCAATTGAATTAAGCTTCTTCTCAGACTCAATAACAAGATCGACTATCACCTTAGTATAATATATTAAAAATGCTGATACACTTATTGCATTACATGCAAGCATCACAGATATAATTGTTTTATTAATTTCATACAATGGTCCGTTAATTATAGCTATTGCTGATGATATTATACTTACAGCAACTATTGCTATCGACACAGCCAGTGGATTCGGGTCTTTTGTATCAGTCTTGGTTGATATGTATTGTGAATAAAATATTATCTGTCTCTTATACACATCTCCGAGCCCACGAGA
>ERZ1027060.485-NODE-485-length-13247-cov-18.226804_pt1 | contig 13247 bp, 9 predicted proteins | sample MGYA00519424_ERZ1027060 | MGnify/ENA primary metagenome ERZ1027060 (study PRJEB26926, sample SAMN06164500) | human gut metagenome | biome: ENVO:00009003; feature: ENVO:2100002; material: ENVO:00002003 | host: Homo sapiens | place: USA | collected 2012 ... | reverse complement strand
CCGTCGCCAAGCGTTGCGGCATCACCAAGCATATCACGTGGCATCAGAGCCGCCATACGGCAGCCACGACGGTGTTCCTCTCCAACGGTGTACCCATCGAAACAGTCAGTTCCATGCTGGGACACAAGAGTATAAAGACAACGCAGATATACGCGAAGATAACCAAAGAGAAGCTCAACCAAGACATGGAGAACCTTGCCGCAAGATTGAACCAAATCGAGGAATTTGCAGGATGTACCATCTAAAACAGAGACGCAATGAAACGTGACATAATCATTATAGAGGACAAGACGGTCAGCGTAACCGGTAACGAGGTATGGATGACCGCCGGGGAAATCGCCGAAGAGTTCCATGCCACCGTCCCGGCAGTGAACGCCGCCATCAAAGCCGTCCGCAAGTCGGACGTGCTGAACGACTACGAGGTATGCCGCTACATACAGCTTGAAAACGGCCTGTACGCGGATGTTTACTCGCTTGAAATCATCATTCCAGTAGCCTTCCGGCTGAACACCTACTATACACACGTGTTCCGCATGTGGCTGGTGGAGAAGGCACTCTCAAAGGAAAAGAGGCAGGCATACGTGATGTTCATACAGAACGGGAAAACCGGATATTGCTGAACACGCATACAGACAACGAAAAAGGAAACGGACAACACCATCGGGTGCTGTCCGTTTCCTTTTTTTTCATGCAACCGCCTTATTCCAGCGGCTTGAGGTAATTCGCCTCCAACAGTTCACGCAGTCCCGATTCGGGATAAAGCACCTTACCTGCCAGAAGGATAAAGGGCAGCATCCTGTTGTTGCGATACTCCTGCAAGGTGCGGCGGCTTACCCGGAGCATTTCCGCCACCTCCTTGTCCGTCAAGTAATGTTCCCCGTCCAGTGGCGGACGGTAACTTTCCAAAAATGCGGAGAGCCATTTGGAGCCTTTGAGCATATTCTGTATCGCGGTGGCAACCGGCTCGTCCTCCATTGAGAAAACCTCGTTGTTCTCGTTCATCATAACATCGGATTAAGTGGTTAATAAAAACAGAGTCATTTTCCATCGGGATAGATCGTGCCGATAAGCGGAATAAGCCGCCTGACCTCCTCCGGCCTGTAATAGAACCTGCGGTTCATCTGCGAGTAGCCGATAAGCCGCCTGTCACGCAATGACTGCAACGTGCGCGGGCTGATTCTCAACTGCCCGCAGACCTCCTCGCCCGTGAGCCACCTTTCCAGCCGCCCGCCGTCGCTTTTGCGCCTGAGGGCGGCGACTTTCTCCGAGAGGGCGTTGAATGACGCCAGCATCATCTCGAAGGTCTTTTTCTCGATAGATACGATTTCCATATACCAAAACATTTAATGATTTACCGCAAAGGTAACGCAGCCGCCTTGAATGCGTGCCGTTTTCCGCTATACGGCAGCTTGTTGCGCCGGTTGTCCGGGTTACGGAGTCACTTTCAAAGAAAATCTTACGTGAGTCACGTAATGAGTTGTTAAAGCCCCTTTTGTTTATTGCCGAATTTTGCCGCAGAGAAACAAAAGAAAGGACAAAATATGAAAGTGATAACGATTGAAAGTTCCGCCTTCACCGCCCTGACGGAACAGATAGCCGAGATAGCGGTCTATGTGCGTGCCGTTTCCGGTGAAAGGAAGGGAGAGTCTTCCGACATGCTGCTCACCACCCGCGAGGCGGCGCACCTGCTGAACGTGAGTACCCGTACCCTCCAACGTATGCGCAGCGAACAGCGCATCGGCTATATCGTGCTGCGCGGCAAATGCCGCTACCGCCGGTCGGAAATAGACCGCCTACTCGCAGACTGCACCGTGGCAGAAGATGCAGCGACACTGACGGAACTGAAACGCAACCACACGCTGCGCACGGGCGGCGGCAAACCCAAAGGAAGGAGGACATAAGATATGGAACTGCTTACACGAAACAATTTTGAGGACTGGATGCAGAAGCTGATGGAACGGCTCGACCGTCAGGACGAGCTGCTGCTCTCCCTGCGACCGTCCGGCAAAGCCCCGAACCCGATGGAAAGTATCAGGATGTTCGACAACCAAGACCTCTGCATGCTGCTCCAGATAAGCAAGCGTACCCTGCAGCGCTACCGCAGCATCGGTGCATTGCCGTACAAGACGCTCGGCAAAAAGACCTATTACAGCGAGGAGGACGTACTGACATTCCTCTCCGAACACGTAAAGGATTTCCGCAAGGAAGATATAGCCTTCTACAAGGCGCGTATCCATAATTTCTTTAATAAATAACCCATTAAAACATTTTTCAAATGGCAAAGAAAACAACAGAAAAAGACGTGCTGATAGTCCGCGACGAGAAGACGGGCGAGATCAGTGTGGTAGCCGGGCTTAATGCCGACGGCTCACCCAAGCGTACCCCCGCAAAGGCGGAGAACGCACAGAGTTTCCTGCAATTCGACCGCCACGGCGACGTGCTGGACAACTTCTTCAAAAACTTCTTCCGGCAGTGCAAGGAACCCAGCCGCTTCGGTTTCTACCGTTTCGCGGCAGACCAAGCCGACAAACTGATGGAGGTGATGAAAGATCTGCTGAAAGACCCCGAAGCCAACAAAGAACTGCTTGCGCCCCACAAGGTGGACACTTCCGGCTACGAAAAGAAAGTACAGGAGGAGCAGTCCGCCGAAAAGCAGGAACAACCGGAACAGAAACAAGATGACGAACCTAAAAAACAGGAAGAAATGGAACAGAAAAACGAACAGAATCAGGAAAACCCGCAGCAGGCGCAGAGCAACCGGGGCTACCAACCCATCGACGAGAGCAAGATCAACTGGAAGGAGTTGGAGGAGAAATGGGGCGTGAAGCGCGACGACCTTGAAAAGTCGGGCGACCTTGACCGGATGCTCAACTACGGCAAGTCCGACTTGGTGAGGGTGGCGCCCAATTTCGGCGGAGAGGCTTTCGAGCTGGATGCCCGCCTCTCCTTCAAGAAGGACGGCGAGGGCAACGTCAGCCTTGTGCCGCACTTCATCCGCAAGGAGCAGAAACTCGACGAGTACAAGGAACACAAGTTCTCCGACGACGACCGGAAGAACCTGCGCGAAACGGGCAACCTCGGCAGGGTTGTGGACCTCGTGGACAGGGAAACGGGCGAGATCATCCCCTCGTTCGTCAGCATCGACCGCAAGACGAACGAAATCACGGATGTCCCGGCAAACAAGGTGCGCATACCGGAGCGCATCGGCAAGACGGAAATCACCAAGCAGGAGCAGGACATGCTGCGTGCCGGGCTGCCTGTGCGCGACAAACTCATCGAGCGCAAGGACGGCAGGAAGTTCGTCACCACCCTGCAAGTGAACGTGGAGCAGCGCGGCGTGGAGTTCGTGCCGGGAACCGGCAGGTCGCCACGTGCCGCACAAGCACAGGAAGCCAAGAACAACCCCACACAGGGACAGGCGCAGGGTACGGAAAACACAGCCAACACGAACAAGGAGCAACGCCGCAACACGTGGACGAACGCCGACGGCAGCATCCGCCCCATCAGCAAATGGAGCGGCGTGGACTTCACCGAGCAGCAGAAAGCCGACTACGTGGCTGGCAAAGCCGTGAAACTGGAGAACGTGACCGACAAGCAGGGCTTCCACGCCACGATGTACATCAGGTTCAACCCGGAGAAGGGACGCCCGTACCGCTACGACACCAACCCCGATAACGCGCAGAAGGTCGCGCCTTCCAACGAGAGCCGCACGCAGGTGGCGGTGAACAGCGAGGGCAAGACCAACGAGGCTACCAAGAACCTGAAGGAGCCGTTGCGGAAGGGACAGACCGCCCCGAAGGACACCGCACAGCAACAGCAGCAGGAGAAGCCGCAAAAGAAAAACAATAAGGGCATGAAGATGTAATCCGGTGTCCGCCACTAAATCCGAAGTAACATTTGTAAAATTCAAAACGACAGAAAAATATGAAGACAATCATTGCAGAAAAGCCGTCTGTGGCACGTGAGATCGCCCGTATCGTGGGCGCGACAAAGAGAGAGGAAGGATATTTCGAGGGAGGCGGCTACGCCGTGACATGGGCGTTCGGACACCTCGTGCAGCTTGCCATGCCCGACGGTTACGGCATACGCGGCTTTGTCCGTGACAACCTGCCCGTCATACCCGACACCTTCACGCTCATACCCCGTCAGGTAAAGGCTGAGAAGGGCTACAAACCCGACAGCGGCGTAGTGGCACAAATAAAAACCATAACCCGCCTGTTCAATGACAGTGAGCAAATCATCGTGGCGACCGATGCCGGTCGCGAGGGCGAACTTATCTTCCGATACCTCTACCATTACATAGGATGCGCCACCCCTTTCGTGCGCCTCTGGATAAGCTCGCTTACCGACAAGGCCATCCGCGATGGACTGCGCAACCTCGAAGCGGGGAGCAAGTATGACAACCTCTACCTCGCCGCCAAAGCGCGGAGCGAATCAGACTGGCTCGTGGGCATCAACGGCACGCAGGCACTTTCAATCGCCGCCGGACACGGCACTTACTCCGTCGGGCGGGTGCAGACACCCACGTTGGCGATGGTGTGCGCACGCTATTGGGAGAACCGCCGCTTTACCCCCGAAGCCTTCTGGCAGCTCCATATCGCAACGGACGGCTGCGATGAAGGAACGGTGAAGTTTTTCTCTTCCGAAAAATGGAAAGAGAAAGAGTCCGCGACGGAACTGTATAATAAGGTGAAGTCGGCAGGCACAGCCACCGTCACGAAAGCCGAACGCAAGGAGAAGACGGAGGAAACACCGCTCCTGTACGACCTGACCACGCTCCAGAAGGAAGCCAACGCCAAGCATGGCTTCACGGCGGAACAGACGCTTGAAATCGCGCAGAAGCTCTACGAGAAGAAGCTCATCACCTATCCGCGAACCGGAAGCCGCTACATTCCCGAAGACGTGTTCGCGGAAATCCCCAAGCTGCTTGCCTTCATCGGCAGCCTGCCCGAATGGAAGGGCAAGTTGCAGCCGAAAGCCGTGCCGACACGCCGCAGCCTGGACGGCGGCAAGGTGACAGACCACCATGCCCTGCTCGTCACGGGCGAGAAGCCGCTGTTCCTCTCCAAAGAGGACAGCACCGTCTATCACATGATAGCCGGGCGCATGCTTGAGGCTTTCTCCGAAAAATGCGTCAAGGACACTGCCACCGTCACGGCAGAGTGTGCCGGAGTGGAGTTCGTGGCAAAAGGCAGCATCATCAGGCAAGCCGGATGGCGTGCCGTCTATGGCAAGGAGAATGGAGAAGAGAACAACAGCCAAGAGGAAACCGCCGCCATTCCCTGTTGGCAGGAAGGCGACACGCTGGCACTGAAAGCCGCCTCCATCACGGAGGGAAAGACCAAACCCAAGCCGCTGCATACCGAAGCCACCCTGCTGTCCGCGATGGAAACGGCTGGCAAGGAGATAGAGGACGACGCATTGCGGCAGGCTATGAAGGATTGCGGCATCGGCACGCCCGCCACCCGTGCGTCCATCATCGAAACGCTTTTCAAGCGCGGCTATATGGAACGCTGCAAGAAGTCGCTTGTCCCCACCGAAAAAGGGCTTGCCCTCTACTCGGTCGTGAAGGCGATGCGTATTGCCGATGTCGCCATGACGGGCGAATGGGAAAAGGAATTGGCACGCATCGAGCGTGGGGAACTGCCCGCCGATGACTTCCGCAGGAAGATTGAGGCATATACACGGGAAATTACCTCCGAACTGCTGTCGTGCGACAAACTGTTCGCCCGCAGGGATTCCGGCTGCAAGTGTCCCAAGTGCGGAGCGGGGACGATGCAGTTTTACGGCAAGGTCGTCCGCTGCGACAACGCGGAGTGCGGTCTGCCCGTGTTCCGCCTGAAAGCAAACCGCACCCTCTCTGATGATGAAATCAAAAACCTGCTCACCGACGGACACACGAAACTGCTCAAAGGATTCAAGAGCAAGCAGGGCAAGAGTTTTGATGCCGTAGTCGCCTTTGACGGGGACTATAACACGGTTTTCGTGTTCCCAGAAAGGAAAAGTAAAGCGACCTCTGCGAAAAGAAGAAAATAAATGTTTAACTTTGCCACTGGTTCAGAGTAATGAATTGTTCTTCGATACCGGATTACACTCATACTTTGGATTTAGTGGTGGCACTCGGAGGGATACCGGGTGCCTTTTTCTTCTCGTTTTCCAACGATTATCCCTATCATCATTATCAATCCACTAAATTCCAAAGAAATGAACAACAAGAAGAAAAACGAGGGTCGGACCGACTTTTCCTATTACGGTCTGTACCTGCTGGACTACCTCACCACGAACAAGTTCGAACAGGCAGCCGATGAAGCCTTCATCCGAGAAAGAACCGACCGTGCCGCCGAAGCGTATGAACAGGCAAGGCTCGAAGGCTATCCTGCCGACGGGGCGCAGGAACTGGCGATGAAGGTGCTGACGGAGGGCCTTCGCTACTCCAAGCACGCCATCCTGCGCGAAGTCGTGGAGAACGAATTTGCGGGTGAAGTACCGGGAGAAAAATGTGAAGCCTTTACCCAGAAGCTGCTACCGCTTGTCGGAAACGTATTCTCCATCTATGACCTCTCGGACGACAATTTCGCCCTGTCGCCCGAATATGACCTGCTCTACACGGAGCTGACGGGAGCCGTCATCCTCTATATCGAAGAGTATGGCGTTTAACCGCAAACAGAGGCTGAGGGACAACATCGAGGCGATACGGACGGCATTCCTCCTTGACAGGGAACAGCGCACACCCACCGCACGCGAACGGCTCTTGTTAGAGCGTTATTGCGGTTTCGGGGGACTGAAGAGCATACTCAACCCTGCAAGGGAACTGACGGATGCCGTCCACTGGGCGAAGTCCGACCTCGAACTGTTTGCCCCTACCGTGGAACTGCACAGGTTGCTGCGAGAGAACACAAAAGACGAGACGGAGTACAAACGGAATATGGATGCCATGAAGCAGTCCGTGCTGACCGCCTTCTATACCCCGCCGGAGATAACCGGGACCATCGCGGACGTGCTGCATGAACACGGCATCCGTCCCGACCGGGTGCTGGAGCCGTCGGCAGGTGTCGGTGCATTCGTGGACGCCGTGCTGGAGAACAGACCGGACGCGGACATCATGGCTTTTGAGAAAGACCTGATGACGGGCAAGATACTGAAGCACCTGCATCCCGGACAGAAAGTAAGGGTACAGGGCTTCGAGAAGATAGAAAAGCCGTTCATGAACCATTTTGATTTGGCTGTCTCCAATATACCGTTTGGCGATGTGGCGGTGTTCGACCCGGATTTTTCGGGCAGCAAGGATCCTGCAAGGCTCTCGGCGGCACGGACGATACACAATTACTTTTTCCTGAAAAGCCTTGACGCGGTGCGTGAAGGCGGAATCGTGGCGTTCATCACCTCGCAGGGGGTACTGGATGCCCCGACCAACGCGCCCATACGCGAGTATATGATGAGCCATGCCAATCTGGTGGGCGTAGCCCGCCTGCCGAACAACCTCTTTACGGATAACGCGGGAACGGAGGTGGGCAGCGACCTGATTATCCTGCAAAAGAACAGCGGAAAGAACGGTGAACTGTATTACAACGAAAAACTCTTCGTGCAGACCGAACAGACCCCTATCGGCACTTCCGTAAATGGGTATGTATGGAGCATCGGCTCGCTTTCACACACGGATTTGATCAGAAGTACCGACTCGTACGGGAAACCAGCCTATAAACTCCTGCACTGTGGGGACATCGCACAACTGGCGGAAGACTTGCGGGAGCATCTGAAAATAGAACTGCAACAACTTGACAGGAAACTGTATGAGAGACACAGGCTGCATCCGACAAAGGAGGAAAGCACGGCTGCGGAAGTGCAACCTGCTCCGAAAACAGAAAAGGTATCACCTTCTGTAATAGCCCCCGTTTCTGTAATTGAGCCTGTCAAGGGAGTGGAGAAGCCGCAGGCACAGCCCATAGAGGAAAAGCCGGAGATTGAGCCGCGCCAACCCAATCATTCGTCAGCCGTGCAGCTTACCCTGCTCGACCTTTGGGGTATGCCCATAGAGGAACCGGTAAAAAAGAAAAAGGCAGCGAAAAAGGAAAGCAAGCCGAAGCCTATGCCGTCCACGCCTAAACCGCAAGTCAAAGTTACTCCACCCGTTGAAGCCGCCAAGCCGGTAAACGGTAATAAGGAAGAAAAGCCGGAAAATGCCGAAAAGCCAAACGACCCGGACGACATTTACGCCACTCTGGATTGGGAAACCAATCCTCCCATCAACGGCTTCTATGAGACAATGATGAGCCTGACAGCGGAACGGCGCAAGGCCCTACGGCTTGAGGCAGAACGGCACAGGCAGGAACAACTGAAAAAGATGGGTATCAAAGACACGTTGAACCCTGCTTTTGCGCCTTCTTCGGACAATATGGATAAAAAGCCGGAACAAACGGAAGAAATAAAGCAACCTGAAACACTGGCAGAAGTTGTGCCTACTTCCGAAACGGTTGCCACTTCCCTGTTCCCGGAACTTGAAACGGAAAAGCCGAAGGAGGAAGTCATGGACCTTTCTCCCCGTCCGTTCAACGGCCTGCTGGAGCCACACCACCGTGACGGCTCGATGGTGCTGGATGCTTCACGCAATCTCGGTTACCTGAAAGACCTCACGCCTTACGGTGCGACCTTCCAACCGCTCGACCTCCGTGGCTATCAAAAAGAGAAAGCGATGCTGTATATATCGCTCCGTGACGCTTACGAACGTCTGTATAGCCACGAGACGGAGAACCATACGGAACACAAACCGCAGCGCGGGTATCTCAACACCTACTACGATGAGTTTGTCATGCGTTACGGTAACCTCAACGCCAGACAGAACGTGAAACTGGTGATGATGGATGCCGGAGGGCGCGACATCCTTTCGCTGGAACGTGCGGAGGACGGCAAGTTTGTCAAGGCGGACATCTTCGACCGTCCCGTTTCCTTCTCGGTGGAGAGCCGTGTCAATGCAGGCTCTCCCGAAGAAGCCTTGTCCGCATCGCTCAACAAGTTCGGCACGGTCAATCTCGGCTATATGCGGGAGATAACCGACACCACGGAAGAGGAACTGCTTGGTGCCCTCAAGGGGCGCATCTTCTACAACCCGCTCGTAACCGGTTACGAAATCAAAGACCGCTTCATCGCGGGGAACGTGATAGAGAAGGCGGAACGCATAGAGGGCTGGATGGAGGACAATCCCGAAAGTGAGCGGATGCCGGAGGTGAAACAGGCGTGGGAGGCATTGAAGGAGGCCGAACCGCAGCGCATCGCCTTTGAAGACCTCGACTTCAATTTCGGGGAACGCTGGATTCCCACGGGTGTGTATGCCGCCTACATGAGCCACCTTTTCGACACGGACGTGAAAATAGCCTACTCCGCAAGCATGGACGAGTTTTCCGTGGCGTGCGGCTACCGCACCATGAAGATCACGGACGAGTTTTTAGTAAAGGGCTATTACCGGAACTATGACGGTATGCACCTGTTGAAGCACGCCCTGCACAACACCTGCCCCGACATGATGAAAAGTATCGGCAAGGACGAGAACGGCAACGACATCAAGGTACGCGACAGCGAGGGCATACAGCTCGCCAACGCGAAGATAGACGAAATCCGTAACGGGTTCTCCGAATGGTTGGAAGAACAGTCGCCGCAGTTCAAGGAACGGCTCACGACGATGTATAACCGCAAGTTCAACTGTTTCGTGCGCCCGAAGTATGACGGCTCGCACCAGACTTTTCCCGACCTCAACCTGAAAGGGCTGGCAAGCCGGGGAATCAAGAGCGTTTACCCGTCGCAGAAGGATTGCGTCTGGATGCTGAAACAGAACGGCGGCGGGATCTGCGACCACGAGGTGGGAACCGGCAAGACGCTGATAATGTGCATAGCGGCACATGAGATGAAGCGTCTGAACTTGGCGCACAAGCCGATGATTATCGGGCTGAAAGCGAATGTGGCGGAGATTGCCGCCACCTATCAGGCGGCCTATCCTAACGCCCGCATCCTCTACGCTTCTGAAAAGGACTTTTCGACCGCCAACCGTGTGCGTTTCTTCAACAACATCAAGAACAACGACTATGATTGCGTCATCATGTCGCACGACCAGTTCGGGAAGATACCGCAGTCGCCGGAGTTGCAGCAGCGCATCCTGCAGGCGGAGCTTGACACGGTGGAGGAAAATCTCGAAGTCTTGCGACAGCAGGGCAAGAACGTGTCGCGGGCGATGCTGAAAGGGCTGGAGAAGCGCAAGCACAACCTTGTGGCGAAGCTGGAGAAGGTGGAACACGCCATCAAGTCCCGCACGGATGATGTGGTAGACTTCAAGCAGATGGGCATCGACCACATCTTCATTGACGAGAGTCACCAGTTCAAGAACTTGACTTTCAACACCCGTCATGACCGTGTGGCGGGATTGGGAAACTCGGAAGGAAGCCAGAAGGCCCTGAATATGCTCTTTGCCATCCGTACCATACAGGAACGCACGGGCAAGGACTTGGGGGCTACGTTCCTTTCGGGCACGACCATTTCCAACAGTCTGACGGAACTGTACCTGCTCTTCAAATACCTGCGCCCCAACGAACTGGAACGGCAGGACATCCGCTGTTTCGATGCTTGGGCTGCCATCTTCGCCAAAAAGACGACCGATTTTGAGTTCAACGTAACGAACAATATCGTTCAGAAGGAGCGTTTTCGCTATTTCATCAAGGTGCCGGAGCTTGCCGCCTTCTACAACGAGATTACCGACTACCGCACGGCGGAGGATGTAGGTGTGGACAGACCAAACAAGAATGAGATACTGCACCACATACCGCCCACACCGGAGCAGGAGGACTTCATACAGAAGCTGATGCAGTTTGCCAAAACCGGCGATGCCACTCTGCTTGGCAGGTTACCCCTGTCGGAAACGGAGGAAAAGGCGAAGATGCTCATCGCCACCGACTACGCGAGAAAGATGGCTCTTGATATGCGCATGATAGACCCGAACTACGAGGACCATCCCGACAACAAGGCAAGCCATTGTGCCAAGATGATTGCAGAGTATTACCACAAGTACGAGACGCACAAGGGTACGCAGTTCGTGTTCTCCGACTTGGGGACATACCAGCCGGGGGAAGGATGGAACGTGTACAGCGAGATAAAACGCAAGTTGGTGGAGGATTACGGCATACCGGCAAGTGAGGTGCGCTTCATTCAGGAGTGTAAGACGGATAAGGCTCGTAAGGCGGTGATAGATGCCATGAACGCAGGGACAGTGCGAGTGCTGTTCGGCTCCACAAGTATGCTCGGAACGGGCGTGAATGCGCAGAAAAGATGCGTCGCCATCCATCACCTTGATACACCGTGGCGACCGTCCGACCTGCAACAGCGTGACGGACGGGGTGTTAGAGCCGGGAACGAGATTGCCAAGCATTTTGCCGAGAACAACGTGGATATCATCATCTACGCGGTGGAAAAGTCGCTGGACAGCTACAAGTTCAATCTGCTGCACTGCAAGCAGACGTTCATATCGCAGCTCAAAAGTGGAGCGATGGGCGCACGTACCATCGACGAGGGAGCAATGGACGAAAAATCGGGTATGAACTTCTCGGAGTATATGGCGTTGCTCTCCGGCAATACCGACCTTTTGGATAAGGCGAAATTAGAGAAGCGTATCGCCTCGCTCGAAGGGGAACGCAAGTCGTTCAACAAGGGCAAGCGCGATTCGGAGTTCAAGCTGGAATCCAAGACGGGAGAACTGCGCAACAACACGGCTTTCATCGAAGCCATGACGGAAGACTGGAACCGTTTTCTTTCCGTTGTGCAGACTGATAAGGAAGGCAGCCGCCTTAATCTTGTCAAGGTGGACGGCGTGGATTCAACGGATGAGAAGGTCATCGGTAAGCGTTTGCAGGAAATCGCCAAGAACGCCACGACTGGTGGACTGTACAAGGCTGTCGGGGAACTTTACGGCTTTCCGATAAAGGTGGTCAGCGAGAGGACACTCAAAGAAGGTCTGGAGTTCACTGACAACCGCTTCGTGGTGGAGGGTAACTACAAGTACACCTACAACAACGGGCATCTGGCGATGGCAGACCCGATTGCTGCCGCACGAAACTTTCTGAACGCATTGGAGAGGATTCCGACCATCATCGACCAGTACAAGTCTAAGAACGAAGTGCTGGAAAAGGAGATTCCGCAGTTGCAGGAGATAGCGGGCAAGGTGTGGAAGAAGGAGGACGAGCTGAAACAGCTGAAGTCCGAACTCGCCGCACTGGACCGCAAGATACAGCTTGAGCTGGCTCCGGCTCAGGAAAACACAGAAGAGAACCGGCAAGGCAACGAGAAAAAACAGACGGAACAACAGCCGGAAAGCCCGCACGTGGACTTTGTACGCAGTCATTTAATTATAGGGAGACCCGGTTTATCGGAATCCAAAGGTGTAAAACTTTAATATCGAAGTCTTGACAGAAAAAGCCAGTGGTTGAATTTTTCACCACTGGCTTTAATTCTAATAATTTTTCAATCTAATATGACCGAATCTATAACGTTAAATCATAGATTATGTGTCTATTTGTGAAGAAAAAGACGTAACTTTGTATCAAAATCAAATAAGCATAACAATGGAGCCATCTATATCAGTTTTTCACTTTATACCGCACTGCCGTTGATGTTATTCTTCGGCTTTTATTTTTTGTTTGCAAAGACTCCTGAAAAGAAAATTTTCAAGAATTATCTCCGCTCCCGACAGATTATGGGTATAGCTATGCTGCTGCTTTCGGCAAATTATTCGGTACATTTCTTCTTTGGTATACGATTCAAAAATGCGGATTCTGCCATATTGATGAACATGTCCACATACTTCCTGTGCTATTCTCTGTTCAGTTCGGCATTGATAATGTTGCTTGATCGTTTTTACATTACCAAACGGCGTGTGTGGACACATATCATTTTATGGATTATATTTTCAACTCTTTCCGGAGTTGTGTTGTTCCTGTTGCCAAGCGGAATCATGCAAAAATTCTCTTTATTTGCTTTAGCTGTATGGTTAGTCGTTTTTGGAGTCGTTTTAGCTCGCAGAGTCATAATTGCATACCGTAGAGCCATTCGGATTTTCAATGAAACTCAGGCGGATGATATAGGTACATATATCGAATGGCTTTCCATATTCACTTATTGGGCTGTTATCTTCGGTGTCGGATGCGGATTGCTGACATTTCTGCCAGACAAATATGTTTTTATCTGGATTTTGTCGTCAATACCGTTCTACAGCT
>ERZ1027060.483-NODE-483-length-13324-cov-3.368830_pt1 | contig 13324 bp, 7 predicted proteins | sample MGYA00519424_ERZ1027060 | MGnify/ENA primary metagenome ERZ1027060 (study PRJEB26926, sample SAMN06164500) | human gut metagenome | biome: ENVO:00009003; feature: ENVO:2100002; material: ENVO:00002003 | host: Homo sapiens | place: USA | collected 2012 ... | reverse complement strand
AGCGTCAGATGTGTATAAGAGACAGACGCTCTGGACATGCCGCAGCTCGATAGCGACCGTCTGGTGTTCGACAACTCCCAGCCGGGCGACTACGAGCTCATCTCGCTGGCGGACTTTACGTTTGGCGAGCAGGCGTTTGAGGCTAACGCTTCGCTGGATGCCGAGGGCAGGCTCGTTCGCGGCGATGTCGATGTCGCTGATAATGCTGCGCACTCAACTGTGCCCGGTCCTGCCGACCCCAAGCCCGATGCGTTTGAGCTCGTGTATCCCCAGGCAGTGGGCGTGCGCATGGGCATCTGTCCGTTCCCGGTGCGTGACTCGTATAGCTACTCGTCAATTGCCGTGGCGCTGCATGCCGAGTCCGAGGACCGTGCCGCCGAGGCGCTTGTTCCCATGGACGAGTCCGGCGATGATGCGGAGTCGGATGGTTCCGAGATGACGGATGCGGACGTGGCCGCTGTCGAGCCCGCCGGCAACCCCATGGCGCTGGGCTCGGCCTTCCACGCCGCTTGCCAGTGGCTCATCGAGATGGGTGCCGATGCGCTGCCCGTTGAGCGTGCCGACGCCCTGGCTCGCTTGTGGCGCCTGACGCCGGAACAGCGCGAGCGCTTCGATGTCGCTCTGGATCGCTGGCTCAAGTCGTCGGTTCGTGCCGAGCTGCTCGCGTGGCCGTGCATCCGTGCCGAGGTGCCGTTCTTCTCGCTGGGCTGCGAGGACGAGGATATCGCCCGCTACGGCGCCTATGCCGAGGGCGCCATCGACGCTTTGGCGACGAACCCGGCGGATTCGTCATGCGCGCTGGTCATCGACTACAAGACGGGCGGCACACCGGATGAGACGCCGGAACAGCTGCAGGAGAAGCACGCCCTGCAGGCGCGCGTCTACGCTGATGTTCTGCACAAGGCGGGCTTTGAGGCCGTGACCGTCAAGTTCGTCCGCGTGGAGCAGCCGGATCCAACCATCTTCGTCGAACCCGCCGAACCTCAAGTGGTCACCTACAACCTCTAGCCACCTCAGGCTTTACGGTGCTATTTGGTTAGTTTTGCGGCCGTAAAGCCCTCAATCGTCCAAATAGCACCGCAACGCATGGGAGAGCCTGGGGCGGTACAATGACTCGAACGGTTCAAACGAATAAGGAGCCATCATGCAGCTCACCAAAACGCTTAAGGTGACACCGGAGGAGCTTTTTGACGCTCTGGCGGGGTCCATCATGCAGGATATCGAGAACGCCACGGGCAAGCGTCCCAGCCGCAACAAGCTCAACGGCTATAAGTACGAGAAGCGCGCCCAGTCCGCAAGAGGCAAGGCCAAGGGCACGGCGATCAAGGTTAAGATCAAGCACTTTGACTACCCGTGCCTCTATGAGGTCCGTTTTCAGTATGCGGCGGGCATCAATACCATGCGCTATGAGGCTGCACCTGCTGGCGATGATGCCTGCGAGCTCACCTATACCGAGGATTTTCAGGGTGTGGGTGGCAACACGTCTGGCACGCGCGGCAAGCTCGGTCTCTTCTTCTATGAGCGCAAGCTCAAGAGCCACGCCAACCAGACGATTGATCAAATCGTCAAATACATCGAGGGTGAGCGCCGCGTAAAGGCTAATCCCGCCTTCGCCGATGATACTGCCGAAAACGCTTCGGATGTATCCCATTGATACCCTGTGCAAAAGCTTTACCGCTCTTCACATCAACTGTGAACACTTCAGGCTTCGAATCAGTAGCGAGCGGCCCGACAAAATTAGTTGATGGAAGTGTCCAATAAATAAGAATGCCACTACAAATGGCAATTGTACTCGGATCTTTCATTGCCCAAGTATCTTGGAGTGCCCTCTACGTATGTGTCTCCGTTTTCTATCTTCTGCAGCTTTTCCTTCTGTATCCCATTGAGAGAACGGAAGCGACCCGTTCTGAAAGCTCTGAAAGGGAAGGTTTGACGCAGTCAAGATGTTCAGACGCGAAACCTGGCGTGTTGGAGAATCCGCTTTTGCGGTATTGCTTCTCCTAATCGGCACAAGCATGCTCGATGTATCTGGATGCCCTCATTCCCCTTTTTGAAGGCCCCAAAAAGACTGTCCATGTTGGTTTGGCTAGGTTCGGGTGCCGTCCGCGCCGTGCGGTAAAATCGTTCAGTCAGAACACGAACCCGCATCGGAGCTCATCACATGGCATTCGTCCATCTGCACAACCACACTGTCTTTTCCATGCTCGACGGCGCAACCCGTATCCAGGATATGGTCAATCGCGCCGTAGAGCTGGGCATGCCCGCCGTCGCCATTACCGACCACGGCTACATGTATGGCGTGCCCGACCTGGCGCTGGCCTGCGACGCCGTCAACCACAACACGCCCGAGTACAAAACCTGGAGCCACGACAAGGCCTTCTTGGAAAAGGACCGTCGTGACGAGCTGGTGGAGCCCGATCCCGAGGAAAACCCGCGCGAGCATGCCCAGTATGTGAAGGACATGGCCATGTGGGACGAGAAGGGCAATATCGACGAGCTCAAGCCGCCCCTGGTCATCAAACCCATCTTTGGCTGCGAGGTCTACTTTACGCCGGACGAGACCCTTGCCCGCGACCACAAGCCCGAGCTCTACCACATGATCCTTCTGGCCAAGGACCAGGAGGGCTATGTCAACCTGATGCAGACGGTTTCCGAGGCCGCCGTGCAGGGCTTTTACTACAAGCCGCGCGTGACGCTCGACAACCTGCGCCGCCACGCCAAGGGCATGATCTGCACGAGCGCCTGCATCGCGGGCATCATCCCCAAATACATCGACCGCGGCGACATGGAAGGCGCCATCAAGTGGGCCGAAACCTTCCGCGACACCTTCGATCCCGGCGACTTCTATATCGAGATTCAGGAACACGGCATTACCACCGATAATGGCCTGACCGACGAGCAGATGGACCGTACGCTCATCGACATCGCCAAACAGGTGGGCGTCAAGGTCATCGCCACCAACGACTTCCACTACCTGCGCCGCGAGGACGCGCCCGTGCAGGACGTCATCATGTGCATCGGCATGAACGCCAAGGTCGACGACCCCAACCGCATGCGCATGACCGGCTCGGAGTTTTATATGAAGACCGAGGAGGAGATGCGGGCGATGTTCCCGTATTGCCCCGAGGCCTGTGACAACACGCTCGAGATTGCCGACAAGTGCTACGTGGAACTGGACTGGGACTCCATCATCCTGCCGCGCTTCCCGTTGCTCGATCCCGGCGAGACGCACGAGAGCCAGTTCCGCCGCGAGTGCGAGAAGGGCCTGCGCCAGCACTATGGCGACGACTGGGCCACGCGCGAGATCGGTGGCGTCAACATCAAAGAGCGCTTTGAGTACGAATACAAGGTCATCTGCGACAAGGGCTTTGCCGCCTACTTTTTGATCGTCGCCGAGTACGTGCAATGGGCTAAGGACAACGGCATCGGCGTCGGCCCCGGCCGTGGCTCGGCCGCCGGCGCTATCGTCGCCTACGCCATGAACATCACCGCGTTTGACCCGCTCGAGAACGGCCTGATGTTCGAGAGGTTCCTGTCCCCGCAGCGTACCGAGATGCCCGATATCGATATGGACTTCGACGATGAGCGGCGCCTCGAGGTCGTGGAGCACGTTCGCCAGCTCTACGGCCCCGAGAAGGTCACCCACGTCATCACCTACTCGACCATTAAGGCCAAGCAGGCCATCAACGACGCCGCGCGCGTCCTGGACTACCCGGTCTACATGGGCCAGCGCCTGTCCAAGATGGTCTCGAGCGACCCCAAGGTCAAGCTCAAGCAGGTGCTCGAAAAACAACCCGGCAAAGAGGATCTGTTTAACCCCGACTTTGCCGAGGCCTATAAAAAGGACGACGACGCCCGCCGCATCATCGACACGGCGCTCTCGATTGAGGGCCTCACCCGTGGCGAGGGCGTGCACGCGTGCGCCGTTCTGATCTGCCGCGACCCCGTCAACGAGCATGTGCCCACCAAACTCGACACCAAGGGCGGCGTCGAGATTACCCAGTACGAGGGCCATACCGTTGCCGACATGGGCCTGCTCAAGATGGACTTCCTGGGCCTGCGCACGCTGACGGTTATCTCCAAGGCTAAGGCAAACATCAAGAAGAACTTCGGCATCGACATCAAAGAGGAAGAGATTCCCTTTGACGATCCCGAGATCTTTAAGCTCATGGGCTCCGGCCACACCGCCGGCGTCTTCCAGGTCGAGTCCGCCGGCATGACGGCCACGATCAAGAACATGAAACCCACCGAATACAAGCACGTCGTGGCATTGATCGCTCTGTACCGCCCGGGCCCGCTGGGCGCCGGCATGGTTTCGTCCTACATCAACCGTATGAACGGCAAGGAGCCGGCCGTCTCCTACGACGACCGCCTGGACGACATCCTGGGCGAAACCTACGGCACCATGGTCTACCAGGAGCAGGTTATGCTCATCTCCGTCGAGATGTGCGGCTTCTCCAAGGGCGAATCGGACTCGCGTATCCGTAAGCCCGTGGCTAAGAAAAAGATCAAGCTGCTCACGTCGACGGTGCTCCACTGGGAGGATGGCTCGGACGAGACCACCTACGACCACTGGATGAACGGTGCTATCAAGAACAACTACACGCGCGAGGTCGCCCAGAAGATTTGGGACGATGTTCTCGAGTTCGCGTCTTACGCCTTTAACAAGTCGCACTCCGCCGGCTACGCCATCCTGGTTATGCAGACGGCGTGGCTCAAGGCGCACTATCCGCACGAGTACATGGCGGCCGTTCTGACGTCCTACACGGGCAAGACCGACAAGATCGTTCATTACGTCTCGGCGTGCCGCCACGACGGCATCCCCGTGCTGTCGCCAGATGTCAACGAGTCCGGTACCGAGTTCACGGCTACCAAGGAGGGCGTGCGCTTTGGTCTGGCCGGCATCCGCGGCGTGGGCACTGGCGTGGCGCAGGCGATTATCGCCGAGCGCGAGGCGGGCGGTCCGTTTAAGACGCTGCACGATTTTGTCGAGCGCGTGGACTCGAGCCAGGCCAACCGTCGCGTGATCGAATCGCTCATCAAGGCAGGCGCCTTCGACTCCACGGGGTATCCGCGTCGCCAGATGATGCACTTTGTGGATAAGAACAACCCCGAGAACATCATCGATGCCGCCGTGAAGCGCCAAAAGGATCGCGCGAGCGGCCAGACGTCGTTCTTCGATATGTTCGGCGACGTTGAGGGCTCGGGCTTTGAGGTGAGCGTGCCCGATCCGGACGGCCAGGAGTGGGACCGCCACCTTAAGCTGAGCCAGGAGAAGGAGGTTCTGGGCATCTATGTCTCGGACCACCCGTTGCGCCCGTTTGAGTATGCGCTAGCCAAGGCGCGCGACTTCTCGTTCTCGCAGATCGACACCGGTTACGAGGTGCAAAACCCCACGGGCGGTACCATCAACCAGGAGATTCCCGAGGGCAAGGCGCTGTGGTGGGCCGGCATGGTCTCGAGCGTGTCCAAGCGCGTGACCAAAAACGGCGACCCCATGGGCATCGTGCAGCTCGAGGACATGGAAGGTGAGGCCACGGTCGTGGTGTTCCCCAAGACCTACAAGGAGGCCGAGGGGTACCTGTACGGCGAGGTCGATCCCGAGACCGGCGCGCAGCTGTCCGATGCGTTTGTGCGCATTAAGGGCAAGCTTGAGCGCTCGGACCGCGGCGATCAGATCATCGCGCAGGAGATCGTGCCGCTGGAGCTCAACGAGGAGAACAACAAGCCCAAGGTGTTTGAGGTCATGGTGCCCAACAGCCGCTTTAGCCAGGGCAATATGGCGCGTCTTGCCACGGTGCTTACCGCCAACCCGGGCGGCGACCGCGTGGAGATCTTTATCGAGCAGGTGGACGGGCGTGTGCTGCGTGCCGAGGTGCCGGCCAAGGTCAACGCACGCTCGATTCCGCTGTTGGCAGAGGCAAAAGCCATCGTGGGTAACCAAGGCCGTGTGACGGTGATCTAAGATGATTTTTCTGGGACGGGGATTAAAAAATCATTTTGGGGTGACGTGTGGCGGTAGACCGGTCTTTCTGGGACGGGAATGATTTTTTCATCCCCGTCCCAGAAAAATCATTTAGCGTGCGAGATTGGAGGAAGTGATGGCGCAGGGGACGTTTGCGCAGGCGCTTCGTAAGGAGGCGGCGCTCAGCAGTACCTTTATGAAGGGGCGTTCGCTCATGCTCAACGGCGCCGTGCTGTCGTTTGAGGACTCCGGCTCGCGCTTCTCCAAAAACGTGACGGTTGAGGGCTCGGTGCGTGGCTCGCGCGGCGACCTGTATAAGACACACGTGGCGCTCGATATGGACGAGCACGAGGTTATCGACTACGACTGCGATTGCCCCGCTGCCTTCCGCTATTCCGGCATGTGCAAGCACGCCATCGCCACGGCGTTGGCGTATCTGGATGCCAGCGGCGCTGAGCCTGTCGAGGGCTTGCGCACGCCGGTCCGCACATTTACGGTACCGCCCGCACAGTCCACGCAGCCCACACGCCCCGCGTCCGCCACGCCGGCGGTCAACCCCAACTTTCCCTTCCCGGCGCCCGTCCCCACGAGCCCGAGCCTTGTGGAGGCGCTTTCCGATCTTTCGGACGCGCGCATGGACGAGCTCGTGGCCATGCGTCGCAAGCTCGCCGGCACCATTGACCCCGATGCGCCCAAAGCGGTGCTGGAGCCCTCGCTGGTGCCGTACTACAATCCGCTGTTTGCCGATCGCTTTAACTGGGCGCTCGAGTTTCGCATTCGCTGCGGTTCGGTGTCCTACGTGGTTAAGGATATCGACGGCATGGCCGATGCCTATGTGCGCGGCGGTACGTTCTCCTATGGTAAGAAGCTTACGTTTGTCCATGTGCCCGAGGCTTTCGATGACGTGTCGACGAAGCTGCTCGACTTTATCGCAATGACGGTCGCCTATCTAGGCGATATTACGAGCTCGCGCTCGGCGTCGTATGACTTTGCCCGCAACGGTTTTGTCGCCGAGCGTCAGTTGCCGGTATCCGAGTATTCCGTCGTGTCCGTGCTGGACCTGCTGCGTGGCCGGACCATTTCCTTTGAGCCTGCCTGGTCGCGGGGGACGACGACGCATCGCGCCTACGAGGTGGCGGTCGAGCCGTCGCCGCAGGGCGAGGGCGAAGTCCCTGCCAAGCGCCCGCCGCTCCTTGCCGCCAAGATTGCACCGGCGGCGGGTGGCAGCTACGACTTGCGCCTGCCGGCCGATACGTATTGCTTTGTCGCGGGCGACACAGCCTATCTGGTCGATACGCGCCGCGCGCGCCGTACCGACACGGCGTTTGCCCAACACGCGGCGCCGTTCCTATCGCACTTGTTGCCCTGCCGCACGCCGGTCCATATCGCTGCCGACCAGGTGGGTGAGTTCTGCCGTATGGCGCTGCCTATCTTGCGCGACTACACCGACCTGACCGCGCCTGCCGTACTTGACGCCGTGGCGCCCGAGCCGAGCTTTGCCATGGCGATTGGCGTCGACGATGGCCTTGTGACCTGCAAGATTACGGTGACCTACGGCGATTGGTCGGCAGATCTCTTTAGTCTTGGTGCTCCGGGCAGTCCTTTCGAAGAGCAACGCCCGGGCGTGCCGCCGCGCGACGAGATAGCAGAGTTTCGTGTTATGGACACGGCGGCCCTGTATTTCGACTTTTACGAGGGCGGCCTGGCGTTTGAGGAACGCGATGACGAGAGCCTGTTCCACTTGCTGACCGAGGGCCTGTCTGCCCTGTCCGAGCTGGGCGAGGTCATGCTCAGCGACCGCCTGCGCCAGATCTCGGTCCGTCCTGCGCCCAAGCTCTCGGTGCGTGCGACCGTCAAGAGCAACTTGCTCGACGTCGAACTGGGCGCGAGCGGGCTTTCGGCGGCCGACCTTGCCATCTATCTCGATTCGTATAAGCGCCACCAGACGTTCGCTCGCCTTACGTCCGGCGATATCGTGCGCCTGGACGAGGGCGCTCGTGCCGCGTTTGGTCTTGCCGAGGACCTGGGCGTCGATGCCGTCGACCTGCTCGACGGCGTGTCGCTTCCCGCGTCGAGCACCCTTTTTGTCGATAGCATGCTCGCGCGCACGTCGGCGCTCGAGGCCGATCGCGACGCGGCGTTCCACCGCACCGTCGAGCGCCTGGATACGCTCGGCAAGATGGACTTTACGGTACCCGCCTCGCTCAAGGCCACGCTGCGTGGCTACCAGATTGACGGCTACCAGTGGCTCGGCTCGCTTGAGCACCTGGGCCTTGGCGGCATCTTGGCCGACGATATGGGCCTGGGCAAAACACTGCAGATGATCGCGCACATTCTGGCGCGCGTGGAGGCGGGGGACACCAAGCCCACGCTTGTGGTGTGCCCTGCGTCGCTTGTGTACAACTGGGCTGCCGAGTTGGAGCGCTTTGCCCCCTCGCTTGATGTGTGCGCCATCGTGGGCGCCAAGGCTCAACGCCGTGTGCAGATCGCCGGCGTGGCCGAGCACAACGTGGTCGTGACGTCGTATGACCTCATGCGCCGCGACATCGACGAATACATCGAGCAGGACTTTGCTCGCGTGGTGCTCGACGAGGCCCAGTACATTAAAAACCCGCTCACCCAGGTGGCGCGCGCCGCCAAGCGCCTGCCGGCCGGCGTGCGCTTTGCCCTGACGGGCACGCCCATCGAAAACCGCCTGTCCGAGCTCTGGAGCATCTTCGACTTTTTGATGCCGGGCCTTCTGGGTACGCGCGAGTCGTTTGCCAAGCGCTTCGAAAGCCCGGTCGAGCACGCCGAGGGTGACAGCTCCGCTCGTCTGCAGGCGCTCGTGTCGCCGTTTGTGCTGCGTCGCGTTAAGGAAGACGTGGTGGCCGACCTGCCCGAGAAGATCGAGGATACGGTGATGGCTCAGCTCACCGGCGAACAGCGCAAGCTCTACCTGGCCAACCAGGACCGCATCGCCCAGCAGGTGCAGCACCGCGAGGCCGGGGAGTTTAAGAAAGATAAGCTCAAGGTGCTTGCCGAGCTCACCAAGCTACGCCAGATCTGCTGTGATCCTCATCTGCATTACGCGGACTACAAGGCGGGAAGTGCCAAGCTCGATACGTGCATGGAGCTCGTTCACGGCGCGCTCGACGGCGGTCATCGCATCTTGCTGTTCAGCCAGTTTACGGGCATGCTCGATATCATCGGCAAGCGCCTGGCCAAGGAGGACATCGCCTTCCTTAAGCTTACGGGTGCGTCGTCTAAGGAGAGCCGCGCCAAGATGGTCGAGCAGTTCCAAGCGGGCGAGGTGCCGGTGTTCTTGATTTCGCTCAAGGCGGGCGGCGTGGGCCTTAATTTGACGGCTGCCGACGTGGTCATCCACTACGACCCGTGGTGGAACGTGGCGGCGCAGGACCAAGCGACCGACCGCGCCCACCGCATTGGGCAGCAGCACACCGTGACCGTGTACAAACTCATCGCCAAGGACACGATCGAGGAACGCATTATGCAGATGCAGGAGTCCAAGCGCGACTTGGTCAACAGCGTGCTCGGCGGCGATGGCATCTCATCGGCACTGTTCACGCGCGAGGATGTTCTGGCACTGCTCGGTGGCGACGGTCGTTAGCCTCGCTCGTTATGTGTTCATTTGCCATGCCGTGGATGGTTCGCCTGCCTTTGGGCATAAGAACCTCGAGAACATCGGCACATCAGCAAAGGAGAACAACATGGCGAAATTCTTTAAGGACCCCGACGGCAAGCTCATTGCCGCCCTTGGCAACGACGTTGCAACCCCTGCCGGGTGCACGGAGCTGACCGCGAACACCGAGGACGCGGCGCACGAGAAGCATGTGCCGGTCGTTGAGATCGAGCGCGACGGCCACGTCATTCGCGCACGTGTGGGCTCGACGGAGCACCCCATGCTGCCTGAGCACTACATCGAGTGGATCGCCCTTGAGGCCGAGGGCCGTCTGGAGGTCCATTACCTTGAGCCCGGCATGAAACCCGCGACGTTTTTCGCTGGCGGCTCCAAGACCGGTACCGTCTATGCCTACTGCAACCTGCATGGGCTGTGGTCCGCGACGTTCTAGGAGCGCGCCCCCGCTCGGGGTATCATAGCTAGCATATGCACATGCGAGCGCCGGCTGCATTATGCGGCCGGCGCTTTTACTACGGCAATGACGATTTACGACGGAAAGGGCTGGGCCATGAAGCTCGCACTTGCACAGATCGATATGCGCCTGGGTGATATTGAGGGCATTTGCGGCCGCATCGAGGACCAGGCTCGCCTGGCTCATGAGCGCGGCGCGCGCGTGCTGTGCGTTCCGGCCCCGCTCTTTATGGGTGCCATGCCGGGCAGCCTGGTGGGCGCTGCCGATTTTGAGCACGATATGCTGACGGGCTTGACGGGCGTTGCCGAGCGCATCCAAGAGCTCGACATGATCTGCATCGTGCCCTCTGCGGTTTCGTTTGAGGGCCAGCCCCTGCTCGACTACATGATGCTTAAGGATGGTCGCGTGGTGCCCGCGCGCGCAAGCATCGCCCTGCAGCGTGGCGAGAGCAACGACGCGCGTTGGGCACCGCCGGTGTTTGACGTGGACGGCGTGCGCATCGCCGTGGTGTTTGACCTAGACCGCGAGCTTGAAATGCTGCCGACCGGCGTCGACCTCATCGCCTATTTCCAGTTCAACGCGTTTGACATGACCGATCGCGAGACGGCCGCCATTGCCGCCGTGCGCAGCGGTGCCTACCGCAAGATCGCATCCAAGCGCAGCGTGTGGTTTGCCTGCATGGCGCCGGTCGGTGCCTATGACGAGTCGGTGTATACCGGCGGTTCGTTTGTGCTCGACGACTGCGGTCGCGTGGTGGCCCAGGCGCCGTGTTTTGAGGAGAGCCTGCTGGTTCAGGAGATTCAGCGCGGCGTGATGCTCGATGCCCTGGAGGATCACGAACTGCCCGAGTTCCGTTCCGAGGAGTGGCTGTGGCAGGCGCTGGTGCTTGCCGTGCGCGACAATGCCCGCGCTCGCGGTGCGTCGCGTGCCGTGGTGGCGCTCGAGGGCGATCTGCCGTCGTCCCTGTTGGCGGCGCTCGCCGTCGATGCCTTGGGTCCGCGTAATGTGATTGGCCTGGTGCTGGGGCGCAATCGCATCTTTACACCGGCGCAGGAGGAGGCAGAGGCTGCCCGCTGTTCCGCTGTTCGCTCAATCGCCGAGCGCCTGCACATTCGCACCGTCGAGCGCGATGCGCCAGATGCGGCGCGCGTACTCGACCGCGATGTGTCGGCGGGCGATGCCGAGCGCCTGCGTTCGCGTACGCTGGGCCTGATGCTCGAGGATACGGCGCTCGAGCTGGGCGCCATGGCGCTGAGCCCGCTTTCCAAGACCGAGTATGCGCTGGCGGCGCCCGCGCTGTCCGGTGGCTACCAGGGCGACTTTGCGCCCTTTGGCGATGTGTATCTGTCGACACTCGAGTTTGTGGCACGCGTGCGCAACCGTGTCTCGGCCGTGGTGCCCCAAGAGCTCGTGACGCTCAACGCGGTGGAGGATTGCATGGATCGCGTGCTGGCGCAAGCGCTCTCGACGCTCGCCGGTCCGGTTGATATGCTCGATCGCGCGGCGCAGCTGCTTGGCGGGCTTGAGCCGGGCGAGGTCGATGGTGCGCTCGAGTCGCACGTGGACCGCAACCGTCCCTTTGACGACATCCCGATGGCCGCCGCCAAGCCCGAGGCCTGCTCGCTGCTGCTGATGCTCGTGCGCCAGGGTGAGGCTGCTCGTCGCATGCTACCGACGGCCCCGATCGTCTCGGCCCGTTCGTTTGCCGAGCGCGCCTGGCCGTACATGCTTGCGTGGTCCGATCTTGGCCTTAGCGGTAAAGAGCGCATGACGGTTGATTCGCTGGCGCGCGCCGAGGTGCGTCGCTTTGCCGACGACGATACGAGTGACCGTATGCGCGGCGAGATGATGGGCTTATTGGGCGAGCTGTTGGGTATTTCGCCCGAGCAGATGGAAGAGCTGCGCTCTGAGGACGGTCAGCGTCGTTTGCACGAGGGAATGAAAAAATTCGAGGGCGAGGTTCAGGACGCCATCGACAAGATGATGGGCGGCCAGGGCGGACCACAGGGTGGGCCCCAGGGAGGTCCGATGCCGCATCCGCCGGTGGATCCCCGACAGTTCCCGTTCTTCTCGCAGAACTAACTATGGGATGGGATTCGCTCCCAACCCCGATACTTCAACTAAGCGTCTTGGCCCCGTTGTGTTATTCTAGAACAGACGTTCGTGAATGATGCGCGGGGCCTTGCCTTGCGCTGTGCTTGTGGCGAGGGGAGGTCGGCTTGGTTATCTTGGGTATCGACCCTGGTTTGGCCCATACGGGCTGGGGGATTATCGAGGAGCGGCGTGGCGAGGTTCGCTGCCGTGCCTATGGCTGCATCGAGACCAGTGCCGGAAGTCCGCTCGCGGTGCGCCTGTCGCATATCGCCCGCGACCTCAAGGGTGTCGTGGAGCGTTATCGACCCGATACCGCTGCTATCGAGAGCATCTACTTTGGCGCCAACGTTCGCTCGGCCATTCCTACGGCGCATGCCCGCGGTGCTGCGCTCGTGGCGCTTTCGGAGTGCGCGCTCGAGATTGGCGAATACACGCCCATGCAGATCAAGCAAGCCGTGGTGGGCACGGGCGCTGCGGATAAACGGCAGGTTGCCTACATGGTGCGCACGCTCACGCAGCTCGATCACGATCCTCACCCAGACCATGCCGCCGATGCCCTGGCCTGCGCCATCTGTCACGTTAACCTAAGCCGCACCCGGGCGCTTACCGGCGGCGAGTTCTATCAACAGAGAGGAACCGGATACTGATGATCTCTCAGCTCCATGGAACGCTTGTCGAGGCCACGATGAGCTCGGCCGTCGTCGATGTATCGGGCGTGGGCTTTGAGCTCGGCATCTCGGGCAGCACTGCCGCCACGCTGCCTACGCCCGGCGGTGAGGTTCGCCTCTATACCCGCATGCAGGTGCGCGAGGACGCCATGACGCTTTTTGGCTTTGCCTCCAAGGACGAGCGCACGATGTTCGATCGGCTCGTTTCCGTCTCGGGCGTTGGCCCGCGCTTGGCGCTCGCCGTGCTCTCCACCTATACCGTGGGGCAGCTGTATTCCCTGGTGATGGCCGAGGACGACAAGGGCATGGCCAAGGTTCCCGGTGTGGGCAAAAAGACCGCCCAGCGCCTTATCTTGGAGCTCAAGAGTACCTTTGCCAAGGACAAGGGCTTTGTTCCGGTCGACGTAATCCCCGGTCAGGTTGCGATGCCGGTTCCCGCTGCCGCTCCCTCGGCAATCGATGACGCCCGCGCGGCGCTCCTTTCCATGGGCTTTAGCCCGCAG
>ERZ1027060.481-NODE-481-length-13342-cov-3.652969_pt1 | contig 13342 bp, 20 predicted proteins | sample MGYA00519424_ERZ1027060 | MGnify/ENA primary metagenome ERZ1027060 (study PRJEB26926, sample SAMN06164500) | human gut metagenome | biome: ENVO:00009003; feature: ENVO:2100002; material: ENVO:00002003 | host: Homo sapiens | place: USA | collected 2012 ... | reverse complement strand
ACGAGATTAGCGAGTGTCTCGTGGGCTCGGAGATGTGTATAAGAGACAGGCCAATAGGATATGGACCTCCGTATCCTGGGTAAACCGTTCAATGTCGTGCACCTTACCGTAAGGCAGCGCCTTCAACTTGAACACCACATCGTGCCCGGCAAGATCGCTCAGCCGGTCGATCTTGTAGGCGGCGGTGGGCAGTTCCTTTTCCACGTTGGGGATATCGCCGCTCAGCAGCAGATCCAGCACGGAAGGCTGTGCGGCGGTCTTTGTCATCTCAGTTGCCATAGTGTAACCTCCATAATTGAGAACGGCCCCGCCCTCATCTCTGAGGACGAGGCCGCTTTTTCAGGAATCCATCACGGTATAATCCTCGGCGGTGAAGGGTGCTTCGATCTGGCCCAGCTGGGCGGCCTGCCAGTCAGCCAGCGTCAGGTCATCGAAGGAAACACCCTTGACGGCAATGCGCTGGTTATCGGCATTGTCAGGATCATCCAGGTTGCTGATGATGGTGTGGCGCAGATCCTTGCCCTGCTTCAGGGCCTCCGCTTCCAGCTTGATTAGACGGCTGGTTGCGTTATAGATGCGAATGGTGCCGGTGATGGACACGGCGGTCATCTTCTTGCCCGCCACCAGCGTGCGGCAGCGTGTCACGTCATCCTTGGTCTTGTTGACCTTGATCTGGCAGCCGTAGCACTCGGCAACCTGCTCGCCGTCCAGCCAGAGCTCACCCCAGGTACCGCTGCGTACTTCCGCAGCATTCAGAATATCAGACATCGTTCTCCCTCCTTACTGTGCTTCCAGCGTGATATGGAAGTCCTCCATCGCATCCAGCACATGGCCGTACAGATAGAGGAATACGTGGCTGCCGGTATCCTCTTTGCGGAGGGCTTCGTCGGTCAGAGCTTTGATGCGAGCAATTTCCTCGGTGTCTCCGGCTTCTTCTGCGATCCCCAGCAGATAAGTGCGGATTGCATCGGCGTCCAGCTCAGCGCCGGAGCTGCCCTCCTGGATGACGTTTTGCGCCTCCAGAGAGGCGAAGAAGTCAGAGAAGGCCACCAGCAGGATGCACTTGTTGTCATAGGTGTTGGCGCACTTGCCCAGATATTCGTCCTCAACGGTGGTGATGGCATAATAGCGGATCAGATCCAGCGCAGCCACGAGCTTGATCTTCTTCAGCATGTCAGGGTCATCCTCGGCCAGAGTGGTCTTACTCGTTACCGCACGGCTCAGCTTCACCTGTCGGCCATCGTCGATCAGAAACAGTTTGCCGGCGTCCACAGCACTATCGGGATCTGCCAACGTATCCACACCGGTCACCTCCGGCAGAGCCGCATAGGTGGCGCTGCAATAAGCAGGCGTGCCTGCCAGAACGCCGGCGATGCGGCCGGCGTACTGGGCGGCCGTGAATGTCCCCTCGCCGACCTTGATGCCGCTCGAAACAAAGTTGATCACGCCTTCATCATCGGCGGCCACGTTAGGAAGGATCACCTTGCCCACATAGCGCTTTGTCCGCTGCGCCTTGACCTGTGCGGCCAGAGCGGTCGCGTCAGCAGAGGCAATGTCCACGGGGCCGACCAGATAATCGTAACTGTGAACGGCCAGAGCCTGAAAGCCAGTTTTGATGTCGGCATCTGCACCGATCACGCTAACATAGAGCGTGGTCGGCTTGGTAATGTAGCCCAGCATCGCGCGCTTGATGGCGGCAATGTTGGCAGCGCCCAGCTCGCTGGGGATGTCGCTTTCGCGGTTGATGGTATGAAGGCCGTTGGCCTTGGCATCACGCAGAATCATGGCAACGATGCCGGAGGACACGCGCGTGGCCACATTGTCAGCAGCCTTTTTCAGAGAAAAAGTAAGTTCGGGAAGTCCCATTGTATCGCTCCTCTCAGTTGATGTCTCCCCGAACCGTGACGGAATAAGCGTCTGCGGCGGGGGTGGATGCTCCGGTATCGAGCCCGGGGCGGTTGTCCATCCAGGACAGATTGATTTGCACATACGCCCGGTCTGGATCCCGGGGCAGCACCTTCAAAAGCGGCTTCAGATGCCGGTGGCCTAGCATCCAGCCCCGAATGAGCAGCTCCGTGACTGCGTCCGTATCCTGGGAAAGCCGGTACCAGGACGCATCGTAGTGCTCGTCCAGCTCATCATAAAGCGTCAGGCGGATCTGCAGGTCATGACGGATCAGAAAGCAATTGCCGTCAGTCAGATCGTATTTCTCCACCGTAAGCCAGAAGGAAGGGCGGTTGAAGTCTACTGGGCATACATCCACATAAACCGTGCGGTCAGGCCATTTAGACACCAACAGCAGATTGATGGCGTCCAGGATCTCGGTTTTGGTCATACGCTTCTTCCCTCCATGTGGGCAAGTATCTTGGCCTCGATGATACGAGCACCCTCTTCGGCGGCACGTTTCGCTTCCTGCTGGCCGGTGTTGCGGTACATATATTTACCCTGGACGCGGTTCGCCTTTGCCCGGGATCGCCGTTTCTTTTTGGCTTTTCCGGAGGCAGGTCTTACAGCATGGCCGTTTTCCAGCGCATTGGTAATATAACCCGCTGCGTAGCCATCCAGGTTAGTCTTTGCCATAGGCCGGACGGCTACATAGCCTTTCCCGCTACCGACGTGTGACTCCTGTACGCCGGCAACACGGCCGCTCCCACCGATGTGCCGCTGAACGGCTTCCAGCAGCACCTCGCCAGCCTCATCAAAGAACTCTGCCCGAGCCTGCCGGATGACTTCCGGCGTGGTTTTCAGCGTCTGGATGACTTCCTTCAGACCGTCTATTTCCAGAGACTGCATCAGACATCCTCCCGGCGTTCAAGCACGTATTCATTCTTGTAGAATTCCAGATCCATGCGCTGTAGGACGGTGTACGGTGCGGTATCTCCCAGCTGAACAAGGTCTCCGACACGCAGCACAATGGCTTTGGGGACCACGAGGACACGTTCCAGAGTGCTCCTGCGGAAGACTTCGTCCTCTTCGCTGTTGAAATACCGTTCTGTCAGGATTCCTGGGAAGGAGAATGTTGCCTGCTGCACCACAGTCGGTCGATTCATCGTGTCCCTGCCGGTCCGGGCCTGCGGCTTTGCCGTCAGAGTCACCGGATGGCAGATGGCTGCTTTGATCTCCTGCCGGTCCCGTTCCGGAGCCAGCGTGATAGACGTTAGATGCAGGAACTCACCGTTCCATCGGATGGCCTGGTGCAGCGTCAGCAGCGGATCCGGTCGGATTATGATCGTCGCCCCCTGGGAACCGACGCCCACGATGGAAAAAAGGTTCCTCTGCCGGTCGATCTCAACTGAGCCCCAGCGCTTTCGGCTGGGTGCCCAGGCCATATTACCGGTCTCATCATCCTGAATCAGCGTCAGGATCTCGATTTTATCCCGCAGAGCGGAAGAAAGGTGGTCCTGCATCCGATCACTCCTCTACGCTGGGCAGCAGGTTGGTGCTGTGCAGATCCATGATCTGCATGGCAACCGGATTTTTGCCGGTGTACTGCGTTGTGATCTGGTGGTTGTCGATCATTTCTGCCGCCAGAACCTTCACCGCATAAGCGAGATCTTCCTGCTCTGTGGCCTCGATGTCGAGTCCGGTATAAGCGGCGGCTGCCGCTTTCGCAGCAGCGAGTGCATCCTCGCATTCCTGCTGCTCCAGAACAGGGAGCTCGTCAAACTCGGCCGTGTTGAGGATCTTTCTGGAGAACAGAGCAATGTCCGCAGCCATCAAATCACAAGGTCTCATACATCAGCCCTCCGTTTTGGCCTTGGCCCGCTTGGTTTTCTTCGTCTCCGTCTCCGGTTCCTGCGTGGTCTCCATCTCCGGTTCCTGCGTGGTTTCCGTCTCGGAATTCTGCTCATCCGTCTGCTCTGAAGTCTGAACGGGCTCCAGAACTTCCAGATAACCGCACTCCAGGAGGGGAGCCGCGACGCTCTCCGGAACGTCGCGGACATCACCCTTCGCCATGCAGATTTCACCGGCAAAACTCGTGGTCGCTTTTACCTTCATCGCCATGCTCCTTTCTTAGCCGCCAGCCTTCATAGCCAGCACGGCGATTTTCTGCTTGTTTTCCACCTTGGAATCAACCTCCATCCAGCAGATCACGCCCACAGCGTGCTCATCGGCGAACTTTTCGCGCAGAACCTGCACGCTGGGGTTTTCGGCGACCTTCACGGCAAGGCCGGTGGGGTCAAGGTACAGCACCGCGCGCTTCCCCGCGGCCATGTCCGGCATGCTCTGAGAGACGTACACATCGTGGCTGAACAGGCTGTAGCCCCACTTGGCGGTGGCATCCTTGTTCAGCAGGTAGTTGCCATCGCCGTCCTTCAGCTTGCGGATGGCGGTGCGGGTCGCACGGCTCATCACCCAGATGCAGCCGGGCTGCAGCTTGTCGGGGATGCTCTCCTGCAGGTCGATCAGTTCGTCGGCGGTGATGGCGGTAGCAGCAGCGGCCGTCACGGCGGCAGTGACCTTGGACACGCCCTCGATCTTGCCGTCCGTACCGTTGATCAGCTCGTTCTCAAGCCACTCGGACACAGCCTCGGCCATCTTGCGGATGACATAGGACACGATGTCGAACTTGCTGTTGTTGATCAGGGACATGGAGATCTTGGTCAGAGCACCGGCCAGGAAACCGCCCAGAGAGATGCTGGTGAACTTGCCAGAGCTGGAAGTCAGCGCCGTGAACTCGGTGGCGTAAGCCATCGTGATCTTCTGGGTGGATTCGTCATAGCTGGGGATGGTCAGGGTGCCGCCCACGTCGTAATGGGTAGAGAGGTGGTACAGGGGAGAGATCTCCTTGACCATCTCAATGATCTTGTTGGCGATGGAGGTAGGAATGACTGCGCCATTGTCCCCGACGGTCATGTTGGTTGCCGCACGGGTCTCCACATCGGGGGCGATACCGCGGATATAGCACTCAAAGGCGCGGGTTTCCAGCTCCTCCTGGGAACGGGGCTCCTCCTGGCCGCCGGCGGCGCGGCGTTCCATCTGCTGCAGAGCGGCGCCCTGGTCAGCAGCGTCCAGAGTGTTGTCAATGGAACGAACCTCGGCCAGGATTTCGTTGTACCGGGTCTGCTCCTCCTCATTGAAGGCGCGGGTTTCGGTCTCGCAGTTCTTCACCATGTTTTCCAGCTGGGTCATCAGCTCGACACGGCGTTCGGTCAGCTTTTTCAGGTTGAAAGGCATAATCACATTCTCCTTCTCATTTTGTAGATTTCTACGGTCTTCTGGGCGCAGAACATAACGCTCTCATCCCCAGGCGTCAGGGTGGTGGTTTTGGTTTCTGTGGTGCTTTCGGTCTGACGGATGTAATCCACGCCGTCCTCCAACGGCTGATCGGCGCGGAACTCGACAAGGATCTCATCATCGTCGCGGGTCTCAATGCTGGTGGCAATGTAGGCCGGCGTCTTATCCAGGATGGAGACTTCCCTCAGTTCCAGTTCGTCCACGAAGCGGCGGCGGGTACCTTCTTCATCGGTTTTCCAATGATCCTTCTGCTTCACAAAACCGAAAGACCAGCCTCGCAGTTCTTTCTGCTCGGCGGCGGCAATGACCTCGCTGTCAGTTACGACAGCGTGGGCCCTCAGCCCGATGTTATCCTCCCGAAGCTCCAGATCTTCGCTGTCGAGGATCTTCTTGTGGTTGAAGCGCAGTTCCACCTTGCTGTCTGCGGCCAGAGCTTTCTTGAATGCCCCAGGCATGATCTGCTCAACATACGGCCCCGTTTTATCGTGCAGCACACGGGAATCGCGGCCCACCACATTGACATAGCCGCCAACAGTCATGCTTTTCTTATCCGCTCGGATCTCTACCTGCAATCGGCTCACCTCCTCCTTTCTGGTCAATTGATGCCCATTCCTTGGTGTTGGGCGTATAGATCATTCTGGATTCCGGATCGTAAATGACCGTATCCAGACCAAGGCGAATGAATTTCAGGCCCAGCGGGTTGCGGCCCTCGTCATAGCGGACCTCATCCAGCTGCATCCAGCCGTTCCGGATGGCCACTTCGTAAGCCTGATACCGGGCGAGCATATCCGTGCCGTCCAGCGCATCCATGTCGATCTCGAAGGCCAGGACGCCCTTCTCAGCCTCCAGCAGGCAGAAGCGGTTGATGGCCAGCTGCAGAGCCTTCACCACCGGCGCAATGGCGAACCGTACCGTGTTCTTCAGATCTTCTGCCGTCGCATCCCCTTCCAAGATTGTCGGAGCGATGTTGAAAATACGGTAGATCTCGTGGGCGTTGGTCTGCTTGTTCTCGTTGAGCTGGGTCTCAACGGCGGTTTGGCCAGCATCCTTGAAGTCCACACCGTCATTCAGGATGACCGTGGTTTCCTCCGAATCTGGCCCGTACATCTTCCGCCAGCTGTTCCTGAGCTGATCCAGCACCGTCTGCGAGACTTTTTTGTCCTTTTCGACCTTCAGGAAGCCCTTCTTTGCGCCGGTCTTTACCATGCGGTTCTCATACTTGAGTGCGTTCAGCATGGTTTCCAGCTGGATTGGGCTCTCTGCCACGAGGCCGGAGCCGGTGACGCCGTCCCGGGTGTTCCGCAGTATGCGCATGATCTCGTAGTCACGATAGCTGCGGCCGCCGATAAAAAAACGCGCTGTCTTGAAGATGGGGTCGGCGCCGATCTCTGCGCTGACCTGCATCGGATCCACATAATACAGGCCGTCAATGCGGTTGCTGACCCAGTCCACATAGGTGTAGCCGTTGCCGGGGAGCAGATAGTCCCGCACGAGGGTGCATTTCCATTGGAAGGCGTCCAGCAGATCGCCGGTTTCCTCGTTCAGGAGCCGCAGGCGGTAATCGTCTGTGACCTCCTCGGACTGCCCACTCTTATTCCGGTAAAGCCTGATGGGCAGGGAGGCCACCGTGCCGGCAATAAAGCCGACGCTACCGCTTACGGCAGGGATATTCAAAACGGACCGCACCGTCACCGCGCTGCCGCCCAGCGCCGCACGGAGGGCCGTGTCCAACTGGGAACCGTCCAGCGTCTGCTCCTGTGAGCGGCGTTCTGTTCTAAACCAATCTAAGAGTCCGATCGTTCTCACCTCGCCTCAAATTACCTGGATGCCCCAGTCCAGCTCGCTGTTGTCCAGCATGGCCTGCTGCATCAGATATACGGCAATGATGGTGGAAACGACCATATCCACCTTGCCGGCAGACCTCTTCTTGTTCACGTATTTATTCAGGTTCGTATCCTCTGTGCACCGCGCATTCTGGAAGTTGATTTCCAGCAGTCGGTTCTCGTCGTAGGCAAATTCCTTCTTCAAGATCGCCTCACGAAGCAGCTTGGTGGGTGGGTGCAGCACAGAGGAATGCTGCTTGACCTCTACGCATTCCATGCTGTTCGCCTCCAGCTTCTGCACGGTGGAGATGGCATTGTAGCGGTCATAGCCTACCTGCATGACCTCGACGCCGTATTTCTCCTCAAGGCCGAGGATCCAGCGTTCCACAAAGCCGTAGTCGATGACCTCCTCGCCTTCAGCAAAACAGCTGCCGGCGGCGATCAGCTTCCGGTAGTCCACATTTTCCTTCTTGGTTTTAATCTCGATGCGATCCTTCGGCAGGATGCCCCACACCTTGGCGTGGATCATGCCGTCCGCTTCCGTCACCATAGCCACGGACGTGTTATCGTCCGACTGGGAGAGGTCGAGCCCCACCCACACCCGGCGGCCGCACCAGAAATCCAGATTCTCTGCCACCCTGCACCGTCTGACCTTCTGCACGTCGATATAACCCTCGACGCCCAGGCCCTTATACATGATGTTGCAGTGCTTGCAGAGGAAGTTCTCCCGCTTGTTTTCATAGAGAATGGCCATGGTTCGGAGATCTTTGATGGAGTCAAAGACCTCTTTGTTGTTCACGGCCACGGGATTGGCCTGGTAGATCACCAAGTCATCCGTCTCCCACCGCTTTCGGAGTGCATCGTCCGGCTCGTAGAGCAATGCGAAGACATTTTCCTTCTCCAGCACTCCATCCAGGACCTTTTTCGCAATGTCGACCTCGTCGATCATCACGTTGTTGTCGTTGGGGTACTGGGTGGAAATGATGATGCCCAGCTTATTGACCAGCGTGATCTGGGAGGAGCGCATGGCTTCCACAGGGTAGCTATCCAGCGCACCGGCCTCATCAGCCAGGAAGATATTTGCCAGACGGCCGTCCATGCCGTCATTGGAGTACGCTAGAGGCGTATATTCTATCTCGTTGATCAGACAGGTGATCATATCCCTGTTGATCTTGAAATACTTTGTCAGTGCCGGCGAGACCTTAATAATCTTCCGCACAGCCAACCGCAGCTCCGAGGACAACTTGAAGTCCGGCGCCACGGAGAAGAAACGGGAGAAGCGAGGTTCCGTCAACATCCCCAGAATGAAGATGATTGCGGAGTTGAAAGTCTTGAAGTTCTTACGGGCAATCTCGAGAATGGCGGTCTGATAGAAGCGCCGATCATCCTCCCGGCGGCGGGTGCAGAACACGGCTGCAATGAGGAACCAAGCGTAATCCTCCAGCCCATCGTACATGGAGCAGTGCAGGTCTGGGTGGATCATCAGCTTCAGCAGCTTGCAGATCTTCCGGTATGCCTTTTCGCTGACATATGCATCCTTGTGCCTGCCATCGGCGATCCTCAGCCACTTCTTCGCCTGGAGCTTCACATATTTGCCGACCTTTCGGTTTCCGCGCTGCGTACACCACTTGGCATACTGATAGGCGCGGCTCTGGTCAATCATCGTCGCTCAGGGCCGCCAGCAGCGGGTCCTTTTCCTTCTTCTGTTTCTGCGCGGCCAGAGAGCCGATCTTGGCCCTGGCCTGGGGCGAGAGGCACAGTTCATTACAGCCTCGCCATAGGTCGCTCTGATATTTCGCACGGGCATTCTGCAAGCCGGTGTGCATCACGAGTCCCGGATCAGCGTCGATCAGGCCGTTGATATAGCGCAGGCGGTCAATGGCCACGGCCGTACTCTCCAGAACGAAGACGTCAAGCTGGCCGAGGATGTCGCTTGCTACCAGACCGCTCACGATAAATTGAAAAATCTCGCGCTGTCCATCCGTCAGATCTGCCGGCGGCTCGGGTGGAACGTTCTCGCCTCGCAGCTTGTCCTCCACGTCCTGACGGACTGCTTCGACATCGCTGGCGATCGCGCCAGTCTTCACGCGAACCGACTTACTCGGTCTTGCCACTTTCCACCCTCCTCTCGTCTCGCGGGCAATTTCCCATTTCTAAACTTCATCCTGTTCAGGGGGCTGCTGTTGGTCTTGACACGGATCCACCGAGAGATCTCAATCCCACCGGGGGGATGCCTCCGCAAGCTCGTGGAGGTAGTCTCTCGGGATGTCCCCGTCATCAGCCATGCGATGATGCCTGCTGCAGCAGGTCAGAAGGTTACTATCATCAAGCCGCAGGTCGAATCTCTCTTCCAGCGGTTCAATGTGATGCACCGACAACTCCTGATCCAGCCCTGGCACTCCGAAGACACCGTAGCTTCCCTCATTGCAAACTCTGCAAAGATGAAAGTCACGCCGTACGATCTGTTCCCGCTTTTTCTGCCAGGTATACGTCTTGCGGAATCCAGACGTCTTACTGTTGCGGTGCTTCGCCTGCTTCGGCTTCTTAGGGCAGATGTATCCTCTCGGATGAATCCGCCCACAATACGGGCATGATCTCAGCATCGCTGCATTCCTTTCGTAAACAATGAAAAAGGCCGAGAAGCTCTTCTCCCAGAGAGCTCCTCGGCCACCCACCGCATCCATCTGTCATTTCGCAGTGAGTCGTGGAGAAAAAACGCTCCCCCCATACTCAGCATAACATGGGTTTGGAGGGCAATAATGTACAGAGAGTCCCACCCCTAAAAAATTATTTTCGCCCGACAAGTTCGTCAATAGAGGTGTCAAAAAGGTCTGCCAGCATGATGAGCACGTCTATCGTAGGGAATCTTTCGCCCCTTTCATACTTAGCAATCGTGCTCTGACTTATACCGCACAGATCTGCCAGCCTCTGCCGTGAGAGATGACGCCGCTCCCTCATTGACTGTAGCTTCCGCGGAAAGCACTTCTCCTGGCTGGTCATTGTCAGACTCCTTTAGCTTTGAGACCTCACGATTCAGTTCTGTGATAGCTCTTTTTATACGGACCTGATTGCGGATCCATAGTAGTGCGGCAATGACCCACAATACTGCCGCCGAGTACTGCATAGCTTCAAGCACCATTTCTTTTCCTCTCCTCAAAAGTTTTATAATTACTGAATTACGGAACGCCATTTTACCGTAGGTGTCTATAGCTTGGGTAAAAAACTTGCACGCGCAAGCAGAAAAAACGTAGCGTTCCCAACGGTTTGAGAGTTGTCAACGAGTATCCCCTTTTTGCATCTCAAAAAAACTCTAAAATCGGACATGTTCAAACACTCGAAAAAGTTACTTTTCTCTCTTCCTGTGGGGCGTCAAAATTCTCGTGCGCCGTTGCCGGTGCACTCAAATTTTGACGCCCATCTGCTGGGTTGGCATAGTAGTCAGACCATGCATAAAAAATACCGGTTTTACGTTCCGCAAAGCTTTGCCAATACCGGCTTTACACCCAACAGGTCATGTAACGCATTACATGGCCGAAATTAGGCTGTTTTGGGGTCGCTTCTGTTGGGTGTCGATCAATTTAATCGAAGTACTCCAACCCAACGGAGATCTCACTTTCGTCTTCCTCATCAACAGCCACATATACGTCACCATCGGCCGGAGCAATTACCTGAGCACAGTCAAGGATTTCTCCAGTAATGCTTTCATAGACATCCTCGTTAATCTCCGTGATCTTAAAATAGCGGGCCATTATTTTCTTCTCCTATTCCTTCTCTCATTTTCTTGCGTTGCTCCTGACTACGTCGAAAATACCTGCCGCTCGGTGCATCGGGGTCATAAGCAAACGTGTGCATGGCTTTCCCGAAATCAGAAAATATGTAGGTATCAGACGTTGCTCCGAACATTACTCTACCGCCTTCCTCGCCGCGTCAATAGCGGCCTGTATCTCATGTTCATAAAGATATTCGATGTGGACACCAGATGCAGCCTCCGCACGCTGCCGGAGCTTCTCATAAGCAACGATATCATCGTCAGCTTCAAGAGCAACCAACCAGTCATGGTTCTTCTGCAAGACCTCGAAATAACGCTGGACTCGCTTTGGACCGAGTCCGAACGCTTCAGCCATGGAGATGACAGAGAGCCATAGGGCCCGCTGCGTACGAATGTCGGCATCTACCTTCACGGCGGCGTCACGGGCAGCCTTCTCGACCGCCTCGTGAGCCTCACGCTGCCGTGCCAGTACGTCTGCATAGCTTTGATGTGGCGCCTTCTGTCGCTTCATAAAGCGGCGCTGTTGACGGTTCATCGTGTTGCCCTCACTTTCTTGATGTAGGAATGTCTTCCCACCCGACACCGATATAGTCCAGCACACGCCCCCAGCCGTACCACTCACCGTTTTCGTCCTGGAGCACATGCTTCATCCAGAATTCCCATTCCTGTGGATTTTGTTCTCTCAGTAGGTCAAAGCGGTGCGGTCTCTTCTCCAAGGTGATACCGAAGCCGCACATGGAACATCCGGTACGCTGTGCAAGCGTCGTCCGGAGCGTGATGCTGTCAAGGCGGTCCGGCTCCGTGGCCGCAATCTCGCGGATATATGCGGCCGTATAATGCACTCCATCGACATCTTCACCAACAATCTCGCCGTACACTTCCGGTACCGGCGCGTCCAAAATGCGGTTGAGGCGGAGCAAATCTTGCCGATTGAAGATTGCAAACGGCGCGCTACGTTTCGTGCCAGGTGAGATGTAGTTGCAGCCGTTGAGCATAAGAGCCTTCTGCCTACGCCCTCCTTCGGAAGCCATGAGCCCCATCATCGGAAAGCGGCCGCTCTCTTTGGCATAATCATTGCACGGCTTTTCCTTCAGGTAATAGCAGCACTTGTCTGATACGAGGAAAGGTGCCGCAGCATAGCCGAGAGCTGCCCCCTCCGCATCAGCACCGCCGAATCTCTCGAGCCACTTCTGGGAGAGCTTCATGCGCGTATTCTTCCGGTATCCTCCATACGCACCGGTTTCGCCCGTGATAATAGCGTGGCGAACAGTGGCGTTCTTCTCAGACGGATGCTGGAGCAGACTGATTTTCCCAGCGATTTCCTTTGACAAGACAGGCCAACCGAGTTCCTTGATCACATTGACTTTGGAACGTAGCGGTTTAAGTGCTGTCACACCCAGCTCCATATGCACACGTTGGATACTCTTATCCTCCAACACGGACACAGAGACCGCAGGAAGGTCAATACCAATCGAGCGAAGGAAGCAAAGCAGTGTAATGCTGTCGAGGCCACCGACCGCCACATAGGCCATGCCATCGATCTGCGGATGCTCCAAGAACTTATATGCTGTCTCCTCTGCGTGTGCAATCTTAAACTCATAGTCGCGTTGCTGCATGGCCCGGAAGCTCGCAATGCGCTCTTCAGCGCCATTTACAGCCATTCTCTCAAGGATGTTCATATAAACCTCACTTCTTCCGCTTACGCGACTTCACAAACGACTTTCCGCAGGTCTGGTACTGGTTGATGCCCGGCCGATATTCGACGGCTACTGGTGCGCCACAGACCACACAAGCAAGGTCGAAGCCCCATTCGGTCACGTTCGTCATATACCGCGCTCTTTTTCCACACTCACAGTTTGCATATACTGGAGTCAGGTTGTTTGTAAGATCTGTGTCCGTGCCGCAGTCATAGCAGTGGTACACACTCATAGGCTTCTTCGCACAAAAGGTCTTAGTGGCGCCGCACCCAGAACATTTAAGATGCAGAAAGCCGCCATACTTCTCTGGCACGGTCTCGTGTTGAATCGGAGGCTCTGATACTGGTATCGGCTCTGCTGGAGGATTCTCAGCCGGCTCAACTGTGTCTTCAGTTCCCGGTCGTTCCGGTGTCTTCAGTTCCTCCACGAACGCCTTAATACGAATCTGAAGCTCGGCTGCACAGGGCTGACAGAGATCGAATCCCGCACAAACCTTAAGCTCGTCCGGATCAATCGCCGTGCTGCAGCGATCACAATAGGTTACTTCAACAGTTTTTTTCATGCTTTTTTCCTCTCGTCATTTCTTCTTTCCGTCGTGCTGTCTTGCTGATCACATCACAGACAAGTAGGCTTGCAACGGTCAGATCCTTATCTACCTTTACAAATCCACTCTTGTTCAGCCGTGCCATCTGAGCATCAGTGATGAGCAACAGGTTATCCAACGAGATATTAGTCTTATCTCCATCCGCAAAAATCAGTTTGTGGCCTGTCTCTTATACACATCTCCGAGCCCACGAGACACTCGCTAATCTCGT
>ERZ1027060.465-NODE-465-length-13755-cov-81.110657_pt1 | contig 13755 bp, 10 predicted proteins | sample MGYA00519424_ERZ1027060 | MGnify/ENA primary metagenome ERZ1027060 (study PRJEB26926, sample SAMN06164500) | human gut metagenome | biome: ENVO:00009003; feature: ENVO:2100002; material: ENVO:00002003 | host: Homo sapiens | place: USA | collected 2012 ... | reverse complement strand
ATACTTAAAGTATCATTCCAACAATTATCTATGCGACTTCATGTCGCACCCACGGTGTATCCAAATGATGAATAGCCACACACCGTTTTTGTGCGTTTACACCTGTACCCAACATGGATGTGGAGCCGAACAATACTCGTACCGAACCCTCGTTCATAGCTGCTATCACCGCCTTTCTTGCCCTCTCGTTCTTGCACTCCTGAATGAAGCGGATTTCAGACGACGGTATGCCGTAATCCTCTATCAGCTTGCGCTTGATTTCAGAATACACGTTCCATTCGCCCGGTCGATATGTTCCCAAGTCGGAGAACACGAACTGCGTACCCTTATGACCGTCGTAACGGTGATAGTAGTCGGCTATCATCTTGGCACAATGGCTTGCCTTGTTGTCGGGATGATCCTCACAAGTCGGGTCTATCATGCGCATGTCGAGTGCCATCTTTCGGGCATAGTCCGTAGCAATGAGCATCTTTGCCTTCTCTTCCGTTTCCGACAGAGGCGGTCTTCCGAGGATGGTGGCATCACCCGTCTTAGCAAACTCCATCAGCTTTTGGATGAAGTCCTCCTGCTCGGGTGTCGGCGGTATGTTATGAAGAATCTCGTTCTTCTGTGGTCTGTCCACACCAACCGCCTCCGCCGTACGATAGTCGGTTATCTCGTTGTAGAAGGCAGCAAGCTCCGGCACCTTGATAAAGTATCTGAAACGTTCCTTCTGCACGATGTTGTTGGTGACGTTAAACTCGAAGTCGGTAGTCTTCTTGGCGAAGATTGCCGCCCACGCATCGAAACAACGGATGTCCTGACGCTCCAGTTCCTTGGGGCGCAGGTACTTGAAAAGCAGATACAACTCAGTCAGTGAGTTACTGATAGTTGTTCCCGACAGGAATGTCGCTCCCAAGTCTCTGCCTGTCCGCTCCTGTATGGTACGGATAGCAAAGAGCATGTTGAGCGCCTTCTGGCTTCCCTCGCTGTTGCCGAGTCCTGCCACACGGTCATGACGGGTGTTGAACATGAGGTTCTTGAACTGGTGACTCTCGTCCACAAACAAGTGGTCGATGCCCATCATGCGGAAATCCACCACATCATCGGTGCGCTGCTCGATGCTGTAGGCTATCTTCTGCAACTTTGCCTCCAAGTTGAACTTTCGCTTTTCCAAGCCTTTGAGCATTCCCCTCGACACGTCTTTGCCCTGCGTGCGTATCACCTCCAAGTTTTCCTCCACGGTATCAAGCTCCGCCTGCAATATCTGCCGCTGGAGTTCGGGCGATTGTGGTATCTTCCCGAACTGGTCATGCGACATGATTACACAGTCATAGTCGTTGTTCTTGATATTGTTGAAGAAACTGACACGGTTCTTGGTGGAAAAATCCTTCTCCGAGGCATAGAGTATCCTCGCATGGGGATAAGCTGTCTGATAGGTGGCAGCTATCTCCGCGACATTGGCTTTCAGCCCGATAATCATCGGCTTGTGAGCCATACCGAGGCGTTTCATCTCATGCGCAGCCATGCACATGATGAGGGTTTTGCCAGTTCCAATGGCTAAGCACAATGCGCCTTGCTTCCCTTTATGGAAGCAGGTTTCAATGTACTCGCCGCCGAACCGTACGTACTCGTCTCCAAGTATACGGCTCTCCGTGGTTATTGTCAGTCTATTTATTTCCATGAATTTTGTTATAACATTTCTCGCAAACTGCGATTGTTTTTCTTTGTCGGGCAATCATGAGTTTCTCCCATGCTTCTTTGCCTTTCAAATCTTTGAGCTTGCGGACGTGTATCATTTTCAGATTGTCCTCAGCTCCACAATATTCACATTTATGGGCTTTCAAGCGAGCCATAAGGCTTGTACTCTCCATTCCATAGTAATTGGGCATAATGTGTGCATTGTCAATGCGCGCTTCCTTGTTCAACCTAAATCCACCATGATATAAGGTACGTTCCAACCATTCACCTTTTTTGTTTTGGTATCTTACCGTGAAAATCTTGTCCTTACAATACTTGTTGGCAATCTTTCTTACGGTAGATTCGTACTTTGACGAGAATGTCTTGTACATACTCTCTTTCATGATTCCATAGAAACTGTTGAGAATGTTGACATTATTAGCAATACAATAGTAGTTGTAGATACCTCTGATTTCTGAATTGTAACGGTTCAGAATTTCAAGGTCGTCATTACTACGAAGATAGGGACGAGAAGTTGACTCCCATACTTCCTTGCCATCCTTGATTACAATGCGCATGGCATCGTAGTCCAGCAGTTTCTTTCTCATTGCCTCAAATGGCAACAATAAGACAACCTTATGGTCAAGGGAGCGAATCGGAATCCCTCTGTAATCCTTTTTCGTTTTGTTTGTACTGCGGACAGTGACTTCAAATCCAAGAAATTTTGCTGTATCATGAGCATTTGTGATAAGTGTCTTCTCGTCTGAAAGTTGAAGTTTCAGCTGTTCCTGCAAGAAGTTTTTAATATCTTCTTTTGCATTTTGGCAATCAGCCTTGCTTCCAATAACACAAATCAGAAAATCGTCTGCATACCGTACGTACTTCATCCTCTTGAAGTTTTCATCCATGTCAAGAGTTGCAGGAAGTCGTTGCATTTCACGATGCAGGGATGCTATCTCTGAACGTAAAACACCTTTCTTCTGCTCGTCCTGTTCATTCTTCAGTTTCTTTACTCGTTTGTCTTTACGACTGGCAACCCTCTTGTATTCAGGGTTGCGTTGCCGTGCTTTACCCTTGTTAAATGTCTCGATATATCTCAACATGAATTTGTCGAGCTTGTCCAAATAGACATTCGCCAAGATAGGACTGATGATACCGCCTTGTGGAGTGCCGATATAGGAGTTTTTGTATTCCCACTGTTCCAAGTAACCCGCTTTCAAGAATTTTCGTATCAGTCGCAAAAACCTCTCATCGTGGATGCGTTCACTAAGAATGCTTATGAGAACATCATGGTTGATGTTGTCAAAGAATCCCTTGATGTCACCCTCTATGAACCATCTTGTTCCCGAACCTCCCTTTTGCAAGGAAGCCATAGCAGTATGACACCCTCTGTGTGGTCTAAAACCATGCGAGCAGTCCTCAAAGTGTCCCTCGTAAATTGCTTCGAGTATCATTCTTACTACTTCTTGAACGAGCTTGTCCTTGAAAGAAGGGATACCCAACGGACGAAGTTTTCCATTCTTTTTGGGTATGTATATTCTTCTTGCAGGACAAGGACGATAGCTTTCATCCTTTAGTTGTTCTATGAGGTCACGGATGCGCTTTATGCTTGTTCCGTCTATTGTCTGTCCGTCAGTTCCTTTTGTGCAGTTGCCTGGATTTCTGGACAACCGCTGATAGGCTTCTGCAAACAGATTCTCATTGAACAACAGTCTGTAAAGTCTTTCAAACTTGTAGCTTAGGTCTTGACTATGCCCAGCCAGACTGTTTAATACATTTTCAGAATTTCTCATAATGTCTCACACATCATTCATTTAACATATTAAAAATAACACACTGTCTCCCTTCGCCATGTACAAGGCTTTCCCTTGCTCGGACTACTACGGAGACTCTGTTACCTTGCCGAATTTTCAAAGAACCCACTTCCTATAGCCATTTGTTGGCACTTCGGTTTAGGTAATCCCCATTTAAGCAATACTGTAACTATTGGCATGATGAATTGTCGGATGCGATTTTCGTCCTTTTCCGCTTATTGCGGCTGACCTGCAATCGGTTTTCTGCTCTCGCACTCGAAGTAGGAAAGTGGAAGTATTGCAGACAGACCTTTATAACTATCTTAGGTCTGTGTTTACCAACTAACGTCTTGGACTGTCGTTCAAACAGTATAGTCTTCATCCTCGTATTCATCGTTTCATCTTGACATTCAGTAGCGGTATGATAGTTAGCCGACTTATGCCGTTTCCAACATGCTACACTCCCCACCGCTTTTCAGCTAAGTGGATAAGTTGGCTGATGACCAGCGTAGAAAACCCTTGCTGGGTAGGTTGCCAAACCTACATTTACAGTATGCCCTTATGGGCGCAGCACCTCATGGTCACATATCCCGCCACCGTTCTGCAAAAGCATCCATACACAGTCCTTCTGACTTGGGTACACACTCTTTACACCATACTTTCCGCCAAGGGCTTTCAGATCCAAGCCGGGGAATCTTTGGTGAGAACCGTCATACTTCGGACGCACGAAGCAGTTGAACTTCCGGTTGTACATTGTGGTCAAGCGTTCCTTAAAGGAGTCAGACTGCTCCTCCAGCCATTCAGTGAACCCGTTGCGGATTTCGTCAATCTTGGCATTGGCAAGCTGTATGCCCTCACTGTCACGCACCTTGATGTCGTTGCCGTGTTCATCCTCACCGATGCTCTTCATCATGTCGGGACAGGTGTTGTGCAGGGCATGTTTCAGAAGACTCATGCCGTCATAGTGGCGGTAATATCCCTTCACCATATACTCATCCGTGATGACCATGGTCTTCATACTGCATTTTGCCGAATATTCGTCCATGCTGTCGGAATAGACGATGCTGACCTGTGTATTGAAGAGGTGGCTCATGTAAGCGGAATACACACCTGTAGGTATCCAACGTTCACCGAAGTTAAAGTCCAGGTCCTCAAAGGCTATCGGTTCGGGAATGCTTGCCTTCAAGGCTTCCAACGACTCCCTCACGATTGCATGGTCGGGATTTTCCTTCAGCCATTCTTCTATACGTTCCGCTTTCTCTATGACATTGCCAGCAATGAAGCGGTCGGCTATCTCGTAGCCGTCTATGAGCGGATTGTAATAGATGCGTCCTTTAAGCGCTTCCGTCAGTTCCGGTTCCGGCATATCCGATAATTCAGTCATATACGGCAAGTCGATACGGCCGAACTTGTTGAGCGAGGCGGTGAGCGCTTCCTCTGGAGAATCGACATGACTGACCTCGTCAAGCGAAAAAGAGACCGGGTGGTCGAAGATGTCTGACTTTGTGAACTGTCCGTTTTCCACCCGTTCCAACGACAGCATGTCGCGCCCTGAGGCATCCATAAGGATGAACTTCACGTTCTGCTTGGCATTGAGGTTGCCGAAGCGGATGAAGAAAGCATCATAATAGACATTCAGACTCTCACGCATCTGCTTGTTTTCCGTCTGTTCTTCCGCTTCATAGGTGTAAAGTTTCTGATAGGCATCACGGAGGGCGATATACAGGACAGCCTTTTCTTTCTGCTCCATATTCAGATCCAACGGCATGAAGGTAGCACCATACTTGGTAAGGTCTTTCAATACACCGATGTTTCTGGCAGAGTCGAGCACCATAGAACCCTCACGATGAAAACTTTCCAGTTTCTCATCAAATGGACGGGGCTTCATAGCATCCTCTTTCTTCTTTGCCAGCTCTTCCCGCTTTCTTTCTTGCTCTTTTTGTTGTTCCCGCTCATGATTTGTTTCTTTCAATGTGCTCTGAGTCTTGGAATCTTCTTTTGCCTCATTCCCTTTCGTCTGTCCATGCCCGATTTGAACTTTGAGAACTTCTATCGGTTCCATCGGCGGCTTGAACTTCGGATCAAGCGTATCTTCAACGCCCAGAGCCTTGAGTTGTTCCTGACGGTGCAGTTCCGCCTTTTGGCGCAGCAGCACCCTGTCTTCGGGAGCCATGGTCATCATCATCTCGTAAAAGCCGTTGATGGGCGGATTCTCTTCCCAAGAGATGCTTGCGTATGGCTCATCACCAGGCAGGATTGGTTTTGTCTCCTGTGTTGTTTCCTGCTCTTTTGCATCTGTCAACGAAGGCTTTTCTTCTTTTTCCACAGGCTTTGCCTCTACTTCAAAAGTCGGATTGACGCTTTTTACCAACGGACTTGCTCTCTTCCTTGACACTTTCTTGGCGGCAGCACCCACTGTTACCTCTGCTTTCTTCTTTGTAGCATGGACAGTCAGACGGTTTTCTTCTTCCATTCCCCAAAGGTCAAACAGAGTCATTTGGACTGGTGGCTGCTGATGATTGGACTTTTGGGATAGCTCAGCATCATCAGTAGGCTTTTCCTGCTTTTGCAAGGATACTACCGTATCGTTCTGCTTTTCCTCAATGGAAGGCTTCATCTTCTCTGTTTTTTCTATCTTTTCTGTTTCTTCAACCTCCTTAACTTCCTCAGCCATTGTTTCCTCTATCCCCAAGTATCGGTTCAAATTGAGGTTCTTCTTAAAGTCTTCATGGAGCATCTTTCGCAAATCCTCTGCAATGCCTTCCACACCATCCTCATGCGTGTATATCATTGCAGGTTTGCCGAACGGGTCAGTATCCAACTTTGCCGTTGTATGGATAATGCGTTCCGGATGCTCCAGAAAGTAGTTGTTTGTCGGAATGCGGTTCTCGTCATTATAGACGGTATCAAGCAGGTTGTCGTCTCCTCGCAGCGACTCCTTTTGGGTATTTTTCTGCAGAATGATGAGGTCACTGCCCACTTCCGTATTGGCATTTTCCGTGAACAGGTTGTTGGGAAGACGAATCGCTGACACGAAATCTGCATGATAGAGCATCATAAAACGTGCGGCACTGTTGTTTTTGGCATTCAATACGCCTTGTGAGGTGATGAAGGCAACCAACCCACCATCCCTTACCGTATCAAGAGCCTTGACAAAGAAGTAGTTGTGTATGCGTCTGGTGACAAGTGCCCTCATGCCTTTCATGGCTGTATAGGACGGATCAAATACGGCAACATCGCCAAAGGGAATATTTGAGATGGCGAGGTCGAAGTAGTCATTGAAAGGCTTTTCTATCTTCTCGAATCCCTCTATGCGCACTTTCTGCTCCGGGTGCAGATGGCGGAGTATCTTTCCCGTAAGCAGGTCTTTTTCAAATGCCATAATGTCTGCCTTGGGATTGTTATCCAAGACGGAATCGACAAAGGCACCGATGCCTGCCGATGGTTCAAGCACCTTTTCGGGGATAATCTGATGCTCTTTCAACACATCCGCCAGAGCCTCCGTAACGGCTGACGGCGTGTAGAATGCCGTGAGGACGGACTGTTTCAGACTGTCCTTCAACTGTTTGTACTCGCTTTCATTCTTGCTGTTTTCACGGATAAGTCTATGCAGCTCCACGGTTGGAGCAAACAATTCAAGGTCTGACTTTGCCCAATGGACGGCATCCGCCAGTTCCCTGGCAGGGTTCAGGATGCACTTCAATCCACCGAATCCGCAATAACGCTCCAGAAGGAGACGCTCACGGGCGGTCGGCGTGCGCTGTTCCCTGTCAAGGATGAATGCTGTCTCTATCGCCTTGATGTTGTCGTTCAAACGTTGTTTTCTATTGTACGCCATTTGACTCTATGAAAAGGGCTACGGCTCCCGTCAACTCTGTATAGAGCTGGTCGTAGTCCGGTGACTGGGCAAAATCATCATCGGTGAGGTCGTAAATGGAATACACGTTGTCAACCAAAGGCAGGAGGTTCTTGACAAACGCTTCCTGGTCTTCTACTGCTACCTCCAGGGGAAACTCACTGTCAACAACATCATACAGGATGCTGTACTTGGAAAAGCGGAGACCTTTCAGCAATGCTGACATGGCAAGCTCTTGTGCCGCATCGGCAAAGAGGGCATCACGCCGTGCCTGCTCATATACTTCTGCGGCATGGTCTGCACGTTCGCGGATAAAGTCCGCATCGCTGGCTTGTGGAAAACGGTTCTCTCTGAGATGGTTCAAGAGATACAGCCCGTAATAGGACAGTTCTGTCTGTGCCTGTTTCTTTCTGTTCATTTGTCAGTTGAATGGATTAAGTGGTGAATAATAAACCGTGGATGGCGGTTGGTGTTTGTATGAAAGCAAGAAAAAGGCACTCGGTATCCCTCCGAGTGCCGCCACTTAATCCACAGTAAATAAAAGCATCCTAAATAAAGACACCATTTATGAACCATGTTTCGGTGGCAAAGGTACAAACTATTTCTTGTATCTCTTCACATTTCCTCGCTTTTCTGCTGTTTTGCGCTCTGCAAAGACGAATTTCGTGTTGAAATTCTCGTCAAAGGCTATGGCTGCGGAGAACGATTTGCCTTGCTTGCTGGTGAAACCATTGAGCGTTCTGGTCTTGCCCTTGGTAAGCAAGTCGGTGATGTCGGCATCAGTGAGCAACTTTCCTGCTACCTGCTTGAACACTGGCATACCGCACTCCTTGTTGCTGCATCTTACTACCTTTCCGAAGAACTGCATGGTACCTTGCTTGCATTTAGGACACTGGCAGCCGGAATCCTTGTGGCTGAAAAGTCTGTCACAACCTAACAATTCCGCAGTGATTTCACGGGTATAGCCTTCGATACTATGGGTGAACCCGTCTGCACTTGCTTCACCTCGTTCAATCTTGGCAAGTTCCGCCTCCCATTTGCCCGTCATCTCCACATTGGCAATCGCCATGTTCTTCACCACGGAATGCAGGGCGAGTCCTTTTTCCGTCGGCACAAGTTTCTTCTGCTGGCGCACCATATACTCTCGTTTGAGCAGGGTTTCGATGATGGCGGCACGTGTAGCTGGTGTACCTATACCGCAGTCCTTCATTGCCTGGCGCATCGTATCATCTTCTATCTCTTTGCCTGCGGTCTCCATTGCTGCAAGCAATGTGGATTCCGTATGCAATGGCTTTGGTTTGGTCTTGCCCTCCGTGATGGTACAGCCAGAAAGAGTGACATGCTGTCCTTCTTGCCAGTTGGGAATGACTTGATCCTTGACCTCATTGTCTGTTGCGTCTGCATCCTTGTCCTGTCTGTTGTTCTTTTCCTTGAGCGACAACGCTCGCCAGCCAGTCTGTCGGATGATGGAGCCACTGATGCCAAATTCGACGTCATGATCCACTTGCGCCGTTACTGATGTGATGTCCTTGATGCAGTCTGCCGAGAACGCTTCAATCATCCGGCACAATATCATGTCATAAACGATCTTCTCGTCCTTGAAAAGACCAATGGCTGCATTTTCTGTGATGAGCAGGGCATGGTGGTCTGTCACCTTGGCGGCATTCACGCTGTTCTTGCTGTAGTCCTCACTGCCAGGCAAGAGTTTCACTTTCTCTCCATATTCCGAATGATTCTCCAGATTCTTGAAGAGTTTGGGGAGGGTGGCAAATACATCATCCGAGATATAGCGGCTTGATGTTCTTGGATAGGTGATGAACTTTGTCTCGTAGAGTTTCTGGGCGATGGATAGTGTATGCTCTGCCGTGAAGCCATGCTGGGAGTTGGCTTCTTTCTGCAAGGTGGTAAGGTCGTAAAGGAGCGGTGCCTTCTCCACCTTTCGCTTGGTTGCGACCTTTGTGATGATGGCAGAACCTGTTTCTTTCACCTTATTATATATGTCGGTTGCGGTGGCTTTGTCTGTCCATCGGTTGGCAGATGTGAACTTCAGTATATTGCCACTGTCTGTATCAACCACACCGAAGTGTACCTGCCAGAACGGTTTCGACTCGAAACGCTTGTGTTCCCAATAGTGTTCGCACACCATGCCAAGGGTCGGGGTCTGCACACGACCTACGGAATAGGTGCCACGTCCTGCGGCTATCGTCAGGGCTTGTGTGCCGTTGATGCCGACGAGCCAGTCTGCCTCACTTCGTGCCTTGGCTGCATGATATAGATTGTCATACTCCTTGCCGTCCCTGAGGTTCAGAAGTCCCTCACGGATGGCGGTATCCGTAAGCGAACTGATCCAGAGACGGTCGAAAGGTTTCCTGCAACCGAGATACGTATAGAGGTATCGGAAAATCAACTCTCCCTCACGTCCGGCATCAGTTGCTACGATAATGCGCTCACTGCTGTCAAACAGCTTGCCGATAATTTTAATCTGGGCAAGCACACCTGCATCTGGTTTGTAGCCGTTCTCAGTCTTGACTTGTCGGGGAACAAGAACGAACGGGTCGGGAATCACAGGCAGATTCTCTGCATGGAATCCCTTCATGCCGTAGGTTTCCGGCATGGCTGGCTGCACTAAATGTCCGAATGCCCATGTCACATAATAGCCATTGCCTTGCATATAGCCTTCCTCACGCTTGTCAGCTCCTACAATGTGGGCGATTTCCTTGGCTACGCTTGGTTTCTCTGAGATGATTGTCTTCATTGTCTGTTGTTTTTGTGACATCCGCAACCGTGGGATAGACGGTCGCAGATGTCGGTTGTTATAATGGATGATTAACTCTGTGGATCAAGTGGCGGCAACTACATCTTCACGCTTCTTGCCTTTCTCTTTGGCTTCTGTTCCTCGGCGTTCTGTTCCTTCTGCTGCTTTTCGTTCTTTGGCGCAGACTGTCCCGGACTCAGCGGATCCTTGGTGTGCTTGGTCGCCTCATGGGTCTTGCCCTGCTCGTTGACGGCGACTTGTACCTTGTTCTCATTGGTCGGAATCTGTTCCTTTGCCTGCTTTAGGTCGGGGTTGTTGCGGTAGGAACGTGGCTGCATCTTGTTGAAGTCGAACTTTACGTAGGCGGTATAGGTACCGCTGCCGTTCTTGTTCGGCACTTCCTTGATCTCGATGGTCTTGCCTGCCACATAGTCGTCCTTCTGCTGCTCGGTCAGTTCCTTCTTGAAATAGGTGTTGAGTCGGCGGATGGTCCCGTCCTCATTGAGCCAGTGGTTGGGATCTTGCTGCTTCTTCTGACCGCCCGCATCACCTTCTGCCTTCTGCTCCCGCTTATCAGCGGTTTGCTTCTTGTCTCCATTCTGTTTCTGACCTTGCGCCTGTCTTGTGCTGCCAGGCACGAACTCCACGCCACGCTGTTCCACATTCACCTGCAGCAGCGGTGTAAACTTGCGCCCGTTGGCAAGCTCAATCTCCTTGCGAAGCGGAATACCTGAATAGAGCACTCTCTTGTCGTCCTTGGTAATAGGTGTCTTGCCGATGGTATCGGGTATGCGCACCTTGTTGGTCGGGATGTCAACAATCTCATTGGTGAGACGGTCGATACTGATGAAATGAGGACGCAGCTCACCTGTATTCTTGTCGGGGAAATCCACAACCTTTCCGAGGTTGCCGTTCTGCAATAGGTTCTTCTTGTCCTCTGGAGTGAAGGTATAGCCTTTGTAAGCAATATCGAGTTTTGGCTCGTTGCGCACGAAATGCGGCACGAGTTGCAACTGGTCGTTATCGTCCTTGCGGAATGACAGACGGGCCTGTATCTCTATCTGTTCACCGCCGAAGGTCGGCTTCACAATCACAAGCCCCGTCTTGCCGTAGTTGAGCAGGGCTTTCATATCCTTCTCATTCATACTGTTGAAGTCTATGCCATATTTGGCACCAAGTTCCTGCAGGTTCACATCGTTACCACTGATGAGGTTCTGCTTTACACCCGGAGCGGTCTGTGCCTGCTGTTCGGTTGCGGTCTGTTCTGGTTTCTGTTCCATGTCGTTCTCTTTTTCGTTGGTTTGTTCAGATGATACATTCTCTTTTTCTGTGTTAGCTTGCGTCTTGGACGCATCGTCCGATGATGCGGTTTCTTTCGCCTGACCTTCCGATTGCTTTGCCTCTTTCTCATAATTGGAGGTGTCAACCTTGTGGGCGGAAAGAATCTCCTTGTTAGCCTCCGGATCTTTCAGCAACTCCTTCATCACGCCAAGCAGGTTTTCCACCTGGTCTGCCGCTATGCGGTAGAATCCGAATCGGCTTGGCTCCTTGCACTGGCGGAAGAAGTTTCTAAAGAAACTGTCCATCAAGTCACTGTTGCGGTCAAAACGCAGGAAGTCGGGCGTGTTCTCCGCCTTGGCGGGTGCTCGCTTCGGTGTGCCGTCTCTGCTGAGTCCGGCGACGACGCTGATCTCGCCCGTCTTCTCGTCACGGACTACCAGCACGTCCTGTTCATCACTCTTTTTCTTTTGTACCATAATTGTAAATTTTTAATGGTGAATACTGTTGTTATTTGAATTTCTGATGAATGCGAGTCAAGTAATGCTCCACATTCTCTTTCTTGAATTCTTTGACATTATTCTCTACAAACTGCATCACATCCTCTTCCGTGTAGTAGGTTTTCTGCCCCAAACGCTTGTAGGGAAGCACTCCCAGACTGCGATAGCGTTGAAGGGAACGAGGGGAGATTTGAAATAAGAGGCAGAGATCTTGGTTGTCAAGCAATTTTTCATTGATGGCAGAACTTCCTTTTTGCTCCGTCTCTCGTTCGTGTCTCAACATCAGCATGTCGTAGATGCCGTCTATCTTTTTGTGTAGGTCATGGAGATATAACTCCAGTTTTCTCAATGTTCCATCTTCCATGCTCATGTTTCCTTTGTTATTGTTCGTTCCTCAACCATTCTTTCAATGGCTTCAACTTGGTATCGGCATTGATTGCCAATTTTAATAAAATCAATGCGGTTCTCTGAGCGCATTCGCTGCAAGGTGCGCTTGCTCACACCAAGCATCTTAGCTGCATCGTCATTGGTCAACATCGGCTTCAATCCCTTACCCGTCAAGTTCTCTTGAAATGCCATTTTTGCCAATCGCACGTACTGGACTATTTCTGTCAACTGTTCTGTCAGCTTTTTGAAGGCTGCACTTTCCATTGTTATTACTTCCATTCTAATTCCGTTTGAAATGTTATATAATTCGTTGTTTTTATTTCTCGGCGGCAAAATTAAGCATTTGCGAAATACCCGTTTAACAACTCATTAATGACCCACGTATAATTTTCTTGATTTTTCTTGCCAAGCGGTCGGCAAACCCCAGAAAAGCACTGCCACAGTTATTCATTTTCATTGTTTTTCAACATACACACATTAACTTTGCACCCGAATTTGTTGAACCAATAAAACAGAGAATATGGAAGTAGTAACAATGGAAAAGAAGGCATTCGACTTGATGATGGCAAGATACGATGCCTTGGTAAAGAAAGTGGAGTTGCTGAAGCATAAGGCTAACGGCAAGCGTCTGAACAAATGGCTTACAGGTCATGAGGTCTGCCAGCAACTTCGCATCAGCCAGCGCACCTTACAAAAACTTCGTGACCGCCGTTTCTTGGGGCATACCCAGATAGGTCGCCAATTCTATTACTGCCCCGAAGAGGTCAAAGCCATCGTTCCGCTTATCGCCAGAATCAAATCGGTATAGCATAAAGCCAAACTCGCCCAAGGCAAAGCCGAAAACTTCACCCTGGGCGAGCCAACACATTTTATATTCACCACTTAATCCAAATTGTAAACAATGAACATGAACCAACTTCTTACGCATGAGAGCAAGTCGATAGACACCGCCATGCAATCCTTGAAGAAAGCCAACAACTGGCTATCCTCATTCATCGAGTCCTACAGCCCACCTTTGGACGGGGAGCGATACCTCACCGACAAGGAACTCTCCGAGCTCCTGAAGCTTAGTCGCCGCACCTTGCAGGAATATCGCAAACAAGGCATCTTGCCCTACATTATATTATGCGGCAAAACCCTCTATCCGGAATCCGAGATACAAGCACTTCTCACTGGTAATTACCGCAAGCCGATAATCGACGGCACTGTTTCACAAGGGGAGGGTACTGCTTCATAATAGCGAAACAAAAATAGCGTACAGGGTACAACGACAAAAATCGTTTCCTCTGTACGCTATTATATTATAAAGGTGTAGGAATCTTATTAAAAGATGAGAAATTCTAACTTGCACCTCTTGGCATCGTTCCGTTCATCACAATAATCATCGGATACTCGTGTTTTACTTGCTCTGCTTGGCAATCCTTGCGGTTCACAACCTTACTGATAAACCATTGTCTGAACAACAAGGCTTGGTATGTATCCATTTGAAGTGCTATGGCGATAATCACTTCCATATCATAGACATGC